>Ga0209542_10002228_pt1 | contig 43883 bp, 47 predicted proteins | sample RifCSPhighO2_01_FD_184028 | JGI IMG/M metagenome (GOLD analysis project Ga0209542, IMG submission 184028) | Soil microbial communities from Rifle, Colorado - Rifle CSP2_plank highO2_0.1 (SPAdes) (version 2) | ecosystem: Environmental > Terrestrial > Deep subsurface > Rock core/Sediment ...
TCTCATCCTCCTTTTCTTGTCCGGGAGAAGCAAATTTTTTTTCGGTTTCCATAGTTTTTTTCGAAAATTTCAACTTAGATTTTTTTGACCAGTTTTTTTTACTAGCTTATTCAGCCGCGATTTTTTTCTGGCGGCGGTGTTTTTTTTAATGACTTTTTTCTGGACTGCTTTATCCAACGCCTTGATCGCGTTTTGCAGCCATTTTTTAGCTTCCTCGGCGTTTTCTCCGGCAACTGCCTCGCGGGTCTTTTTAATGGCGCTGCGGAAAATACCGGTGATGATTTTATTGCGGGCGGCTTTTCGCGCGGAGACCCTCATATATTTTTTGGCTGATTTCTTGATAGGCATATCCGAATTATCATACGAATTATATCCGAATTTATTCGTATAAATCATTATTAATTACTTCTTATTTTTAGCATAGCATTTGATTTTTGGCAAATAAAAATAATTGACAAAAAGCCAAAATTGATATATAATAGATGTATAGTATAAATAAGATACGGCTGAAATAAGGCGTTTTTCGGCTATTTATAGGGTGTTTCAAATGAGGGTGAAGCACTTTTTTTATTTTTTTTAATATCAAAATGCGAAAAAGGATATACAAAAAATTAATACTGGCAGTTTTTGTTATCGGTTTTTTTGCTTTGGCTAACTGCACCGCTTTTGCCAGCGAAATTACTTCCAAAAATATCATCGAGCTAGTCAATAAGTCAAGAATAAAAGAAGGACTCAAAGCGCTGGTTGAAAATAACAAGCTTTCTATTGCCGCTCGCGACAAAGCAGATGATATGTTAAAAAAGGATTATTTTGCCCACACTTCGCCCAGCGGAGTCACGCCCTGGTATTGGCTGAATAAAAATGAATATAATTATAAGTACGCGGGGGAAAACCTGGCGATAAATTTCGAGAGTGCCGAGAAACAGCACGAGGCGTGGATGAAAAGCAAGTCCCACCGGGGCAATATCCTGAATGCGAGTTACCGGGAAATCGGAGTTGCGGTTTTCAAAGGAAAAGTGAATGGCAATGAGGCCTTGATAGCAGTTGAATTTTTTGGCGCCCGAATAGCCGGTGCGGTGGACGCAGTTAAAAAAGAAAGTACCCAGGTTGCCGCGGAAAAAAGGGTTTTTGAAGCGGAAAAAACGGAGCAAACAGCTGCTCTTTCTCCGGAGCCGAATTTGAGTCCGGAACCAGCAAAGATTTACGAGAACAAATACGCAAGTCCTATTCCCCAAATTAAGGCGGTTGGAAATACCAATAAAAATAAAATTCTAAACATTGTCTGGCTTGCCTCCTTTGCTCTGGTTGGATTTTCAATTGTTGCTGGGCCGCTGGCCATTACAATGAAAGGACTGAAGGATGCCGTTATTTTATGGAAAAGAAGGCGTTCCCATTCAAATAGGTTTGCTCTTATAAATTCCGAACGACAGAAAAAAACTGTGGAAAATTACTGACAGAATCTGAAAAAAGCTGCTCCATAAATAATAATAAAAAAAATACAGAAAACTCCGGAATGCGCCGGGGTTTTTTATTTTGCCCTCTCGAAATTTGACTTTTCTGAAATCACGCGCTACGATGTTATGTTCACTCTGGAGGGTAAAATGGAAACTAGCGAGGAGATCTAATCTTAAGAGGTTGTTTATGGCAGTCGAGCAAGAATAATCAATATTAAAAAAACATGGATAATTTTTCAAAAAAAATCGGCAAAAAACTGCTATTTGGAATAATTGTTCTTATTTTGGTATTTTCTTTTTCACTGGATATTTTTCTTTTCAGGACGGAAGCATCTCTGGTTCCGGGAAATTTCAAAAACGCTTCTCCCCGCGTGAGCCCCTTTGCCGATCCAACCCCGAGAATAGATGATGAAGCGGCGTCGATTGTCAGTGAAAGAGAAGAAGTAGTCTGCGCTTCGGGGAAAGCAGTCCCGATTTGCGCATCGCTTCCCGCCGAGGTTTGGATATTTATCCTGGCCGCCTATCTGTTTCTTTTAGTTTTCAATTTGTCCTACGATTTCGGAAAAGCGAAGAAAATCCGCTGGTTTTGGGAAGGACTTTTTACGCTTCTCGCCATCTATGCCTGGTATGCCTATGATGGATGCCGGACATTCATTTGGTTTCCGCTTTATGTGATGAAACTGGGAATAATTATCTATCTTTTCTATATTTATCTGACAGTAGAAAAGCTGAAAATAGAGAAAACAAAAGAAGAGTAATTTTGGAACTGTGAAGCCGCTTTGCGTAAGCGGTTTTTATGTACATATTTGAAAATCTAGAATTTTCCCGCGACTCCATTTTGGCAAGAGGTGAAAGAGGTGATAAACTATAAGCATTCGTATATTCGTACTGATTCGTAATTAGTAGAGAAATCATGATTGCTAAACTGCGGGGGAAAATTGAATACCTTAAAGACAATTACGCAGTGCTAGACGTGAATGGCGTAGGTTATAAAGTGTTTTTGACCGTTTATACTTTCGGTAAAATTGCCGGAAAAAAAGATGTTGTTTTTTTCATCCACACCCATGTCCGCGAAGACGCGATTGACCTCTATGGATTTTTAACTTTGGAAGAGCTGGAAATGTTTGAACTTCTGATTTCCATCGCCGGTGTCGGGCCAAAATCAGGACTGGGAATTTTAACCGTGGCTGATCCCAAAACAATTAAAACGGCCATACTCAACGAGGACTCGTCCATACTTACCAAGGTTTCGGGGGTGGGAAGGAAAACCGCCGAGCGGATTATTCTGGAGCTGAAAAATAAAATCGGAGATCTTTCCGAAGGGGACAAAGCGAAAGCAATTGGCGATTCCGACGCTATTGAAGCATTGGTTTCAATGGGATATTCCGTCTCTGAAGCCCGCGAAGCGCTAAAACATATACCGGTGGAAGTCAAAGATATCGGGCAGAGAATTAAAATGGCGCTGAAAAATTTGGGTAGGAAATAAATTATGTATATAGATTTTTTGCAATCGGAGGAATGGCGGAAGTTTCAAGAGGCGACGGGAAAAAGAACTTTTCATATTTCTTCGCAAAAATCCCCCTCTAGTCCCCTCGCCTCGATTCGGCGAAGCGGGCATTTTGAAAAGGGGGAGGATTTGTTTTGGGCGAATATTATTGAACATAAACTTCCGATTGTTGGAAAGTACTTATACATACCACGGGGTCCAGTTATCAGTGAACAAGGAATAGTGAATAGCAAACAATATTTAACTTTAATTAATTTAGCGAAAAAGGAAAATGCCGGGTGGGTTCGATTTGATGCCAATGATTCGCACATATTGTATATAATTCGCGAAAATTGGCGAGTTATAAAAGCCCCCCATGATATGCAGCCGAAAGAAATTTTTGTGATTGATATTACAAAATCGGAAGAAGAATTGTTGGCTGAAATGAAAGAAAAAACGCGTTACAATATCCGGCTTGCGGAGAAGAAAGGAGTTCAGATAAGAATTATGAATTATGAATTAGGAATTAAGAATAATTATCTTGATAAGTTCATTAATTTGGTAAAAATTACGGCAGAGCGGAATAAAATCACGGCCCATCCGGAAGGTTATTACCGCAAGATGTTTGAAGTTATTCCCAAAGAAAATTTAAAATTATATGTGGCGGAATATGAAGGCAAGGTAATCGCGGCTAATATTGTGGTATTCTACGGCGATACCGCCACTTATCTTCACGGCTCGTCTGACAATGAATACCGGAATGTCATGGCGCCGTATCTTTTACAGTGGCGGGCGATTCAGGACGCGAAGAAAGCAGGATGTCATTTTTACGACTCAGGAGGGGTAAAAATTTCAAATCCTAAATCCGAAATCCTAAATCCTAAACAAATTCAAAATTCAAAATTCAAAATTCAAAATTCCAGCGATAGTTGGCAGGGTATTACAAGATTCAAAACCGGTTTTTCGCCCAATACCCAACCGGTTGAATTTGCGGGAAGTTATGATATTGTCATTAACAAGGCAAAGTATGCCATTTATAAGTTGCTTCAAAAAATGAAATCAGTTGTATGAAAAAAATCATTCCCCAGCCGATCAAAAATATTTATCATCTTTTCCAAGCCGTTTTGGCGAATTTTATCTATGGTTTTCCGGGGAGAAACATCAAAGTCATAGGTGTGACCGGAACGAACGGTAAAACCACGACGGTGCAGATGATTACCAAAATCCTGGAAGAAGCGGGAAGGAAAGTAGCGATGGCGTCAACGATTAATTTCAAAATTGGGGAGAAAGAGTGGGTGAATAAGTCCAAATTCACTACCCTTTCCAGTTTTCAAATTCAAAAATTTATTTTAGACGCCGTAAAGTCCGGATGCAAGTATCTGGTTTTGGAAACATCCTCTCATTCTCTGGACCAATATCGGGTTTGGGGAATTAAATTCGATACGGCGGTGATTACCAATGTGACCAGAGAACATCTGGATTATCATGAGACGATGGAAGAATACCGCGCGGCAAAATTAAAATTATTCAGAAAAGCAAAAACGGCGGTAGTTAATTTGGATATGGAAAGACCGGAAGAATATCTCGACTGTAAAGCTGAAAATATTTTTGGTTACAGTCTTGAAATATCAAATTCAAAATTACAAATTCCAAATAAATATCAAATTCAAAATTACAAATTCCAAACAGCGATCGCGGAAAATATAGAGGAAGGAATAAATTATACGAAATACCAAATACAAAATACTAAATACTTATTAAATCTTCCCGGAAGATTTAATGTAGAAAACGCGCTGGCGGCGGCCTGCGTCGGAATTTCAGAAGGCATAAATTTGGAAACAATCGCCAAGGCGCTGGAAAAAATCAAAGGCATTCCGGGGCGGATGGAATATGTTCCGAATGGCAAAGGGATGAATATAATAATTGACTACGCCGTCACGCCGGATTCACTGGAGAAGTTATATTCGTTAGTAACGAATATAAAAAAAAATCTCCCTTTAGAAAAGGGAGAAGTCCGAAGGACAGAGGGATTTGAAGAGATTGATAAGTTTTTCAAATCCTCCCCTAACCCCTCCTTTTCCAAAGGAGGAGAATCTAAAATAATTGCTGTTTTTGGCGCCTGCGGGGAAAGAGACCACGGCAAAAGGCCGATGATGGGGGAAATCGTATCGCGATACGCGGATTATATCATTTTAACTAATGAAGATCCCTACGGAGAGAATCCAGTCCAAATTATTAATGAAATTGAATCAGGAAAAGGTTTTTGGAAAATAATGGACAGAAGAGAAGCGATTAAAAAAGCCCTGCAGATCGCAAAACCGGGGGACTATATTATTGTCACCGGCAAAGGCGCGGAAGAAACGATGGCGATCGGGAATAAAAGAATTCCGTGGAATGATAAAAAAGTCATCCTAGAAGTTTTGCAAGGAGTATCGTCAAAATAAATCCAAGTATTCCTCCCGCAATCACCTCGCTGATCTTGTGCCCCACTCTTTCCTTGAGCCGGGGGTATTTTTTTTCATCCACCGGCAATTGGCGGACGAGCATATTCAAATATCTCCCCTGGTCGCCCATATACATTCGGAGCCGCACCGCGTCGTCAATGACGATGATTGCCAGAATTACCGAAATAGCGAACGCTCCCGATCGGAAATGATCCGTGTCAAAAAGTCCGACCGAGGTGACAAGTGAAATGATGAAAGCGGTGTGAGCGGACGGCATATGGCCGTGGGTCATGGCGTAGCGGATGTCCCAGCCGTGTTTTATGGAGTACATGAAAAATTTTATCACCTGGGTAAATATTCCGACGAATATCGGGATGACGAACACTTTATGGCTTACGATTAAATTTGAAATTGTTTCCACGCTTTAATTATAATACATTTTTCGTTATTTGGGAATTTTCCATAATTTCCCCAAAACAAGCCAAAATTCGGATGTCAGAATTCCGTCAAAAGGTTAAAAATTGCTTATTTAAGCCAAAAAGTTCATTTTTCATTTGACACAGGACTAAAATTTTGCTATAATGGACAGTCAAAATAAAAATTCGAAATTTAAAGGAGGAAAGATGAAAAAAGTTTTAAGAAGTGCAGTTATTAAGATAAAAATTTATCTTTTAAACCGGGAAGCAAATATTCTGCTTTCCCGCCTCCGCTAACATGTTGAGTGGCTGGCTATCATATATAAAATTTTCCAGCCACTCATCTCTCATTCCGAGAATGTTAAATAAAAACATTTTCGGAATGGGAGAAGTTGCTGTTCTTTTAAAAAATTCCAGAGGGCAGAGTGGCGATTGTCGGGTTATCCCGGTAATTGCCGCCATGCCCTTTGGGTAGATAAAAACAATTAAATTTTTTCCTAAGGAGGGAAAGATGAAGAAGACCATTGGTGTCTTATTAGTTTTAATTTTTGTAGCATGGGTCGTAGCAAGGATTGTAATTGGTATTCAGTTTAATCAAAACTGCGGGGGATATCTTAAAAGAGCGGCTGACGCCAACACCGTAGAACTTGCCAAAAAGCAACTCGAAATAGCATTAATGTATATTGAGCAGAAACAGTTAACTTCCGGATATACATCCATTATCTATCGAACACCGAGCGAGGAGGTAGGATTCTGGTATGAAAATCTGAAAAGCTCTCTAAATGAATTAAGTACTTTAAAACCAGATGCTACACCACTCGAGAAAAGCAATATGCTGATAAAATTAAGAGAAACACTGTTAGATGAGGGTCAAAGCACTACAGTTACAATTCCGGCTGGAATAAGTGTGTATCCATACAATACGGCAATGGCTATACTTGGGGGTATATTGTTGATTCCTGCAGTGGTAGGAGTAAAATTATTAAAATCCGCATAGCGGAGAGGGAGAAAATGGAAAATAAATGCACTGGTTGCGAGCATTTTGGTCCGAAATGCTTACAGCCGAAGGATGGGAAAAACCTAGGTGAAGGCCTGGGTTGCGCAAAAGAATAAAATGGACAAAGGACACTGTCGTGAGATAGCGTCCTTTTTTATTTTCCCAAATTGTAGTATTATTAAAAAGCATAATTTTTAACCTCGCCTCGAGTCCTCTCCTTATCTAAGGAGAGGAGGACAAGGAATAATACTATGGGAGTGGGACTAATTTTAATCATTATCCTGGCGGCGGTCGCGCTATGGATAATCGCGATTTATAACGGTCTTATCACGCTCAAAAACCGGGTGGATGAGGCATGGAGCGACATTGAGGTTCAGCTCAAAAGAAGATATGATTTAATTCCTAATTTAGTGAACACCGTCAAGGGCTATGCCGCGCACGAAACCGGCGTGTTTGAAAAAGTAACCGAGGCCAGGAGCCGGGCGATGGGCGCGGGAACCGCCCAAGATAAAGCCCAGGCGGAAAATATGCTCACCGGCGCGCTGAAGTCATTATTCGCGGTCGCGGAGGCCTATCCGGATCTCAAAGCCAACCAGAATTTCTTGGAACTGCAGAGGGAGCTTACCGACACGGAAGATAAAATTCAGGCGTCCCGCCGGTTCTACAACGGCAATGTACGCGACTTCAACATCAAGATTGAGGTCTTCCCGAACAATATTATCGCCGGAATGCTGAAATTTTCCAAACGGGAATTTTTCGAGCTTCAGGAAGAGGCGGCCAAAGAACCGGTGAAGGTGGAGTTCTGATTTCTCTACGAATTACGAATCTCTTACGAATGTACGAATTTATTTATAATTCGGTAAAATTTTTTAATGTCTACGATTTATACGCAGCAAGACAAAAACACCCGATTAACCTGGGTTTATATCACCGGGTTTTTGGTTTTTGTGATCGGGGTCGGTTATGTTTTCGCCGGAGCGATGAATAACAGCGCTATTTTATACGGGTGTGTTATTTTTTCCATCCTGATGAGCTTCGGATCTTACTGGTGGAGCGATAAAATTGTTTTGGCGATGAGCGGAGCCAAAGTTGTGACGCATGACCAGGGGAGGGAGGTTTATCATCTGGTAGAAAATCTTTGCATCACTGCCGGCCTTCCGGTTCCCAAGATTTACATTATAGAAGATAGCGCTCCCAACGCTTTCGCGACCGGGCGCGATCCCAAGCACGGAGTGATTTGTTTAACCACCGGAATAATCCAGAAACTGGAAAAAACTGAACTGGAAGGCGTGATCGCCCACGAACTTTCCCATATCGGTAACCGCGACATTTTATTATCCACAGTTGTCGTAGTGCTAGTGGGATTTATTACATTACTGGCCGATTGGTTCCGCCATTGGTCATTCGGAAGAAGAGGCAGCGACAGGGAAGGCGGAGGACAACTTCAATTAATACTTTTTATTTTGGCAATAGTTCTTTCTATTTTGGCGCCTTTTGCGGCCATGCTGATGCAGTTGGCGATTTCTAGGAAGAGAGAATTCTTAGCGGACGCTTCCGGAGCATTATTAACCCGCTATCCAGACGGATTAGCGCGGGCTTTAGAAAAAATTTCCAAAGATACCGAACCCCTGGAAGCCGCCAACCGCGCCACGGCGCATCTCTATATCGTCAATCCATTCAAAGGCAAAAAACTTACAAAACTTTTTATGACCCATCCGCCGATCGTAGAACGCATTGCTGCCTTGCGAGAATTGGAAATTAAATGAGCATAAAATGCTCTCATAATAAATCCGTATTATATTATGGAAATCTTTCATAAATCTATAAATGAATATGTATATGTAATTTTGTCCGTATGGACAAAATTACATATTATGATAACATATAACATATAACAATATAAGATAATTAATAGCTATTATGATACGGCGAAAACAATGGTTAAAATAGTTAAGCATAAAAGAAGAAGGATAATTAAAGCGGAATATAAACCATCTTTGGGGGAAAGAGTGGAAGATTTTTTGCATTCAGACACTGCTTCAGCAACGGCGACAAAAATTTTGCTGGCAACAGCAGGACTAGGCATTTTAGTATTCGGTGGCGCTGTTATCCCAGGAATTTTAAAAGCATTAAAAGGATTTGAATTTTCCAGTGTTGAAAGTAAAAACGGAGAATTAGCTAAAAAAGATGCTCAAAATGCGCTAAGCAACCTAAAAAGACAGAAACTAATCAAAATTGTAAAAGAAAAAGACGGGAAGTTTAAAATTAAACTTACCAACAAGGGCAAAAAAAGATTTTTAAAACTATCACTGGAAAGCGTTTCTATCAGTAATCCGGAGAAATGGGATGGTAAATGGCGGATTGTAATATTTGACATTCCCAATGACTCTAATCCAGCGCGAGTGGCATTAAGAAGGAAGATGAAAGAAATGGGATTGAAACAATTACAGAAAAGCGTTTGGGTCCATCCTTATGAATGCGAGGATGAAATATTATTCGTAGCTGAAGTTTTTGAAGTAGAGGAATATGTGGAGATAATAACCGCCGAAAAAGTTCTGCATGAAAAAATCCTGCGGCAAGCATTTAATGTTTAATTCATTTTTATCCTCACTTCCACATCCTATCTCTACTCAGTAAAATATGTATGCAACTTTGTCCATATGGACAAAGTTGCATACACTATTTAATACTGATATTTTTGTCGTTATTTCAGAAAAAAGGACGAGATTATATCTCGTCCTTTCTATAGTTTATTCTTTTCTGTATATAATCAAATGCCTCCTTTTTCTGAAGATCAAATACTATATCGATTATCTCGTACATATTCTTTGGAAAATATTTATTGAGATAATCTGCAATGTTTATTCCGGCGAGACCGTGATTGTTGGGATCTTTAACTTCAAGATAAAAACCAAACTCGTAAAATTTGACTGCGGCTTTTAAAATACCCCCTTTTCTAAATGATTCTGCCTCTGGTCTTTCGCCATAAGCGATATTTACTAGGGATAATGTTAACGCAAGCAGGACAATTATTTTTTTTCATTCCTCCTCCTTTTATTCTAGATATTTTGCGTCGTCTGGAAATTTTTTAACAAATTTTACTGCTTCATTCAGTGTTAATATAGCGTCTGCAATTTGTTTGCTTGTGAAGGGCTTTATTCGACCTTCATCGTGTGGGCATGGTTCGAATTTCCACCCAAACCATTTATTGCGTGTTGACGAGCTATACCCATCATTCGGGTGTTCAACAATAAATACGCGATCAAAATTACCGCTACCGTAATCATGTCCAGTAAGTGCATAGGGTTTTACAGTTTCATTTACTGAAGTTAGGTGTATAATTTTTTTAACATTTTTTCGTTTAATGTCGAACATTGATCCGAACACAATTACTATCGGTTCCATAAGAACGCTATCAGTTTGGTAGTATTGTTTTGTAGTTGTTTCTTCCATTCGAACTTTATATTCCTGAAAATAACCCTCGTAAGTATTATCGGATAGTATAGGATTATAGTTATAATACTGTTCAGCAATAAAACCTCCACCAAATGAAAGAATGCCCATGGAAAATACAGAACAAATTAAAAAGACCGTACCAATAGCACAACAAATAATCCCCCCAATAATTACGGCTATCTCTATTGGATGTAAAACATTGATTTCTTTCATTTTTTTACCTCAATTTTCAAAGATCTTTCTCCCAAAGGGAGAATAGGGCATAATACAATAATTATAAATTATGACAATAAATTTATACAAGAAATACAAAAATTTAGCTAAATTAAGCCATTTTATTTTTTAAATTTCCAAAATGTTGACAAAAAAGTTGTCATTTGATATTATGTCGGCATGCGGGACGATTTGCTAAAAAATTTAGAAGATGTTGGTCTGGAGCCAAAAGAGGCCGAAATTTACTTGGCGGTTTTGTATTTAGGTAAAGCCACCATCGCGGATATCGCCCGCAAATCTAAAGTTAAGCGGATGACGGTTTATCAGCATATTGACGATTTGACGCAAAAAAATCTGTTGCACAAGACGGCGCAGGGCAAAAGAGTTTATTATGTCGCTGAAAGCCCGGAAAAAATAATCAAAATACTGGAGCGTAAGCAAAAGCATTTTAAAAAAGTCCTGCCGGATCTCAAAAATATTTTCGGACATTCTTCCCACAAGCCGCAAATCCGGTTTTATGAAGGCATTGAAGGCATGCGGGCGATTTATGACGAAATGACCAAGACATCGCAGACGATTTATGGCGCTTTCGCGGCGGATAAGTATTTTTCCGTGTTTAATGAAAGCGACAATGAAAGATTTTTTGGCAATATACGGGAAAATGGAGGGCAAATTAAAGATCTAATTGAAGATACGCCAATCGGCAGAAAACACGCGAAAAGTAATAATTATAAAGATATTGGCGCGCCTCAAATATTGCCCAAGGATTTTAAATTAACCGTTGATCTGATGGTTGCCGGCGACAGAGTCGCGATGATTTCTCTCGTGAATCTAATCGGCGTGGTGATACAAAATTCCGAAATCGCTGAACTACAGAGAAATTTTATCAAGTTTATCCGGAGAAGCATCTAAAAATATTTTTTTACGCAAGAATGTAATTTTCCGCATATGCAAAAAATTATATCTAACTCAATATAAAGTTTCCTAAAGCGAAGCTTTAGGAAAAGCTATTTTTTATGCAATTCAAAATTCCCAAAAATGACAAATATCATTGGACGCGGCATTCAATTTATAAAATGCGGCAATACGGATTAAGCGCGCAGAGAATCAAAAGGGTCATAAAAAATCCGGAAAGGATTGAAGAAGGAATAGTAAAAAATACCGTCGCTGTAATGCAACCTAGTTCCACCAGAATAAAAAACGGCAAGAAATCATGGAGCCAGGAAATTTGGGCGATGTACCAGCTTAAAAGAATCGAGAATAAGGAATTAGGAATTAAGAATAATGGTAAAGATAAAAATTTAAAAAACATTCATAATTCTAAATTCATAATTCATAATTCTGCGAATCAGCAGCTTCGCATTATCAGCGCTTGGCGCTATCCGGGAGTGAGCCCCAAAAATAATCCGATTCCGGAAGAGATTTTAGAGGAAATAATAAAAGTACTGTAGAAAAAAATAAAACGGTCTGTTAAGACCGTTTTATTAATTTATTATTTCCACTTCTGTTCCGACCGGTATTGTTTTAGCAAAATCCACTCCTTCCTTATTTCTCATCCGTACGCATCCTCCGGTAACACGCTTTCCAATTTGGCTTTCATCATTGTTTCCATGAATTCTATAGATGCATCCACGCGATGTGCAGTGGGAAAGATGTATTTTGAACGCGCCCATGAAATTATTCGGATCTCCGGGAGAAACTTTTTCGGGAACATAAATACCCTTTTTCGCTAAGTGATTTCTTGTATTCGGTGTTGGATACCAGAAGGGTTCCAATTCTATCTTTGTTATAATTCCCTTTCCAATCGGATATACATCTAATCCTTTCTTCGCGGTGGCGGCGGCGTATTCCCTGACCAATACCAGTGAATCATTTTTTATCTCGTAGAGGATTAATTTTTCTTCACTGATTATTATTTTTATGTAGTATCTATTTTCCGGCTGGATGGGATTATTAATAATGTTTTCCTGGCTTCCGGTTTTCAGGGGGAATAACATTAGTAAAATCACTGTTTTTAAAAGAACTTTTTTAAGCATGGCAAAACCTCCTTTCTTATGATTATATTCCTAAGGGGATAATTTGTTAAATTATGGAATAAGTGCTAAAATTAAACTGGCATGCATTATGCAATAAACATCATAAAACGAGAGGAGGTGTTCTATGGACGAACAAAATCAATCTAATCCGCCAGCTGGCGGACAGCAACCAAATCAGCCCCAGCCGGCGGCGCCGACCACTGATGAAAAGGATATTAAGGATAACAAACTTTGGGCGCTTTTGGGTTATCTCGGAATTTTGTGCCTGATTCCCCTTTTGGCCAAAAAGGACTCAAAATTCGCCCAGTTTCACGCCAAGCAGGGACTCATAATGCTGATCGGAGAATTTTTCGTGTGGATTCCCATAATAGGATGGATTTTAGGAATTGTTATTTTGGTTTTCTGGGTTATGGCAATCATCAATGTGTTTTCCGGAAAGATGCAGAAACTTCCGATAATCGGCGATTTGGCTGAAAAGATTAACATATAATTTAAGATCCAATTCATTTCTTAAATAAGGCAGGCGATTTTCATAATTGCCTGTTTTGGTTTATAATAAGATTACGAATTACGAATTTAACGAAAATACGAAATATTATAAAATCTATTCGTAATTTCGCAAAATTCGTAGTTCGTAAATGTGAGCATATGAAACGAACTAAAATCGTTGCCACTATCGGGCTGGCGTCGGAAAAAAAAGAGACACTGGAAAAAATGATACAAGCGGGAATGAATGTGGCGCGGCTTAATTTTTCCCACGGCGACTACCAATGGCATTCAAAAATAATTGATACCATCAGGAATATTTCCCGGGCCAGGAAAATTCCCGTGGGAATTTTAGCCGACCTCCAGGGGCCGAGAATCCGCGTTTTGATCAGCGGAGACATGGAAGTGAGAAACGGAGAAATCGTGAAAATTTTTGATATTACCGGAAAGCCGAATTATGAAACTGACTCAAAATTTATTACCCTTGACTGCCCGGATATTATTGAAGACATCAAAATAAACAATGAGATTTTAATCGAAGACGGACTGATAAAATTAAAGGTCTTCAGAAAAAACAGGAATTGTCTGGAAACCGAAGTGGTCAATGGGGGAATAGTGAAAAACCACAAAGGAGTGAATATTCCGGGCGCGCGGCTCAATGTCGGAGCGATAACCGAGAAGGATGAGAAGGATCTTAAATTTGCGCTTAGTAAGGATGTTGATTTTGTCGCTCTGTCTTTCGTGAAAGACGGTAAAGATATTAAGAATCTCAAGAATAAAATAAAGAAGATTGCCAAAAGAGAAAAAAATGCGCCCTTAATCGTTTCCAAAATTGAAAGGGCGGAAGCGATTGAGAATATTGACGAGATCATAAGGTCTTCCGACATTATTATGGTTGCCCGGGGCGATCTGGGAATTGAAATGGAGGAAAGCAAAGTGGTTATTTTTCAGAAAGAAATCATCGCCAAATGCCTTCGCGCGGCCAAGCCCGTTATCGTCGCGACGCAGATGCTGGACTCGATGATAAGGAACCCCCGGCCGACCCGGGCGGAGGTGAGCGATGTTTCCAACGCGGTCATTGACCACGCGGACGCGGTGATGCTTTCCGGGGAAACGGCTGACGGAAAATATCCGGTGGAAGCGGTGGAAATAATGGAAAAAATCGTTGAAGTGACAGAGTCGTCCCCATTTGACGATCTGGGACATGGATTTCTGAAAGACAAAAAACTTTCCGTATCAGCCGCGGTATCCCAGTCCGCCCATGAGCTGATGAAAGACAGCCAGGCCAAAGCGGTAGTCGTCGCCAGTATCAGCGGATTTACCGCCCGCATGATCGCCCGGCACCGGCCGGACCAGGAAATTTATGTGGTTACTAATAACGCGAAAACCCAAAATCAGCTCTCAATTGTCTGGGGCATTCAGAGTTTTATTCTTCCCGACTGCCATACGCTTGACGCACTGATTGATAAGTCAATAGAGATATTGAAAAAAAACAAACTGCTGAAAAAAAATGACCGGGTAGTCATTGTTACGGGCAGGCCACATGTGAAAAGAGAACATATGAGCTTAGTCAAATTTGAAGAAATAAAATAAAAATAATAAATAAACATTAAAAAATATGAAAAACAAAAAATACATCCTCTGGTTCAGGGAAACCGGGATAGACGACATTGAGGATGTCGGCGGGAAAAACGCTTCGCTCGGAGAAATGTACCGCAATTTGAAATCCAAAGGAATCAATATTCCTAATGGTTTTGCGGTTACTTCCTATGCCTATCGCTATTTTATAAGCCAGAACAATCTGGACGGTGAGATAAAAAGGATACTCAAGGGCCTGAATACCTCAAATATGAGAAATTTATCCAGTCGCGGGTACCAGATAAGAGAAGCCATTCTTTCGGCGGAATTTCCTCTGGATCTCCGAAATTCCATTGTTGAGGCCTATGCCAAAATTTCTTCCGAGCATTCGCGCCATAAGAGCTTCCGGCTGACAAAAAATCCCAAAGACCACACCAGCCATTTCGCGGGAGGGATTGATGTGGCGGTCCGATCCAGCGCCACCGCCGAAGATCTGGCGGACGCGTCGTTCGCGGGACAGCAGGAGTCATATCTTAATGTCAGCGGAGAATACCAGCTTCTGGAGTCCATCAAAAAATGTTTTTCTTCCCTTTTCACTGACCGGGCAATTTCCTACCGCAAAGACAAGGGATTCGACCATTTCAAAGTCGCTCTTTCCGTCGGAGTCCAGAAAATGGTGCGCTCGGATGAAGCCGCGAGCGGCGTAATGTTCACCATCGATACCGAATCCGGTTTTTCTGATGTGATAGTCATCAACGGATCCTGGGGGCTGGGGGAAAATATCGTAAAAGGAAAAGTGAATCCCGATGAATTTATCATCCATAAGCCCAAACTCAAGGAAGGATTCAAGTCGATAATCGGCAAAAAACTGGGAAGCAAGGAAAGCAAGCTTATATACAGCGTGGGAGGGAACAGCCCGACCCAAAACGTTTTGGTTTCCGAAGAGGACCGCCACCGCTTCTGCTTAAGCGATGAAGAAGCCCTGCAACTCGCGAAATGGGGATGCATGATTGAAGATCACTATAAGAAAGCAATGGATATTGAGTGGGCGAAAGACGGAAAAACGGATGAGCTCTTCATTGTCCAAGCCAGGCCCGAGACCGTCCAATCCCAGAAGGACAAAACCGTTTTGGAAGAATATGTTTTGCAGGAAAAAGGGCAGGTGCTTTGCGCGGGTGCGGCGGTGGGAAATAAAATCGGACAGGGAAAATCCAATGTGATAAAAAATGTTTCCGGAATCGCCACTTTCAAGAAAGGCGAAGTGCTAGTAACGGAAATGACCGATCCTGACTGGGAACCGATAATGAAGATCGCGAGCGCCATCGTCACCAATAGCGGAGGGCGCACTTCGCACGCGGCCATCGTGAGCCGGGAACTGGGAATACCGTGCATCGTGGGCACGGGAAACGCCACCAGAGTTATCCATAACCGGAGAGCGGTGACAGTGAGTTGCGCCGAAGGCGAGGAAGGTAAGGTTTATGACGACCTCCTGGCTTTTGAAGTGAAAAGAACTTCTCTTAAAAATATTCAGAATCCGAAAACAAAAATAATGATGAATGTGGGGAATCCCGACCAGGCATTCGAGCTTTCTTTTATTCCCAATGACGGGGTAGGCCTGGCGCGGGAAGAATTTGTCATTACGGAATATATCAAAGCCCATCCGCTGGCGCTCATCCATTTTGAAAAAGTAAAAGACAAAGAAGAAAGAAAAAAAATTGAGGAACTGACCAGAGGCGGATACAAAAACAAGGAAGAATTTTTCGTGGAAAAGCTGGCGGAAGGAATCGGGAAAATCACCGCCGCTTTCTATCCCAAGGATGTAATAGTGAGGATGTCTGATTTCAAGACGAATGAATACGCGACTCTTGTCGGCGGAAAATATTTTGAGCCGAAGGAAGCAAATCCGATGATCGGCTGGCGGGGCGCTTCAAGGTATTATGATCCGGATTATATGGAGGGCTTCAATCTGGAATGCCGGGCGCTCAAAAAAGTGCGGGAAGCGATGGGATTTACCAATTTAAAAATTATGATACCTTTCTGCCGGACAGTCGAGGAAGGGAAGAAAGTTATTTCCCAAATGGAAAAAATGGGGCTGAAGCGGGGAATAAAAGGGCTGGAGGTTTATGTGATGTGCGAAATTCCTTCTAATGTCATCTTAGCCAGCGAATTTTCCGAAATTTTTGACGGCTTTTCCATTGGCTCTAACGACCTTACGCAACTCACTCTGGGAGTGGACCGGGACAGCGCCAAAGTCGCCCATGTTTACGACGAAAGAAATGAAGCTGTGAAAGAATTAATCCGGCTGGTAATTCATAAAGCCCATAAAGCCGGACGCAAAGTCGGAATCTGCGGGCAAGCGCCTTCGGATTTCCCCGATTTCGCGGAATTTCTGGTGGAGGAAGGCATTGATTCCATTTCTCTTAATCCCGACACTGTCATCCGGACCACAATTCTGATTGGGAAAAAAGAAAAGGAAGCAAAGAAATAATGTTGTTTTATAGAATACTTTCAGGAAATCAAGCTTCGGCTTGATTTTCTGCTTTATTTTCGTATCATAAGGTTAGTAATGGAAGCGTCGCATAGTGGGCCTAGTGCGCGCGCTTGTTCCCGATTTGTCTAAATTTTTCTCGAAAAATTTAGGTATAAATCGCAATCCCGCTTAAGGTGGAGGGTTCGCATAGTGGCCCAGTGCGTTCGCTTGGAAAGCGAATATGCCGAAAGGCATCACAGGTTCAAATCCTGTACCCTCCGCCTTGTGCGGGAGAAAGCAATAGGTGATTCGCCCCGTTATTTCAACGGGGTAAAACTTTCACCGCCTCCGCCTTGAATTTTCCTAAAATGTAAAGTTGATATTTACTTCAATACTTGGTAGTATTGAAGTAAATGACTGATTGCGATATTATTGATGTTGTATAATTAGAAAGTAATTAAGCAAGTTTAAGAAAAAAATTATGGCGAAATTTTCTTCAACAAAAAAACTTCCCAAAGAAGAAGTGAAAAAGATATTTTATCAGCTTTGCGTGGCAATTTCGGAAATAAAAAACGCGGAAGAGGCGGCGGAATTACTGCGCGACCTTTTATCATTTCAAGAAGCGGAGATGATAGCTAAAAGATTGAAAGTAGCCGAATTATTATTAGACGAGTTAACTTATGAAGAGGTGCAAAGAAAACTCAAAGTGAGTCCCGGAACTATCGCGCGCGTGCAGGAATGGCTTAAAATTTCAGGAGAAGGATATCAGAAAGCGGTTAAAAGAATTAAAGGTAAAGACATAAAAACAGAAACCCCGCATTACGATCCTGAAAACTGGACCAGTATGAAAAGAAGATTTCCAATGTATTACTGGCCCCAAATTGTTTTGGAAAATATAATCAAGGAATCCAACGCCCGCCAGCGGAAGAAAATAGGAAACGTAATCGGCCAAATGGAAAAAATGAAAGAAAAAAACGAACTATTCCACCGGCTAAAAAAACTTATCAAATAAATTCCGCAATGAGTTTTACAAAATTTACATTTACTTCAATACTACCAAGTATTGAAGTAAATGACGGGTTGTAAATGGGTAAAATATTTGAATAATAAGTAACTGCGAAAATCGCAAAAGATTTGGGCGTTTCAATTGACGATTTGCTGAAGTAAATATGGATAATAGTAACTTTCAACAAATGATAAATAAAGAAAAACATCAAATTTTTCTTTTTGTCTGCCCCGGGAATATACCTTTCAATTTCGCTTCACATCCCTGGTTTGTGGTCAACAACCAAGGATTAGTTTCAAGATGGGAAGTGCTCTTTAGAAAAATTCAATGTGAAACAAGCTGGGGGCATTTATATAAAAATTTTTTCCCGCCATTTCAAGGAATTGAAATAATTCCGTTTTCTCAAAAATATTTTTGGGAAGGAAAACTATTAGGGAAAATTGAGGGTGGGACAGCGAAGCGGATGGTTAAATTTATAGAAAGCTCCCCCGCGATTTACCCATATTGTAATAAGTATTTTTTAAGTGGCCCGAATAGTAATACTTACGCACAATGGATTTTAGATAATTTTCCTGAATTTAAGGTTAAACTGCCGTGGAATTATTTCGGAAGAAATTACAAAGTAAGAGAATTTGCCGCCAAAGAGCAAAATCTGTAAGACTTTGTTAGCGGGCTACCACCCGCGAAAAACTTGGAATCATTCTTTCCGCTTCCGCTTCCTGCCCACGCACTGTTTCGGTTAGGCAGGCAAGACGAGGCGGGCGGAATCAGTTCGTACCGGAAAAATTCACTTCATAAATTTAACAGAGTAAAGATTTTTTCAAATACACGCTGCCAATTTTCAAAATTAGTTTTGTCTAAAGAGTACCGTATTTTTACAAATTTACATTTACTTCAATACTACCAAGTATTGAAGTAAATGTCGGGTTGTAAAACAAGCACAATATTATAAGGCAGATAATTGGTAAGTTATGATATTTTATGGAAAATTTTGAAAACGCGATCGGGAAAAAGAAGAATTCTGAAATTCCGGACGGGACATTGGAAAGTCGCGATATAAATCCGGAACTGGCGCGGAAAGTTGAAAATTCCAAATTGGTAATTGACGATAAAATTAACCTTCTTCTGACTAAAAGAGGATTAAAACCGGCTTCGGTAATTGAACTGCCTGTTTGGCTGGAAACGGAAGAAAAAAAAAGAGAATTTCTTTCTGAAAGTGATATTAAGGAGATACTAGATTTAATTAAAGAATCAGGACTGGAATTTAATATAGGAAAAAAAGAAATTATCGAAGGCAGCTATCGGACAGAAGAAGAACCGGATTTGGAAAAATTTTCCCGAGCCGAAAGAATTGAAATTATGATAGCCGGTTCAAAAGACAACCTGGAACTTCTCAAGAAATGCTGGGGAACGGAAGATCACGAGGCAATCGGAAAGGCGCTGGGTTTCCCTCAAACGGCTGTCGAAGCGTTTGTTGATAAAAGAGAATCATTTTTACTTGACGATATGCCGAAAGAAATACAGGAAAGCGACGGTGTTTTGTTTTTAACTCCCAATTTGTCAAAAGACAACTGGCAGGAGGAAATAAAGGAGGGTGAGAAACGGGCGGAATTTATCAAAAAAATCAGCCCCAAGATTTACGAGGAAAGGAAAAAAATAAAATTTGGAAAAAGTAAATTGAATTGAAATATTTTTCACTGTTTGCTGTATTAAGGATTAAATGCTATAAATTTATTGATGAATTCCGCCGTTGAAGAAATAAAGTCCCGAATTAATATCGTCGACTTAATCGGCGAATATGTCCGGCTTTCAAAGGCAGGCGCCAACTGGCGGGCGCGCTGCCCTTTTCATAATGAAAAGACGCCTTCTTTCATGGTGAGCGAAGAGAAGCAAATCTGGCACTGCTTCGGCTGCGGGAAAGGCGGTGATGTTTTCGGGTTTCTGATGGAGCAGGAAGGACTGGAATTCAAGGAAGCGCTGAAAATCCTGGCGGACAAGGCCGGAATCCAGTTGCAAAGGTACGACGGAAAAGCAGCCGATGATAAAAACAAGATCATGGAAATTCTGGAACTGGCGACTAAATTTTACGAAAAACAATTATGGGACGGAGCGGGAAAAGGAAAAATAATGGAATATTTGCGCCAACGAGGATTGAAAAACGAAACGATAAAGGACTTCCGCCTCGGCTACGCGCCGGCGGGATGGAGAAATTTGTTAAACTTTCTTTTAGGAAAAGAATATGAAATCGAAGAGATAGCGAAGACGGGACTGTTAGTGCAAAAAGAAACTAACAACCCACAACCCACAACTCACAACCAAGCTGTAAGTAATTACTACGATCGCTTCCGCGACCGGATAATTTTTCCCGTTGCCGATGTGATGGGGAAAGTTGTCGGATTTTCGGCGCGAGTGGCTCCCGGCGGGGACGAGTCGCAGGCCAAATACGTAAATACTCCGGAGACCGTCGCCTATCATAAAAGCAAAATTCTATACGGGATTGACAAAGCCAAACAGGAAATAAAAAGCAGGGATTTTACCGTGCTGGTGGAGGGAAATCTGGATGTCATCGCTTCGCACCAGGCGGGAATAAAGAACACAGTGGCGGTTTCCGGCACAGCTTTAACTTCGGACCAGCTCGAAATTCTGAAACGTTATTCGGACAGCGTCAAAATGTTTTTTGACGCGGATCCGGCGGGCGAGGGCGCGGCGAAAAAAAGCATCCTGCTCGCCTTTGAAAAGGGATTTAATGCCGAGGTGGTGGATATCGGCGAAGGGAAAGACGCGGCGGAACTGGCCGCCAAAGACCCCGCGAAACTGATCGCTTCGGTGGAAAAAGCCATTCCCGCGATGGAATATTTTTTTAATAAGTCCTTCGCGAAATATGACTCAAGAAAAGCCGAGGGAAAAAAGAAAATAGCCGGCGAAATTTTGAACGCCGTCAGTTTTATGGAAAATGAAGTTGAAAAGAGCCACTGGATAAAAAATTTGGCCGGAAAACTGGAAGTGGCGGAAAAATCCATTCTGGACACGCTGAAGAAAATAAAATCAGGCGCCCGGGAAAATTATGCCGGGGAAAAAGAAGTTCCGGGCGGAGAAAGCGGACCCGCGCTCAGCCGGTCTGAAATGATCAGGGATAAGATAACGGGACTGATGCTTGCCGACCGGCTTGTTTGGAAAAAGGTTTTGGAATATAATTCAGATGATATTATAAATTTCTTAAAAAACGACGAGCTTTTCAGGATTATTTTTGAAAAAGGGCGGGAACTGGATTTTGAATTCGGAAAACTGACGGAAGAATACCGCAACAGTGAAATTGACAAAAAAGCTCAGCGTCTTTTTTTTGAAGCGAAATACCAATTTGACGCCCGCGAAGGAGTAAAAGAAAATGAATTGCGGGACGGCTGGCTTCTGGCGGAGCATTATATCAAAGAATTGGAAAAAGAAATATGCCGGGGAAAACTCAAGATGATTGAGAGAGACATTAAGAAGGCGGAAGAGGAGGGAGACAAAAACGCAGCCGTATATTTAATGCGAGAATTTTCAAAAATCACTAAGGACTTAGAAAATAATTAACATATGAAAAAGAAAAAATCCAAAAACAAAAAAAAGTCCAAAAAAAAGGCGAAAAAAAAAGCGGTAAAAAGGATGAAGCGCAAGGCGGCCAGGAGAAAAAAAAGAGCGGCCAGAAAACCGATCAGGAAAGCGGGAAAAAAAATTAAAAAAGCGGATATCTCAAAAAAAGGGGAAAGTCCTTTTGAAGATCTGGTTATCCGCGGCAAGCAGCGCGGTTTTATCACAGAAGACGAAATAATCCATGCTATGCCGGATGTGGAAACCGACCTGGAAAAACTGGAAAATCTTTATGAAAAACTGGAAGACGCCGGAGTCAAAATTATTGGATCCAGCGAACTTCTAAAAATCGAGACCGACAAAGTTGGGGAGAAATTCGGCAAAGGAAAATCGGAGGAATTCGACATTTCTTCCATTGAAATTGACGGGTCTTCGGCGGATTTGGTCCAGATGTATCTCAAAGAAATAGGGCGGGTGGCGCTTCTTACCGGCGAGGAAGAAGTAAAACTGGCAAAAGCCAATGAGAAAGGAGATCTGGCCGCCAAGCAACGGCTCACCGAGGCCAATTTGCGTCTGGTGGTAAGCATCGCCAAGAAATATGTGGGACGGTCCCACAGCTTGTCGCTTTTGGATCTGATCCAGGAGGGGAATATCGGGCTTTTCCGCGCCGTGGAAAAATTTGACTACCGAAAGGGCTATAAATTTTCAACTTACGCGACCTGGTGGATACGGCAGGCGATCACCCGGGCGCTGGCCGACCAATCGAGAACTATCCGCATTCCGGTCCATATGGTGGAAACGATCAATAAGTATACCCAGGTGACCAGGCGGCTGGTTCAGGAGCTGGGACGCGAACCCCTGCCGGAAGAAATCGCGGCGGAGATGAGCATAGAAGTTGAAAAAATCAGGCACATTCAGAAAATATCGCAGGAAACCGTTTCACTGGAAACATCGGTCGGCGACAACGACGATGACAGCGTGCTGGGGGATTTCATTGAAGACACGGAAACGATTATGCCTCATCAGGCGGCGTCGCGGAAGCTCCTGAAAAATCATGTGGCGGAAGTGCTCAGTGAACTTTCACCCCGCGAACAAAAGATTTTGAAAATCCGCTTCGGACTGGAAGACGGCGTCACCCACACTTTGGAAGAAGTGGGCCAGGAATTCGGCGTAACGCGCGAGCGTATCCGGCAGATAGAAGCCAAAGCGCTGGAAAAAATCCGGGACCATCAGGCGATAAAAAAATTGAAGCATTATTAAAAATAGTAACCAGCAATCAGTAACTCATAACCAAAGAGAAGTTGATTATTTTATTGTTTTTTGATATATTAATTTCCGCTAGTTTATTGAAAATTAAATAATATTTATTAAGAATAATTTTACATTTTGATTTTTTAATTTTACATTATTTATCATTCCGGCGTAGCTCAATGGTAGAGTCCGCCTTAGGCGGATTAATCCCCATGTCGTAGGTTCTGCGCCCGAGGCGCATCCGCCTTTGGCGGAGAATCCTGTTTTAAAATTAAATATAAAAATAATAAATTTTTATGCTCCGGCGTAGCTCAATGGTAGAGCAGTTGACTGTTAATCAATTGGTTATAGGTTCGAATCCTATCGCCGGAGCATAAAAATTTATTTTTCCTCGATATCCATTACGTTTATGTGATTAAGAGTTCATTTTATGATACCCGCTATATTGGCAGTACGGATAATGTACTAAAAAGAATTACAGAGCACAATAAGGGAAAATGCCGCTATACAAGAGGACGCAAACCATGGAAGTTGATTTATCAAGAAGAATATCAGACGCGTAGCGAAGCAATGAAGCGCGAAAAATTTTTAAAATCCGGACAAGGCAGAAGATGGCTGGATGAAAAATTAAAGTAATTAAGGTTCTGCGCCCGAGGCGCATCCGCCTTTGGCGGAGAATCCAGCCGCCGGAGCCGACAAAAATAACCCCTATTTACGGGGTTATTTTTTTATCCGAGTAGGACAGCACAACTTTTTATGGTAAAATTTTTCAAAAAAATTACCATAAAAAACCTCATAAACACGCCATTTTTCAGGCATTTTTACAATTTGCTTGTTTAGTAGCAATTTGCTTATTCTTTCAGGCTCTTGCGCTTATTTGCGCTATAGCATATAATTTAAACCAGTAGTACCCAAAAATGGGTACCAATGGGGTATAAATCATAAATCTATGGAAAAAGATTACATTTTAGACCTGATGAGATCAAAGAAAACAATCTTTACTTTTAAAGACCTGATTTTGCTTTGGGGAGAATCTGATGTAAATTTCGTAAAGAAAAAAATTCACCGCTACGTCAAAGCCGGAAAAATGAATGCTGTGCGCAAGGGCATTTACTCCAAAGACAAGAACTATGATAAATATGAACTGGCTACCAAAATATATACGCCTTCATATGTGAGTTTGGAAACTGTTTTGGGGGCGGCAGGAATAACATTTCAGCTATACGGTCAAATTTTTGTCATGTCATATACTACTAAAGAAATTGAGTGTGATGGACAGAAATATTCTTATAAAAAAATTAAGGATACTATTCTCACCAATCAGGCCGGTATAGAGTCAAGAGAAAATTATAATATTGCTTCACCCGAGAGAGCGTTTTTGGATGTAGTCTATCTCCATAAAGATTACCATTTTGATAATCTGTCGGTTTTGAGCTGGAATAAAGTGTACGAAATTTTGCCTATTTACGGAGGCAATAAGCGAATGGCAAAAATGGTGAAAATATATCATGAATCAATTAAAAATTTAAAATAACAAAACCTATGCCTCTTGATACCGCTAAGCATAAAAATATTCTAGTAAAAATTCTTAAGGATATCTATACCGATCCCACAATCAGCACGATTTTGGGGTTTAAGGGTGGGACCGCCGCCACGCTTTTTTATGATCTCAACCGTTTTTCGGTGGATTTGGATTTTGATTTGCTTAATGCTGAAAAAGAAGATTATGTATTTGAACGCGTCAAAGCAATTCTTGAAAATTATGGAAAGTTGAAACAGATAAGAAAAAAGAGATTTAATCTTTTTTATATTCTTTCTTACGATAAAAAAGATATAAATGCTCAAAATGTTAAAGTGGAGATTAATCGTCAAGAGTTTGATTCAAGATATGATGTGAAGTCATTTCTTGGTATTTCAATGCAGGTAATGGTTAAGGAGGATATGGCCGCGCACAAGCTTTGCGCTATGTATGAACGAATAGGTAAAACCAGTCGCGATATTTTTGATGCGCAATTTTTTCTTGCTCATGATTGGCCAGTTAATAAAAAAATAATTGAGGATCGCATGGGCGTGACATATAAAGAATTCTTGAAGAAAGCTGTTGCAATAATGGAAAAATTTGAAGACAGAGATATTCTTGCCGGTATGGGCGAATTGCTGACCGAAAAACAAAAAGTATGGGCAAGGAAAAATCTCAAAGCAGAAGCATTATTTGCTCTCAGATTAGCTTTGGAAAAAGAAAAATAATTTTATGGTAAATGCCATGGACACATTAGAAACCTGTCCGCCTCTGGCGGAAAATAGTTTACCCCGTAGGGTCGCTAAACGACTCCTTCGGGGCCAAAGCCCTCGCCTGCCCGCCTTTGGAGGGGCGCGCCGACGGCGGAATTATTTAAATAAAGTTATGGATAACTTTTCGCAACAAATTAAAACTGATGAACTACGAAAATGCCAGAGAGAGGCATATTCCAAAATTCTTGAGCATTTTTCAAAGCCACAGGCGGAAAGGAGTATACTCGTCCAGTTACCAACTGGGACAGGAAAAAGTGCTCTTATTGCAATTGCTCCGTTTGGTCTAGCTAAGAAAAAAGTTTTAGTGCTAACGCCTAATGTTAAGCTCGCAAAACAAATCGAATCAGATTTAGATATTATAAATAACACATCAGGAAACATTTATAAAAAGTTTAGTTTGATAGAAACGAATACTTTAAGCACGCTTGAACTTTATGTTTTGAGACTAGAGGGAACAGTTAGCCAAAGTGATATTGCCGAACATCAAATTTTGATCGCTAATTATCAGCAGTTACAAGATATAGAAAAATGGTTTAAGGACGAGAAAGAAGCGGTTGATTTAATTATTATTGACGAAGCACACCATCAAGAGGCAAATACTTATCAAGAAATAATTAAATTTTTTAATAAGTCAAAAATTATTGGCCTGACCGCAACCCCTTTTCGTTCAGACGGTAAAAAAGTTGAAGGCAATATAATTTATAAATACCATTTTCACGAAGCCATCAAAGATGGTGTGATTCGGAATATAAAAATCATCAATGTTTCCCCCCAAGAAGTAGAGCTATCTTTTACGGGCTATGGCTCTAAAATTTATTCTCTTGAACAAATTTTAGAGCTCAAAGATGAGGCGTGGTTCAATAGAGGCATTGCATTGTCTCCCGATTGCTGTGGCTCAATTGCTCAAAAAGCTAAAGAAAAATTAGAGGAACTAAAAGCAGAGTTTCCAAACACTAAACATCAAATAATCGCTTCAGCGATTAGTAAACGCCACGCACGGGAATTTGTTAAGCCCGCTTTTGAGAAACTTGGTTTGAAAGTTGGACTGGTAAGCTCGGATGCCCAAAACATGGCAACGAATGACAAAGTTTTTGACGATTTGAAGTATGGAAAAATTGAAGTGATAATTCATATCGGTATGCTTGGCGAGGGTTTTGATCACCCACCGCTTGGAGTCGCCGCAATTTTTAGACCATATAAGAGCTTAAATCCATACATTCAATTTCTTGGACGAGTTATTAGGCGAAATGATGAAACTTCCCATTGCTTTGTTGTATCTCATATAGGATTAAATCAAATTAAACGCTTTCAAGAATTTAAGATGTTTGATTACGAAGATCAAAAATTTTTGGAGGAACTTTTTACAGAAAAAGATTTGGACGATAGTTTTGTCAAAGATGGAGATAAGCTAGTTGGGAAAAGGGATTCTGAAGAAGAACAACTATCAATTAGAGAGATTGGAGATGATGTTGTAAATTTCGAGTCTCAATTTCTGTCACCAGAGCATGGAATAGAAAAACTGGTTGGGCAAGTTAAGCAACTTTCACCGGAAGAAAAGAAAAGTTTTTTTGAAAAATTTGGAATAAATGTTGCGGACACAGAATTATCTGTTGGGAAAAAAGTAAAACGAATAAAGCCAGTTGATAAAAGAAAGGCATCTCGTAATTTACTCAACGAAAAAGAAAAAAGTATCACTGTTGATATATTAAAGAAATTATCCCTAAAAACACACGATCGAAATTTTAATCCTCTTTATACTAATCTCGCGTGGGTAAAAAAGAAGGTCAGTAAAGAGGTCAATAAAAAGTTATCAATCAAAAAGAACCAAAGGAAAACAATTGATAATACTGCCTTTGATGGAATTGAAAAGAATGGATTGCTCAAGGATGTCTCAAGCGAGTGCTTTCAATATTTTCAACAGAAATTGAACGAAAAATAATTATGGCAAATAAATCATTAAACAGTAATTTACATAAAGCCAACAAGGCAAAAAAAGATGAGTTTTATACTCAGCTTATTGATATTGAAAAAGAACTGAAGCACTACAAAGAACAGTTTCGAGGCAAGGTTGTTTATTGTAATTGTGATGATCCGTTTGAAAGTAATTTTTTCAAATATTTTGCCGCCAATTTTAACGCGCTTGGTCTCAAAAAATTAATCACCACCAGTTATACAAAGTCACCAATTGCTGGAGGACAGTTGCCGCTTTTTGAAGTCAAAGGCCTAAAACCGAAAGGCAAAGAGCCGTTTAAAATCGAACTCAACGAAGTGACAGATACCGATGCAGACGGTGCGGTGGGGCTTACTGATGTGAAATGGCTCTTGAAAAATGATGCCAATATCGCCACCCCACTTAAGGGTGACGGAGATTTTCGCAGTGAAGAGTGTATCGGACTTCTTGAGCAAGCAGATATTGTGGTAACTAACCCGCCATTTTCGCTTTTTCGCGAATATGTGGCGCAGTTAGTCGAACATAAAAAGAAATTTATAATTCTTGGCGATCAGAACGCAATTACATACAAAGAAGTTTTTAGACTGATAAAAGAAAACAAATTGTGGCTTGGTTATGACAACAACGGGACAAAATGGTTCCAAGTTCCAATGAGTTACGATATACCAACTGAGTCAAGAAAAAAAATTGAGAATGGAGTGAAATATTTTAGTATGGGACGAATCGTATGGTTTACAAATTTAGACACCACAAAAAGACACGAGGAACTGAACTTTTATAAAAAATATTCACCGGAAGAATTCCCTAAGTATGATAATTATGATGCAATTGAAGTCTCTAGGGTTTTAGAAATTCCAAAGGAATACAAAGGAGCGATGGGCGTACCAATAACATTTTTAGATAAATATAGTCCAGAACAATTTGAAATTATCGGAATGGCAGAAGATAACGGTAAAGGTTTTTCTGGTGGAATTTGGGACGGTAAAAATCCGCATTGTGTTATAAACGGGCAGAATAAATTTAAGCGAATTTTTATTAAAAAAGTAAAAAAATAATATGAAAATTGATTTACACAAAATACCTGTTCGCGAAGTAATTGTCGGCTATAAAGATAGCGCCGAAGAAGGCGTTGTCGCTTATGGCGGTAAACTTGATATTCGTCCAAAGTACCAACGGGAGTTTGTTTATACCGGCAAGCAGAGAGATGCCGTGCTTGAAACAGTCAAAAATGACTTTCCGCTCAATGTGATGTATTGGGTCAAAACCGATCAAGGAAATTTTGAAGTAATGGACGGACAACAACGCACAATCAGTATTGGACAATATGTAAACGGCGACTTTTCACTCAACGACCGCTTTTTCCATAATTTGACCAAAGAGGAACAAAACCAAATTTTGGATTATGAACTGATGATTTACTTCTGTGAGGGCACGGATAAAGAGCGGTTGGACTGGTTTAGAATTATCAATATCGCTGGTGAAAAATTGACTGATCAAGAATTGCGCAACGCGGTTTATACTGGACCATGGCTATCAGACGCCAAACTTAAATTCAGCAAATCAAACTGTGCGGCTTATTTGCTGGCAAATGATGGAGGAGCATTAGTAAATGGATCGCCAATTCGGCAAGAGTATTTGGAAACCGCACTTTCGTGGATTAGCGAGGGGAAAATTGAAGATTACATGGCAAAACATCAGCATGATGAAAACGCCGATGAGCTATGGCAGTATTTTCAAGATGTCATTGTATGGGTACACAAAACTTTTACCAAATACCGCAAGGAGATGAAGGGAGTTGAATGGGGCAGGTTGTATAACAAGTACAAAGATGTTGCCTATAATGCCAAAGAGATTGAGGAAAAAACGCTAAAACTTATCGATGACGATGAGGTTCAGAGTTTAAAAGGCATTTACGAATATATTTTAACCGGTGAGGAAAAGCATTTAAATCTCCGTCAATTTGACGACAAAACAAAAAGAAAAGTTTACGAAAAACAAAAAGGTAAATGCGTTTGGTGTAAAAAAATTTTTGAATTTGAAGAAATGGAAGCCGATCACATAACACCTTGGCACGAGGGCGGAAAAACAATTTCAAAAAATTGCCAGATGCTGTGTAAAGACGATAATCGAAAAAAATCAGGAAAATAAAATAATATGAGAAAAGTTAAGATTTATTTAAGATTTTTTTGGCTTCCTTTATTGCTCGGTGTGGTTTCTATTATTGGATGGTTTTACATGCCAGATAATTTTAGCACGTTCAAAAGTACATTGTTCGGTACATTTCTTGGTGTTGGATTAACTATCGCTACAGCCGAAGGTTTTAAAAGTTTAACCGAACACAAACGTGTCAAAAAAACTTTTGGCTTATTAAAATTAGTTGCTGTCCCTTATATAAAAAATCAAGCAGAAAACCTTCAAGAAACAGCAAAGCAATATAATGATATATGTTCTATTGAACAGGCCGTTTCATTATTTGTGCATTGTGCTCATTTAGATAGGGTAGCAACAAATTTTGATAAAAGCTGGTTGCAACTTATATATTCGCAAGACTTTCTTGACTCAATAAAAAACAATGAACATTTTAATAAAATTGCGAACGCCATTTTTGAAGTCTTGTTATTTCTTAAGCAACTGTCAGCTCAATCAATTAACGCTCAAATTAACTTGCAAAATGATCTTCCCAGATTGTCAGACGACCAAAAAAACGATCTCATCGAGCGCGCCAAGAAAATGAGAAACGAGCTGGTAGATAATGCCGCTAAATTGGCAAAATACTCTGATAAATTAGACGAAGAAATTATGAGATTTTTGAATACAAACGGAGTTAATTATTCAGAATTTGAAAGATAACACAGATTTGTTGTAAAAATTCCTGTGGCGTACCAGCTTCGTTGGCACGAAATTCGGCGGCGGCGGAAATTCAGCGTTCGGAGCCAGCAAAATAACCCTTATTTACGGGGTTATTTTTTTCTTGGCAGGTCATGCGACTTTGAAACTTTTTAAAAAACAGTTCCGAGTTCCGGAACTGTTTTAGCGAGGATTACCGGATCGTTTTTTGTGATCCAGTTGAATATTTTTTGGCATCAACCCGTAATAATCTTATGTAACCATGGGACGCCGGACGGCCGGGAAGCGATTGCGCGTGGAGAAAGTATCCATTACTGGAAATATTTACCGCAAACGGCATGTCCGCGTCGTATTTCTTTGAATAGTAGAACCTTGATTTCCAAAGAACCTTGAAATTTCCTTTGGGAGTCGTTCTTTCTTTTATGCCGGAAGAAATCGGTCCCCAAAAAGCGAGCCGGCCGTTTTGGTAAGCGCCAAAATATTGCTTATCAAGAAAAACATAAACCGCCCTTTCTGATTTTTTGGCTTCTTCCAAATATTCCGGCGGGGCAATTCTGGAAAGAGTGTCGCCAATTTTCACTTTGTGGAAAACGAAACCGTCAGGAATTTCTTCAGCCGAGGATATCTGGAAAAAGGCGAGCGGGAAAGCGGAAAAAAACAAAATATAAAGAACTAAAAATTTCATGCCATCCTCCCTGGTTAAATGGTTTGTAATTTTTCAATATCCTAGCAGATCTTAGGTATTTGTCAATTTGCCAAAATGCCGGCTTTGGTGCCCGTCCTGTCTGCCACATAATTAATTATTATACTTCTGTGGTTGAATCTTTACCAAAGCAATTTAATGAGGTAGAATGAGAATATAAATAACTAAAAAAAAACACTATGGAAAAAACCTACAAAAATTGCCAAAGTTGCGGGATGCCGATGAAAAAGGATCCATCGGGCGGAGGAACGAACGCCGACGGAACAAAGTCCGGAATGTATTGCGGTTATTGCTACCAAAACGGACAATTTACCAGCCCGGAAATTGACACACCGGAGAAGATGCAGGAATTCTGCATCGGCAAGCTCAAGGGAATGAAATTTCCCGGATTTGTCGCCTGGATGTTGACCCGAGGCATTCCGAAATTGGAAAGGTGGAAAAAAGTAGGATTATGAATAATTTTGAAAATCCCGACCATCCGCTTTCCAATTGCGAATTTTATCGCCGGATATGATTCATTGCGCTTTGGAACAAGAGTAATTCTGGCTCCAATAGTATATTTAGTAAAATATCCCTTGCTACTGTTGCATTTTGGAGCAGCGCTTGCGTTGATTTTCATCAGAAAAAAAGAATAGTATTCAAATCGAGCCCTCAGGCATTGCTTGCGGACTCTCTTTTTTTAAAAAACTTTTAATTTGCTAAGGTTAATTTATTTTGGAAATTATAGTTGTAAGTGTTAAGATATTATTGTAAAAACCCGCAGAGTAAGGATAAGACAGTATCGGGTATTTTATATAAGGCATAACGCATATCAATTATTAGTATGAAAAAAATACTCCCGGAAAAAGAGTTCCGGACTTTGAAAAAACTGAACACTCCGGCAAAGATTCAGAACTTCCTGGACAAAATAAAGATAAATTTTGAGGAAAACGGGGAGACCAACTTGTCTCCGATGGCGGTTTTGGAAAAAAAAATCTGCCACTGCGCGGAAGGAGCGGTTTTAGCGGCGCTGGCTCTTAGGGTGAATGGGTTTCCACCGCTGCTTCTTGATCTCACTGCCAACGATAATGATTATGACCATGTGGTCGCTATTTTCAAATTAGACGGGAAATGGGGAGCGATCTCAAAAACCAATCATGCGACGCTCCGGTACCGGGAACCGGTTTATTATTCAATAAGAGAGCTGGCCATGAGCTATTTTCACGAATATATTGACGAAAAGGGCAGGAAGAACCTTCAAAGTTTTTCCGGTCCTGTTAATCTCAAAAGGTTTGACAAACTCGGCTGGATGACGACGAAGGAGGATATTGATTATATCCCAAAATATCTGGAAAAAGTAAAACACTTTCCGATCCTCGGGCGGAAGCAGCTCGGGAATTTAAGAAAAGCGGATAAGATTGAAATCCAGGCGGGAAAGATGATTGAGTGGAAAAAAGGGAATAAAAGAAAGGCGCATAATTAATTGCCTTCTCCGGTGTTGCAAGAATTATATTGTCATGTTATGATAGGCAAACCACAGTGGCATGCAATATAGCGTAGTCGAGCTTTCTTTTGCATGAGGCATATGTGCGTCTAATTAATCTATCACATTACAATGGAACAAGGGAAAATTGCTCGTTTAATGGATCGTGGATTTGGTTTTATCTCTCGCGAGGGACAAGACAAGGATCTATTTTTTCATTCGAATGAACTGCAAGGCGTGGAATTCAAAGACCTAAAAGAGGGCGATCAAGTCCAATTTGAAGTCAGTGAAAGCCCCAAAGGGCCGAACGCCACCAAAGTATCAAGAGTTTAATCTTAGGTGCTTAACGAAAACCCCGCAGTAGCGGGGTTTTTTCGTTTTTGGATGAATAAGGTGGAAGCGGAACCGGACGGCATTTCAAATAGTTTGGCAGCGGTTTTTTTATTTCAACTTGACAATTTATGGATGTTGAAATACTATTAAATATCCAGTGATAAGAAAGTATTTTAGCCGCTAAAATTAATATAGCGGCTGCTATGCAAGGCCTTTAAAAACACAAGTGGTGGAAGAATCTTTAAGCAATATGTTTTTTCACCACGAAAGGAGGTGAAAAAATATTGCTTGGCAGTAAGCCGCGGATTTTCCGCGGAGATATAAAAAAAGGAGGAAGCAAAATGAAAACATTTATTGCTTTCACGGCAATAGCCGCAATTGTAATTCTTTCACCGCTTGGCGCCCCGGCGCTGGACTGGGAGGACTACCAAGTTGACGTGAACTACAGCCAGCAGATATACTCGGAGTACTCAACGACTGGGAACACTTTCAGTTCCTGGTCGGAAGGCGGCCAGTTTAGTAGTATAAGTATAGGCGGCAGCATTCCCAATATGGAAACTTTTGGGGCAGGAGTGCGGGCCTCCGTGTTTCAGGCGCAGGGACATTCCAGTACATTCGATGTTCCCGGCGGAACCGCCTATACTTTTTCGGAATCCCAAACCCAGAGTTGGGTAAATGTCGGAACTCCACCGGATTTCAACACTTCTACGAACGCAATCACAGGCAACTAAAACCAAGAGCTCGGAAACAACGTTTCCGGGCTCTTATCATTTTTAATTCGTAGCCCCTTGACAAATTCCGGAAACTAATTTAATATATGTCGTTAACCCGTTTTTTAAAAATCAATAAAATCAACAAATAAAGGAGGATTCAGCCATGAGAAAATTAATATGTTTTTTCCTGATTATTTCCGCCGCGATGTTGGGCGGGCCGGTTTTTGCCGAAGAGGTGAATGTCGACACCGAAGTCAACAGTTATAACCAGTACGGTTATAGCTATAAAAACGAAGGCAATACCAATGTCGGATCGGTCGGGAACATCCCAGCCGGAAACGTTCCGCCGGGAGGACCGGATATCCCGCTCCAGTCCCCGATGTATATTCAGAAAAAAAACCTCAACCCCAATCAGATGGTCTTTGGGTATCTTCCCGAAAAGATCACTAGGGAAACCATCAAAAATTACATCGCGGGGATAGACCAGGAAAGAGGACCGCGGTTTTTCGACGATATGGTGCGAAGCATTGATAGCCGGCCGTATGTATATCAAAGATTTAATGTTTCTTATGAGATTGCTCCCCTTCCCGGCATTCCAAAAGGAGCCAGGGAAGGCGTTGATTATGCCAAGGTCGCCGTTTGGCAATTTTCCGCCACCAATGAAGTTCCCAATAAGCAGGACTTTGCCCTGCTGCTTTCTAAAAGAGGAATGGACTTGGGAGCGGATGTGATTATTCCGATTGGCGAAGGAGCGGAATTCATTTTCCGGGATAATGCCACTTCACTCGGAATGTTCAGCGCTTTTGCTCAGGTGTTTACTACCTTATGGGGATATAACGCTTCTCCCAATATTTCATATTATAAGGGGAAGAATAGAGTGGAAGCTCTTCCTCATATGGAAGTGGTATATCTGCATGTTCTGGACCAGCAAAGATTCTGGGCGGCAGTGACTAATCAGTTTGAACCTAAAGTTATAGTTGAAAAAAAACCGGAAATTTCCGGGGAAAGATCCGTTCCGCCTAAAACCAAGGAGGACTGGCGGGACTGGGTGACAGACATAAAATAATAAAGTAAAGAGGCCTGATAATATTTAGGCCTCTTTTATTTTTCCAGCGATAAATTAAAACAGCCGTTGTCTTTTAATTAACTCTTCTTCTTCCAATGGCTTTGAAGAAAAATTTGAAAGCTAGAAAACTGAACGCAAAAATAATCTCCCAGAAAAGCAGGGACTTAATCAGGAAGTATTTCAAATATCCCGATCCCGGGTCCCTTCCGTCACAGCTATAAAAAACACAGTTGAAGTTGGATTTAATCGGTGAGATCGAATAGGAGAGAAATAAAACAAAGGCCCCGTACAATAGCGCGTACTTAAGCCCTTTTGCGTCAAAACCTAATTTATAGACACCGTAAAGAGAGAGAGGAATTAGCATGGAATGCAAGTTTACCGTAGCCCAGAAAACTTCCGGACCCCATCCCCAAATGCCGGCAGTCCTTCCCATACCATTACCGGCCGCTTCCAGAAAAAAATCAAAAATCCACGGGAGTTGCGCCGGAACGGCGGTGACTAACGAAACGGTCACCAAAGATTTATTTTTCAGAATCATTCCGATTCCCAAAAGAATCGCGGTCAAATCGCAAAACCAGATAATTCCCCTGATTCCCACCTCATTATTGTATTTGGCGATATTAACCCACTGATTGACTGCCACGCTTAAGAGAAGATAAATTCCAATGAAAATAAACCGGTCAAATTTAATTTTATCTCCCATATATTTGATGCCGTAATTCAAGAATAACACATTTTTCTTGATTTTAATAAAAAATAGGATTTACGCGTTTGCGGACATCCGATGTCTTTCGGCTATTGCGGTCGCGAGACATCGGATGTCTAAAAAGGCAAACGCGTAAATCCCACAATTGACATCCGATTCTCTATTTTGTTAATATCATAAAAAGTTATGAATTTTTCTTATTCCAGGATGTTTGTTTTATTTATCGCTTTCTTGGGCGTTACTTTCGCCGTACTTGCCGGAGAAACCGCTTTGGCCTATCTGGGCGGCTTTCAGCTTAATTTTTTGTTCGCCTTAGCTCTTTATTTTTTCGCTTTAGGAATTGGTTCCTTGTTTCCATTCGGGTTTTTCCGGCAAAACCGGTCATCCAGGAACTTTATTTTACTTTTCCTTTTATTGATTTCAGGCGGTTTTTCAGTGTCCTTTTTGTTTTGGATAAAATCAATCCATCTCTCAAATTTGGCATTTTCCTCGCTCTCGTATTTTTTGTCTCTGGCTGTCGGCTATTTATCCGGTTTCATAATTTCAGAAACGGCGAAAAATGATGCTGGTTCCCCGAGAGAGGCATTAGTCGCCGTTGCTATCGGGACATTCTCGGGATTGGTTTACTGCGCGTTTTTATCCGCCTTGAAAATTGATTTCCTTTTCTCGTCTTATATTTCAGGGCTGGCCGGGTCGGTATTGCTGCTGATATTTTCCGCCAGAAAAAAATCGTTTTGGGAATCAGGATCAAATACCTCCCTTCTTTTCTTCGCCGTCGCGATTATTGTTTTTATTTTTTGCCTCCAGAATAACAAGGCAATAGGCGATTATCTTATCAACAATTACTTGTCGCGGATATGAAAAACGGAAAAAATATAATTTTTTTGGATTTAATCGCGGCGCTTCTCGCGGCTGGCGGCTTGATATACGCGCTTCTTTTCGCCGGCGCCTTTTCGCGCGTTACGGGGAAAGATTTTTTTTGGAATATTATCATAGTCAGCATATATATATTATCAACCGGCATCGCATTGGAGTTATTTTCCGGAAAACACGGTGAAAAAAAATATTCCGGCTTCCCTTTTTCCTCGGGATTAATTATGGCTGTCGCCGGGGGATTATCAGCGGTTTTCCTGAAACTGTTTTTTATGATAAGGAATAATTTTTTCACCTATGATTCTCTGGCTGCCGGAACCGTCCTGTTTTTCTTGTTCAGTTTCCTCTTCCTATTTTTAATTGGATTTTTGAATGGGCGGATTATTGCCCGGCTAAAGAAGACGCGATTGCTGGCATCCGCGGGGGAAAAAAACGATAAATATTTTTTGCTGTCATGCTACTTTGGCATTCTTCTTGGAACCTTGGCATTTTCAATTTTGCTGTCAAAAAATTTCGGTTATATCGCCATCGGACTGATGGCCGGGATAGCGAATATAATCGCGATAATTGGAGCGGATTTGATTATAGCGCGAAAAAGTAAAGTAAACATCGCGAAATTCGCTTTAGCGGTAATCGCCGGTGTTTCATTTTTTTATGCCTTAAAAGACAGCGGCGGGCTGGAACAATATTTTCTCCGCAAGGAATATTTCTACAGCGAGTCCTCGCGGGATCTGAAGACATTTTTTTCCGCGATGAAAAATTTTCCGGACATAAAAGTCGCGGGAAGCCACAATGATTCCATTGAAATGGTGAAATACAATGACGCCGGAATTTCAAATCTTCTCGACCAAACGTACCTTAACGGGGCGCCGGATAAGATTGACTTCAAAGGGGGGTATAATTTTTTCAGGAACGGAGAATTCAGATTCTCGTCATCCGATGAAAAAATATTCAATGACTTTCTGGTTAATTTTCCCGTTGCTTTCAGCGGCAAAGTCCCCCGCCATATTTTGATTATTGGCGGAAGCGAAGGAATTATTGAAAGAGAACTTTTAAAATATAATGGCGTTGAAAAAATCGTCCATATATTTTCTTCCGCTGAAATACTGGAAGCGGCGAGGGAAAATGAAATATTAAGGGCGCTCAATAAAGATGCGCTGGAAAATCCAAAAGTCAGAGTCATCATCGGCGAAGAATTTAATGCCTTAGAGGATTTAGGGGAGGGATTTGACGCGGTATTTCTGGACCTGCCTTCTCCGCTCGGCGTTTCGGAAGAGCGGCTTTATAGCCGTGAATTTTTTTCTTTTTTGAGGAAAAGAATCAGTCCCGGCGGATTTTTGGCCATGAACGCGCCGGGAAAAAATTTTTCTGAAACATATTCCGCTTATAATTTGGAATATGAGAAAAGATTTCTGGACTATTATCGGGATACGTTGGCTTCGGCCGGTTTTAGGAATGTTTATTCCTATGAAACCGGAATGGAAACATACAATGGCCGGGCGATAAAGTTGCTGGAAGATCTGATTGAAAAAGAAATTGTCGTTGAAGGAAAGGACTCAGGAAAAATATCGAATAAGGTTGAAGCAGTAGAGAATTTGGCCGGCGAGCATAAAAATTCGGCAAAAAGGCAGTATTTATTCGCGTCTGAAAATTTTGCGCCTCAAAGCAAAATTTATAATAATTTCGGAGTAAAACACGATTACCTTAATGAGGATAGGTTTACTTTGGCTGTTTCAAAAAATATGGTTCAAGGAAATCAAATCGATCCGGGAAAAGTCAATTCAATATTCCGCCAAACGTTGCCCGATCTTCCGATTTGGTTTGCCAAGATTCCAATTAATCGCTAAGCGTAAAAAATGACCGGTAAAATTATAGGCCTATATCAGCATATCCCGGAAAATATTAATCCAGCGGCTTTTTCCATTCATTCGTTTTCCGTGAGGTGGTATGCTATTTCTTACTTGGCCGGATTTCTGGCGATTTATTTGCTGTTGAAATGGAGGATCAGAAAGGGCGAAGGCATAAGCAAATTAAAACTAAAAGATTATGAATGGCAGGATATTATCTTAGATTTGTTATTTTATTCCTTTATCGGACTGCTGCTTGGCGCCCGATTAGGATACGCGGTTTTTTACGATTTTAAATATTTCTTGAATAATCCTATTGCCATTATTTCACCTTTCGATAAAGCGGGAAATCTTGTCGGAATATACGGAATGAGCTATTTCGGCGGACTGGTAGGAGTTGTTTTTTCAGGATGGCTGTATTCGATGAAAAAAAAGATAAGCTTCTGGCAATTGGCTGATTTTGTTATTCCGGCAGTTCCGGCCGGGTATTTTTTCGGGCGGATCGGAAATTTTCTCAATGGCGAGCTTTATGGCCGGCCGACGGGAAGGACTTGGGGAATGTATTTTCCATCCGATCCCTTGGGAATTTTACGCCATCCCTCGCAGCTCTACGAAGCTTTTTTTGAAGGAATAATATTGTTTATAATTTTATGGTTATTAAGAAATAAGTTGTCGGTTGTTAGTGGAAGGTTGTTAGTTATATATTTATTTGGCTACGGGTTCTTCCGATTTTTTCTCGAATTTTTCAGGGAGTCCGGCCCTCAAATAAAACTAATATTTGATTTTCTTACCCGGGGGCAGATATTTTCAGTAATTCTGGTTGTGGCGGCCGCTTTGATTGTAAATTCTTGCAAGTTCGATAAAAATGAATTATAATAATCCTGTCTTTCATTTCGTAAAATTTATGCGATTTAATAAAATTTTCTTAGTCATTATAAGCGCGGCAATTCTTGTGTCGGGGATATTATTCTTAAATTCCAGAAAAAATATTCCGGAAAGCGGCAATACAAAATCAACCGTCCCGGAGGCCAGAAAAAGCAATAAAAATTCCGAAAGCGGCGATATCACATACTACTACGGGAAGGAGTGCCCTCATTGCCAAGATGTCTCGGAATTTCTGGAAAAAAACGGAATAGCGGACAAAATTAACTTTGAAAAAAAAGAGATCTGGCACGATACGGGCAATAACGGAAAAATGCTGGAAGCGGCAAAAACTTGCGGACTGGATGAGTCCCAAATCGGCGTTCCTTTCGTATTTAACGGAGGCAAATGCTTTATGGGAACTCCGGAGGTGGTTAATTTCTTCAAGAGCGAGGCCGGATTGTGAAACTTTTTGAAAAATGGCTTTTTAGAGGCCTTTTTTTAGTTTTATTCTTGATTGCAAATTTATTTGCTTTATAATAATAATAGGGACTCGGAATAGCTGACATTTTTAATGATTAAAAACAGAAACAAAAAAATTTCGATGGATAGCGCCGCCAGCGCCAAAAAAGGCGGTGTTCTTTGCGGTTCTTTGGCAACTGGCGGTTTTCTCAAAAAAAATAAAGCTGAAAAACTAAAATTCATCTTATTTTCGCGGGGGACCAGAAAAGAATATTTCTTTACCGAGGACTCGAAATTGTACGTCACTCCCAAAGAATCGGAATTATTAAAAGAAGGCGTAATTTTAGACAGAGAAATAAAAAAATGGGACAGCGCCAGTTCAAGAGTCGTCAGAAATTACAGGAAATTCCGCCCGCAAAGAAACGATTATCTGTATGGCGCGCTTTTGCGGAGCAGGCGGAAAATGGAAAATCTCAGGCAGGGCTTATTGGAAAATTCAAGACACTGTCTCGGAAGATTTTCCACGGCAAAACTTTGGAATTTTTCAATAATAACCGCCGTAGTCATAGGGATGTTCGCCATGTCCCTGATTTACCGGTATCTTGGCCCGAGTGCTTCAGCCATTGACAGTTCAAATTTTTCGGAAGATGGAAATTTGAAGGAAATAGGAGGGGTCTACGCGGAAAATTCTGAATTCAGCGGAGGAAAAGATATTGTCAATAGGGACGAAGACAGGCGTAAAAATTTTGATGATGCCGATATTCATTATATGGAAGAATTTATTGGCAATTTGGAAAAAGAAGAAAAAGCGCAATTAGAAAAGAAATTAACTTCAATAGTAAAGGGGTATCCGATCGAAGAGATGATTCCTAATATCGCGGAAAAGGACAAAATTATCGCGGCCTTTCTCATCGGCATAGCGAAAAAAGAAAGCGATTGGGGAAATCATGTTCCTGTTCTCGACGGGCAGGATTGTTTCAATTATTGGGGCTACAAGCAAAAAAGGCGCCTGATGGGATCGGACGGCCACACCTGTTTCAATAGCCGGAAAGACGCGGTGGACACGGTGGCCAAACGGCTGGAATGGCTGGTCAACGGCGAAAAACTCAACACGCCGGAAAAAATGAAAATTTGGAAATGCGGGTATGATTGTTCATGGGACAGCCAGGAATCAGTCAGAAAGTGGATAAGCGACGTGGATTATTATTTCCAAAAATTGAATTATTAAATCTTTACGAGTTCCCTTGAATTACAAAGCTCCCCTTGTGTCATTCCGACTGGAGCGAAATTGGCGAGCCAATTGAGAAAAATGGAGGAATCTCCGTATTTTCTTGATTAGATCCCTCGGCTAACACTCGGGATGACATATAAAAGTTATCCTTTCGTAATTTAAAGGAATTTGGTATTAAGATTATTTTTATTATTCATCTCTTATCTACATAAGACGTCGGCCGACAGCTTATGTAGTAAATATAAAATACAAAATAAAAATGTATCTGGAGTAGTCGCATGGCTTAATAGAGCAAACAGATAATTATTATTGCAAGTTCAGATTTTCGATGGACAAATCCCGAAAAACCTGCTATACTTAAAGCATAAAAGAGAAATAGCCATTATTAATGGCTTAAAAAAGGCAAAATAAATAAACAATCCAATAAAAGGGGGTAAAAAATATGAGCAGGGAAAAATTTGAAGCCGATTTTTCGGCGGCCAAAGAGGAAGCGAGAAAAAAACTTGAAGATGAATACGTAGACAAAGCAAAAGCGATGGATGCCGAGCGCGATCGCCTAAAAACGGATATCTCCGCTGTTGAAGAAAAAAAGAAGCGCCTGGCCGAAATTGAAGGCAATCCGGAAGGAGACAAGGAAAAGCCGGACATCCTCAATTTCGAACAGCTCAAATCATGGTTCAAAGAAAAAGGGCTGGACAAATATTTTGATTTGGAAAAACAAGTTAGAGAACAGGAAAAATTCTGGCAGGAAATTTACGGTTCCGATTTTAAGATCGACCGCTCAAAAATAACCAAAGAAGCGGAACTGCTCAAAGCCATTGAAAAAGGAGCGGAAATCGGCTGCATAAACGGCATTGCGATTAACATCACTCCGGGAACGCTGACTAAGGAAGAAGCAGAGATGACCGAAGCCCAACACGCTTTTCATAAGCTGCTTGAGTCAGGCGGAATGGACATTTGGGGAAAAACCGGAACCAACAGATGGACAGAACTGGAACTGAAAGAACTTCTCAAGAGATATCTGCCGGTCAAATGCTCGGATTTCAACGCGGATAATCTCCAAAAGGACTGGGTAAAAGAAATTACCCGAGTCATTGACGCGACGAAACCGGCTCCCAAGCAAAAACCCGGAAAGGTTGAACTTTTCTTTACCGACATCCGCCAGGACATTCCGGCCGAGCAAAAACTGGTCAATCTGGAGGGTGGAGTAGTCAAAAATCCGCATTCGTTTGTCGGAGCAATCGCCAATAAAATCAACTTCACCACTCCCGAAGAAGAAATCGTCCTTGCCAAGCAGATGTATAGCAAGGATAAAACCTATATTAGCAGAGAATTCTGGGAATGGATGATGGCGATTGTGGATCACCGCGACCAGAAAACCAGTCCGCCTGTTTCTGCCGCGCGCGCCTACTCCAGCGACGGCGAGTTAATCCTGGATTCCCGCTACGCCGATGACTCCCGCGGCCCCCACCGTTTTCGCGTCCGCCTTTAGAATTTCGGGTCATCCGCCGAAGGCGGATGAAGATTTTTTGTCCGTCTCGGACAAAAAGGATTTATTCCGCGAAGCGGAATAAGGAAATTGGATTTTGGATCAGAGTCCGCAAAGGAAACTTTGCGGACTTTTTTATCTCCGAAAATTTTGAAAAGTACGATAAAAATGCTAAAATAAAATCGAGTCCAGCAGGGTGTCCGCACGCGGCGCCCTCCTCATAACAAAACCCGAAGTTCAGCGCGGTTCTCGGGACGGAGAAAAAAGAGATTTAGTCAGCGTAAATTATTTGTATATTCATAATTCTTTTAAATTACGAAAGGATAACTTTTATATGTCATCCCGAGCGTTAGTCGAGGGATCTAATCAAAAAAATCCAGAGATTCCTCCATTTCGCTCAATTGGCCCGCCAATTTCGCTCCAGTCGGAATGACATAAATGGAGTTTCGTGATTCAAAATAATCATTAAATAAATTCATGAACTGGATATTAATCGCGTTAGCCGCTTATTTTCTCCTGGCTCTTTCCTATGTCATTGATAAATTTATTCTAAGCGAGAGAGTCCCGGAGCCCTCGGTCTTCGCTTTTTATGTGGCCGTCTTGAGTTTTGCCACGATTTTTCTGGTCCCTTTCGGATTTTATTGGCAGGGAATCGGCATTACATTTGAAGCGGCGGTCTCCGGAGCGTTTTACATATATGCCGTTCTTTTTCTCTATAAAGCCGTGAAAGTCAACGAGATTTCCCGCGTTTCTCCTCTGGTGTTCGCGGTAACCGCGCTGGCGACTGTTTTTATTTCAGTCGTTTTTTTGGGCGAAAAGCTCACATTTTTGAATTTTAGCGGAATATTATTTTTAATCGCCGGCGGCCTTCTCATCTCTTTCGACTTGCCGATAAAGTCAAAAAAAATATTCAACGGTTTTTATAATTCTCTGCTAGCCGGAATTTTATTCGCCTTCGCCTATGCCATTGCAAAACATGTTTACGGCGGCAGCGCCTTCATTAACGGGTATATTATGACCAGGGCCGGAATTTTCTTGGGAGGGCTTGGATTGCTGCTCATTCCTGAATATAAAAAACAAATTTTTTCTTCCTTCAAAAACATAAGCAAAGACAAAAAAAAGAATATAACGACAGCGTCTATCATTATCGGAAGCAAGGCCTTGGGCGGAGGTTTTGCGATTCTTCTGAATTACGCCATTTTTTTAGGGAATGTTTCAGTTGTCAATGCGATAGCCAGCGTTCAATTCGTGTTTATTCTCATTTTTTCCGGCCTGGCTTCCCTGAAATTCCCGAAATTGTTCGGTGAAAAACTGTTTTTTTGGGATTGGTCCCAGAAAATTGCCGCTATCTTCATTATTGCATTGGGAATTTTCTTAATTTATGGCTAAATTGAATCTATGCTGAAAAAAATAATTAAATCGCTGGCATATATAGCGGGTTTGATAATTTTCATTATCCTGGCATTGTTTTTTTACTTTAATCTTCCGGTCAAAACTCTCAATCAGGACTTTAAATATGGCGTGACTTTTTCCAATCTGTATTCCGAAGAGATCGGGCTTGATTGGAAAAAAAATTACCTGGCTATCCTTGATGATCTGGGTGTGAAAAAAATCCGTCTTCCTGTATACTGGAATAGGATTGAAAAAAAAGAAGGCGCTTATGATTTTTCCGAGATTGACTGGCAAATCAGGGAAGCCGCCAAGAGAAACGCGGAAATCATATTGGTTATCGGAAGGAAAGTCCCCCGCTGGCCGGAATGCTTTGAGCCCGAATGGGTTAAAAATCAAAAATTAAATATAAAAAATCAGAAATTATTAGCGTATATTGAGAAAATTGTTAATCGGTATAAAAATAATCCGGCGGTAAAGTACTGGCAGGTGGAAAACGAGCCCTTCCTGCCTTTCGGCATCTGCCCCTCTTCTGATTCCGGGCTGTTGGATAATGAGATTGAATTAGTAAGAAAAACCGATCCGAGCAGAAAAATAATCGTTACTGACAGCGGAGAATTAAGCGCGTGGATTCCCGCAGCCAGGCGCGCCGATATTTTCGGAACCACGATGTATTTCAACGTCTATACCAAGAAGTTCGGATATTTCAAATACCCGATAGGCCCGAATTTTTTCAGGTTCAAAAAATGGCTGATAGGAAAATTCGCCGGACAGGAAAATATCATAATCGTGGAA
>Ga0209542_10002229_pt1 | contig 43875 bp, 50 predicted proteins | sample RifCSPhighO2_01_FD_184028 | JGI IMG/M metagenome (GOLD analysis project Ga0209542, IMG submission 184028) | Soil microbial communities from Rifle, Colorado - Rifle CSP2_plank highO2_0.1 (SPAdes) (version 2) | ecosystem: Environmental > Terrestrial > Deep subsurface > Rock core/Sediment ...
AAGACAAACCGCAAAAATCACGCTTATTCTGAATCCTCATGCCGAACAAGGAAACCCCGGGCGATAGCCCGGGGAGGAGGTCATTTATTAGCGACGTAGGGCGAGCGAAAGGGAAAAGCGAAGCTTTTACATTTCCGAGCCGAGGAGCTACTATAGGCTTAACACTCCGCGCTCTTGGCGCGGGGCCTATATTTTTATACGATAGGATAAAGGTAAATTTATAACGGGCTGTAGTATACCGGTAGTACGCACGCTTCGGGAGTGTGTAGACTGGGTTCGATTCCCAGCAGCCCGAATGAAGTGAGGGATGAGCTTCGCAACTGCTTGCGAAGCGTCTGGGGTCGAAGGGCGCAGGCATCCGCCGAAGGCGGAGCCGAGCCGGGGTGGCGAGTACTTATGAGCGGAGCGAATTAGTAACTCGTGACCGATTCCCAGCAGCCCGAATGTAAAAAACAAACTAGATTATGCGTCTCACAAAACCGGAATTTGAAAATCTTTTTGTTTCAGGCAACCTCAAAGTAAGTCTCATCGGCATGTCCAACGTCGGTAAAACCTATTGGGCAAAGCGGTTGGCCGACACTGGCTTCTTGCATGTTAATTGTGACGCGCTCATTGAAGAAAAATTACGGCGTGAAATTCCTGGATTTGGTGAGAAGGGAATACGCGGGGTTGCAAGCTGGATGGGCCAGCCGCACGAAGAGGGTTTTGCAGAAAAACAAAAGAAGTACTTAGAACACGAAGCGTCTGTCATGCGTGAAATTATACATGCGGCTCGCGAGAAGAAGCAGAATGTCGTTATAGATACATCGGGAAGCGTTGTTCATGCGGGAGACGGCCCCTGCGCCTCTTTGGCGGAACACTCGTTCATTGTATACATTGAAGTGCCTAAAGGGGGAGAGCAACAAATGCTTGAGCTTTTTCTCAAAGAGCCCAAGCCGGTTGTGTGGGAACAGTTCTTTACCCAAAAAGATGGAGAGCCCGCCAAAGATGCTCTTGCACGGTCTTACTTGGAGCTTTTGGATTTTCGCGCCGGAAAGTACAGGCACTATGCGGATGTGGTGGTGCCTCGGCCGGCAGTACGAAAGAAAATGAGTGCACAAGAAATTATTGATTGTATAAAAAAAGAAATACTTTAAAACAACCCCGTCGTTCGCGAACGACGGGGTTGTTTGTGCCGGATTTGTTACTCCACAATTTCTTCCATCTCTGGATAATTTATATTTTCTACCGCATCTATTGCGGATGCCCCTAGTTTTTCCTCGTTTTCCATGACGTTTGTTGTGTCACCAACTTCTTTGGGCATGGTGCCCACGGGCTTGTTCATAAAATAATAGGCGATTCCTACTGCGGCAAGAACCGCTATGATGAGTACGATGACCGAGCCGGTCACTCCTTTTTGTGTATTCACGATGTTTGAATTAATAATAATGAAAGAAAAATTTTTCTCTTTTTTTGATAATGATGCAGTTAGTATAACACAAGAATATTTTGGACAAAAAAAAGAACTCGTGGAATGTCCACGAGCCTTGGTGTTTCCCCGTCGCCACGATTGCACTCGTGGCGACGGGTCTTGCCGCCTCTAGCGCGATCTCATCGGGGCGGCGAACTTTTGTTAGGCATAGTTGGGAATTTCCAGCACTTGCCCCTGGCACCACACGGCGCGGTCCACGGCGAGCCGCACGCAGTTGTATTCACCGCAGCATGGCACCTCGGAGGTGCTGTATTTGCCGGCATAGACAGCGTGCTTGTGCGCTGCTTCGCCGCAGAACAGGCAGTTGGATTTGTGCGGCAGGCTCGGAATGAACGGGACGATTTTCACGTCCTTGGCATTGGCATACAGCGACTTATTCATTTCAATCTCCCGAATTTCAAATTTCCACGTATTTGTATTATATCATATTTTAATAAAAAGTCAACTAGTTGGGTTGCCATAAAAACATTGTCAACAAAGGACATTTTGAGTATTGTCATTTACTGGTACACTCTAGAAATGCGACTTATTTCATGGAATATAAATGGCTTGAGAGCAGTTCACAATAAAGGGCTCTTTCTGCCGTTTATAAAAAAAGAAAAACCAGACATTCTTTGTCTACAAGAAACAAAAGCAGAGCAAGGACAGGCAGAAATTGACCTTCCTGAGTATGAAGAGTATTGGAACTCGGCGAAGAAGAAAGGATATAGCGGAACGGCAATTTTTACAAAAGTAAAACCAGTTTCAATTTCACTCGGATTCCCCGAAAAGATTACAAAAAAATATAAACTTGCGGTTGATGGCTACGGCAACCCCAATGAAGAGGGGCGCGTGGTTACGACGGAGTTTGATTCGCCAGCTGGTGGGTTCTTTTTGGTAAATTGTTATACGCCCAATGCAAAAGGAGATTTAAGTCGGCTCAATTTGCGTCACAAACAGTGGGACCCGGCGTTTCTTGCATATGTAAAAGAGCTTGATGCAAAAAAGCCGGTTATTTTTTGCGGCGATTTGAATGTGGCGCACACTGAAGACGACCTTGCGCACCCAAAAGAGAATGAAGGTGACCATGGTTTTACCAAAGAAGAGCGGGGGGGCATTGATAACATTATTAAAGCTGGTTTTGTGGATACGTTTCGTCATTTTACTCCCAAGGGTAAAGGACATTATACGTGGTGGAGCAATTGGTCTAATGCCCGGGCACGGAATGTGGGGTGGCGCATAGACTACTTTTTCGTAAGCAAACGCCTTGTGTCGAAAGTAAAAAAAGCGGAGATTCTTCCTGCCGTCATGGGCTCCGACCATTGCCCAGTTTCGATAACTATCGAGATATAGGGACATTGTTCGATGACGATTGAAATAAATATATAAAAACAAAAACTCGTCCGGAGACGAGTTACGATAAAGACGGGGAAAGATAGAGAGTTTTTCAAGGTATCGATAGCCGAGCTACGGCACCGAATTAAACTCTTGGGCCTCCGATTCGCTTTCGAACGCGAACCTACTCATCCCTCACCGCACCGCGTCTCAGCTAGACGCGCGAGCAGGCAAGTAAAGATGTGGAAAACCCTCTAAAAACCTCTTGGGCTGCGAATGGGCGTGCCCGCCCCCAGCCCCCGGGAAAAGTACAAACGTTTTCAAACAAAAGTATATCATATACAAAAGATTTGTCAAGCTTTTTAGCTTGAATTGTTTGTTTTGGTAAAATTACATTGGAAAATAAAGGTTTCTCAGGGTAAGCCCCGAGGTATTATATAAACCGCTCGTTTTTATAAAACGAGCGGTTGGAGATCTTTCCCACTACAATAAACTCAGTGCAAGCTTTCTCGATGAGACCACGAACTCATTCGCGGTCTCAATAGAGCGGAGAAGTCTATATTTTGACTTCTCCGTAACGATTTAGATTTATTTTCCGTCCCTTCTTTTTTCTATGTTTTCGATACGGGAAAGAGCGTTTTCATTCAGGCAATCCCCAAATTTCTTTTCGTCTCTGGACAAAAGGCCGAGCTCTGCAAGGTCATCCCCAAATTCATAGAGTGGAAAACGTAAAACTATATCTGGTGCTGGGCGCATCTCTTTAAGACATTCTTTCATGCTCTGCCCAACCTGGTGGCGATCTGCGACAAGCCAGGTTCTTTGGCCGAGCACAACATTTTCGGCTGTTTCGGTTAATCTGAGCTCGGTTTCAGGAAAAATTTTCGCGAACCAGCTCATTATTTCCTCGATCGATTGTTTCGGCGTTTTACCCGGGAAATCGTTCTCGGTATCAAAATGGTCAAGGAGATTATCGCGTATCACGACAATTTTTTTGGGAGGTTTCGCTCCGTTTTTTATGGCCTCATCGATTAACTCCCGCAGAAAGTTTTCACACCGCCCTTTCCGAAGGTAAATCTCTGTTGCTGACCGCATTGCTTCTCCAAATACCCTATCAAGAAAAATGCAATCTTGAAGTTTGTGCTTGATTTTCTCGTTGGCGTCATAAAATGTTTTGTCGACAAGAAAAATGTTAGATATCGGCAATGTTTCATTGCCCATCGTCGTGGAGTCAGCATCTCTGTGAAAATTTCTAGTTTGGACCGTATATTTTTCCAATTGTAAAAAAGTTTCAAGTGCTGGGACATAACGACTAAAAAAGTCGTTGTCTCGATAGATGATGGCGACAGAAGTCATTCTGATGCCTCCTTGTTTGTTAAAGTGCTTCCCTCGATGAGACAACGACCTACGCCGCGGTCTCAATAGAGTGGAGAAGCTTAGACGAAGCTTCTCCAATTGTGTATCTAGTCTTTTTTTAATTTCACGTTGTCAAAATTGAAGTCCATTACTTTTCTCCCGATTTTGATGTGCCCATTCGGATTTTTGTTTTCTCAACGTTTTCACGGTTATGGTTATGAACTTTTGTGAAATGTATACACGCGCTTTCGTTTTGGGAATTATTTTTGACGACGAGGAATCTATAGTGACCAAAATCTGTTTCGTTGAGCCACCACGTGGACCCGAACGTAACCTTATCACCATCCTGCGTGTGAAGGCTGGGGACATTGTATTCTTGAGTCTCGTCGTACTTGTTAGTGGCGTCATCTAGAAAGAAAACAACGGTGCCCGTGCCAATAATCGGTCTGTAAAGTTGCTCTTTCGGAAACCTTTTGCCAAATGCCAAAAGATGTTCGACTCGAGCTGGTGTCCAGCCGTTCAAGTCCCTATTTTGGATTTTCGCGACAGCACGTTTCAAGGAATATGTACTATGGTGGAGTTGAAGCAGGCAGGCGTCAAATTCGAGTACACCGTTTCCGCTCATTAAGATGTGTTCTTCTGGAAAAATGGTAAAAGGCCAGCGGTCGTAATGACCAGCCGATATCATCGTTTCGTACTTTTTATCATAGTTAACTGAAAGTTTGAAAAAGTTTGAAACTGATACCCCGGCGTCATTGTCTATGGTTGATGGCGGCCCTAGTTTTGCCCGGGTCATAATTTGGAAAAGGTCGTCTAACAAATCTTTATCAAGCAGTTTCTTCATCTTTCGTTTTCCTTATTTATTTTAACGAACTCGGTATTGAGTTGTGGGATCAGCACAACATCCGGGAAGGATCTGAGTACGGGCCACATTTTACGCACGGCGGCCGCAGGATGGAGTACCAAGGTGAGGATACGAAGTGAAGTTTGCAACAAGCCCAACCCCCCACGCCCTATCGATGTTGCAATAAACATACGGTATGCTTTTGTTGTGTCCACCGATGTGATGAACATAGCGAGATCCTGCGGCGCACAACGAGTGCTTATAGAGCGCGTTGGTGTGAACGCAGAGCGCCAAGGTCTCAAAAATAGTTAGGGGAAGCCTCGACTGCTTCCTGAGGGTCTTCACTGCGTCTTGGATTTTTTGTCCGCAGGTGGCATCGCTGCCTTCCACATCGTAGATGTAATATAGATCTCTCGGAACTTTCCTCAAATCGCGAAGACGCGGTGCTATAATTGAAGTACCATGCTTCCTCTCTCCGTAACGCAACATCTCCATAACATCATAGAGACCGCGGTAAGATTGCGGAATGACGGGCAGGAAGGGGATGTTGTCGCGGCCGGTATGCATCTTTACCGCCACTTCCAGCACCTCATCTTTCTTGCCACTTAGTAACTCTATGATATTTATGGGCGTTTCTCGCTCCTTGAGGGTCGCGATTTGCTTGTGGAATATTTTTTCAAGGTTCTTCTTGCGGATATTTTCGGCCTCTGCAGCCAGATGATTCTTTACGTGTGCCACCGCATCATCGATATCAATGCCTTCTGCGTCATCAAGCAGGTTTAGCAGGCCTTTAAGCAACTGGTCTCTGTTTAGCATTCGTCTACTCAGCCCTCTGTTTTCTAATGAAAATATAGCACAGTGATTTAATATTGTCAATATATATTGATGATAAAATTATGATATAATAGTATTGTAAAACAAGGGTAATATATCTATATGTCAAAAAAAGTTGATGATAATTCTGACAGAGATTTATTAAAAAAGCTCGAAGAGCTTGGTTTGACGGAAAAAGAGGGGCTGGTATATATGGCGCTTTTGCCTCGCCAGGACACCGGCTCTTCAAAGCTTATCAGAGCCACCGGCCTTCATGGGCAATTTGTATATGATGCGCTCGCGCACCTAGAAGAATTGGGTCTTGCGCGGCATGTTGTGCAAAGTGGACGCAAGAAATTTAGCGCCACCACTCCCACCCGCCTCCTCTCTCTTTTAGAAGAAAAGCGGCTTACGGCACAGGCGGTCGTGAAAAAATTGCAAACACGGTTTGTGCGTAACCACGAACAGGATTTTGAGGTTTTTCAGGGTGAATCGGCATTCTCGGCGCATCAGTGGGACATGCTGGAGCGTATCCCACAAAATAGTGAGGTGCTTGTTATATGCGGCCCCACGGAACACTTTCTTGCGACTCTGGGGGACACTGAGACTGATGAGTTTGAGCGACGACGAGTGGAAAAGGGAATGAGCGTGCGGTATATCGGCATGGAGCCGATGCGAAAACGGCTTGCTGATATGCGAAAATGGCGAAAACTTTGGGAATACAGGGTTTTTCCAGGCCAATCTACGGGCCTTGTGGACACTGATATATGGCCCGACAATGTGACCTTCAATATTTTTGGTAACCCGGTCCTTTCCTTTACCATTTGGAACAAGGAAGTGGCTCATGGCCATAAGGAATTTTTTGAAGCACTCTGGGCAGTGTCAAAGCCGTAATGTATAGTGTCGCTGATTGTTGTTTCTCGGATAGAGGCATGGCATTATAGAAAGATATTTTATTTTGTATGGAAAATATTTGCCTAGAGAAAGATTCGCTTACCTGCGACACCATGAAGGAGAAAATTGTCTCTCATAATTATTTTCCCATTGCATTCTCTCTCCCGCATAAAGAGTTTAGAAAAACAGCAGACCATTTTTTTTCTTTTTTGACATTACCGCTTGAGGTGAAGCAACGTTTCTATTTGCTTACCAAAGAGGATGACCGTGAGTCAATGGTGGGCTATATGAAACGGGAGCAACAAAAAGGGGATTTAGATGAAAAAGAGTATTTTCATTACAATCGTTATGCGAAAGACGCCTTTGGGGCGCTTCCCGGTAGCGAAGACAAGCGGGTGACCGACTTTTTCTCTGCCGCGCACAGTATTTACGAAGAGGCAGAAGACTTAATGCGAGCCATCATACAAGAATTTGATGTTAGTTTTCCTGGCCTCTACCAAAACTTTTTTCCGGAAGATGCGCATCCGCATTTTTATCTTCGGTTTCTAAAATATTCTTCGCAGGGAAGGGGAGACCTCCTTGCGGGCGGGCACTATGATCTGGGTGGCTGCACGCTGGCTCTTGCCGAAAGTGCTCCAGGGCTTCGCATTGGGAGAGACCAAGAAACACTTCAAGAAATTGAACATCGTGATGGGCAGGCGATTTTTATGCCCGGCCTTCAGTTTCCCGAGCTCACTTCAGATGATCTTCCACCTGCATGGCACGATGTTGTGCAAAAAAAAGATGATCGGATGGGTGGGGGAGAATATGGAGATGATACGGCGCGTTGGGCAGTCGTTTTCTTTGCAGACCCGGCCACTTTAACAGAGACAAGGTGGGAAGACAGACATAGGCCCAAAAGCTATTAAAATTTAGCCACTAGGGGATAGTGTTTAGGATTATGATTACATTAGCAAAACAAAAATGTGTTCATTGCGAAGGAGGGGAGCTGCCGCTTAGGCCTGACGAGGTTGTGGCCTTTTCTAAACAAATTCCCGCTGATTGGGAGGTTTTGGAGAACGCAAAGATTAGAAAAACATTTGCATTCAAAAATTTTGTTGAGGCGATGGAGTTTGTGAACAAGGTTGCGCGCACGGCCGAAGAAGAGGGGCATCATCCGGATCTTCATATTTTTTATAACAAAGTGACTATTGAGCTTTGGACTCACGCAGTGGGCGGGCTTTCAAAAAACGACTTTATACTTGCCGCAAAAATTGAGGAATTACCACAATGAGAAAACGGCTTTCTGGAACGGAAATTGCGCATTTCCGGAGAGTCGTTAGGGCATTTTATCTGAAGAATAAACGAGACTTGCCGTGGCGAAAGGCCTCGGACCCATACCATGTTCTTGTCTCGGAAATAATGCTTCAACAGACGCAGGTTTCTCGAGTGTGCCAGAAGTTTCCTTTTTTTATTTCAACATTTCCCACGATTAAATCGTTGGCGAAGGCGCCGCTTCGCGAGGTGCTTAGTATTTGGAGCGGGCTTGGGTATAACCGGCGCGCCAAGTTTCTCCACGAACTTGCAAAAATAGTCATGAACGATTATGGCGGAGAAATTCCACGAGAGATTTCTGCTCTTGTAGAACTTCCTGGGCTTGGACGCGCCACTGCCGCATCTTTTTTGGCTTTTGCATTTAACCAACCAACCGTTTTTGTTGAAACAAATATACGGAGTGTTTTTCTGTTTCACTTTTTTAAAAACAAAAAGAATGTTTCCGATAAAGAAATCTTATTGCTCATTGAACAAACAGTAGATAGAAAAAATCCACGTGAGTGGTATTCAGCACTTATGGACTACGGGACTGTGCTTAAGGAAAGATATGGTAATCCGAATATAAAAAGCGCGCACCATGTGCAGCAAAAACGCTTTACGGGTTCACGCAGGCAGTTGCGGGGGGAAATAGTGAGGGCGTGTTTGCGACGTCGTCCCTTTTCCGTAAAAGAACTTTCTCTGGAAACAAAAAAACCATCCAGCGAAGTGCGAGAAGTGCTCAAGATTCTTGAGGGGGAGGGTTTTTTAAAGATACGAGGAGGGAAAATAGTATTTACTGGATAGGCATTAAAAAAGAACCCCCCCACTTTCGGCACGGTGCCTAAGCGGGAGGGGATTCTGGGTGCGGACTTATATTTTTCCACCGAGGTACTTTTCGGCCCGCTTCTTGCGGTCGGCGTCGGAGAGCGTGGCCCATCCGTTGCCGCGTGCGATAGTGAAGCCGTAGAGCTCGTGGAATAGGTGTAGGATCATGTACCAACGACCCGTCTCGTGGTCGGGCATGATCTGGAAGGTTGGGGATTCTTCCCCGATTTCTAAAACGATTGACTTTTCCACACCATCCCACGATTTTTTGCCTGCCGCAACGACGCACGTTTCGCCGTTGGGTAGCTGCTGTGCCACCAGCGTCCATTGGCTGTCTCCCCATGGCTGGGTGACGACGGAGAGAATGTTTCCCTGCTCCAGCCCTTCTGGCAGTTGGCCGCCAACCCTTTGGTCGTGAACGACCTCTGAGACGAGGCCGCTTCCGAGAAGGATTTCGCCATGTGTCTTTGCGGCGGATGCGAACGCGTCCTCCTTTTTTGCGCATTCGGCGAGCGTGGGACTCACCCCCGTGAAGCAGCCAAGTGCAAACGCGATCGTGGGATGGTGTGGAAAAGTCAATCTAAGTTAAAAAGCGCCCGGGAAAACATATGTTTTCCCGGGTTGGCTGGTTTCACTTTTTATATTTTGGGGCCCTTGAGTTGCCACCGAACGTGTGGCGGCGCGAGATCCCACTTGTTTCCCGAAACAGTCGCGTGGTCGTCGATGGGCGTTCCTGCCCACGCGGCCCTGAGCAACCACTCGCCACTTTTTGGGTTTTTGGTGAACCAGAATTTGAAGCCGCTGGTTCCCTCAAACTCAAGGGCGTCACCCTGTGGGGCAAGCTCTGTGTGGGTGCCCTGTGCAACTACGCACAGGTCGCTCGCGCCCTCTTTTTGGACGGCGAATGTCCAAGTGTGTCCGAGAGGATTGGAGATTATGGACAAGCGATCTCCGGCCCGGAGCTCCCAGCCGCCCTTGAGGAAGTAGGCGGTGAACACCCTGTTGTTTTCACCGATTTCACCGCTTCCCCAGAGCGTTTCGCCATGTTTTGTGGCGAGCTCTTTGAGGATTTCTTCTTGGCTCTTACACCCACCGGCCACCGCTGGGTGGACGAGAACGACGAGGAGTGCGAACAACGCACTTTTTAATGTCTTTGAGCACATTGGCCCCTCCATAAAAAATGTTTCAGAAAATTTTTACAATGAACAGAACAAAAGGCGATTTATTGAATTATATCACTAAATTTAAAAAAGTCAAATCGCCTTGTGTCGTCAGGTTAGTGTCCCGACTTAGCATCGTCAAGCGTATCGGTAAGTATTTTTGTAAGTTTAGGCGCGACAAAAGTATTGAAATACAATCCTTCTTTGGTTAGGTCTCCGGAGATAAACTCTGCCAATGTTTTGCCCGTGTAATCTTCAAGCGTGTCGCTTACGTGCGATATGGTGATTGCGCGCAACTCGCGTTCTTCGGTGGTGTTTCCAGCAGTTCTTGCCGCAATGAGTCCCCACAATTTTCCATCCACAAAATCAATGACTGCTCCGCCCGAAGCACCTTCTTGTGCCGCGGTGGTGCCGGAGAGTGCCAAAAGGTCCGGGGTCTTACCTCCATCATGAAAAACAAAAAAGTTTTTTAGAGATGCAATGCTCGTTGAAAGCCAAAGATTTTTAGAAACAGAGAGATTGTCTATAAACCCGGCGGAATATCCGGCAAGAAACACGGAGCTTCCTTCCACGAGCTGTTCATCGGGATTTGCCGGCTCAATAAAAGGAAATGCGGTCGGTAGAGTATTTCCCTCGGATATAGGGCCTACGATGCGAAACAGGGCGAAGTCATATTCTCCGGTTCCCATAGGAGCATCTGATTTTATTTTCTCTGCGTTTGATTCAATCCATATCGGGGGGAGATACAAAGGTTCTAATGTATATGTTGGGGTTGCGGGGCTTCCCGTGCGCACGGTGCACTCAATAAAATTTTTGGTTAGGTAATCTTTAAGTAGGTAATATTGCGCGACATGGGCGCTCGTGATAATGACCCCAGCTTCGTTTATAATGACACCGCTCCCGCTTATCGGATCAAGGATGCCCCCTGTTTTGGTGAGGCAGAAGATATTTACTGTTGCAGAGCGGGCTTTTTCGTTGAGAAATGAAGTAGAGAGCAGTGTTGGCGCCTTTATTTCTGGGGGTGGGGGCATTTGAATGGTCAGGTCTCCCGAAGAAGTAATCACTATTTTTTTATCTTTGGGGATGAGCAGGACCTCTCTCTCGGTTGGTGCAGTTTTTTCTGCGCTTTCTGATCTGGCTTCAATGATTTTTGTGGTTGTGGTTTGGGATGTCTGCCCCGTCACTTCTGGGAGATTCAGCGGTTGTGTTCCAGAGATTCCCAGGAAAAGAAACAAAGCAACCACAGCAGAGGTTGCTTTGATAAATATTGCGTGTAAAAAATCAAACATAGTTTGTGAAACTGATGAATATAGTATACCGCACAACCGCGCTATTTTTTTATTGATGTCGTGTATACTGTAAGGGACAACTTGGATGTGCCAATTTGTTTGTATTATCAGACCGGCTTGGTTTTTTTGTATTTAAAAACCGATTCGATAATAACAAAAAATATGGATAACGAAAACAACGGAACAGCAAATCCAACGCCTGAGGAAGAGACTCCGAGTGTAGAACCGGCACCGGAAGTCGCCCCAGAAGAGACACCAGAAGAGATAAATGCGTAGGGTTTAGGACCCAAAACCCTTCCGATTCTCCACCAGTTGGCGGACCGGAGGGGTTTTGATATGCCTGTGATTTCGTGGTATTTGTCTTTTGTGGATCCTGATACAATTTCTCCACATTACCGAACCTTACTTTATATACCACAGTGCTATACTTATAAAATATGGTAAAAATTGTAGCAAAAAAGCATGCAATAAAACTACGTAAGCAGGGTCATTCTTATCAATATATTGCAGAGAAAATAAGTGTTCCCAAAAGCACTTTAAGTTCTTGGTTGGGGGAAATTCCATATGTTCCCAACAAGGAAACACTTGAAAGAATTGGAAAGGCAAGGGCAATGTCCGGGCAAGTTAAAAGTCAGCAAAAAATGCACTCCATTTTAAAGGCCCGGGAAATTGCGAAGAGAGATATTGGGGTTTTAAATAAGAGAGATTTATTTATGCTCGGATTAGGTTTGTACATAGGAGAAGGCACCAAGACCCACGGTATTGTACGAGTGATCAATGCCGACCCAAGGGTCATTGTTTTTGTCGTCAAGTGGTTTAAGATTGTTTGTGGTTTGCAAAATGAAAATTTTAAAATTAGGATCCACTTGTATCCAGACAACAATAAAGAGGAGTGCTTGAATTTTTGGTCAAAAACTTCTACTATTCCTAGAACTCAATTTTTGAAAACACAAGTTGACTTTAGGAAGGACAAGAAAAAATTTAAACGAGGCAAACTCCCGTATGGAACAGCCCATCTCTCGGTTTTAAGCAACGGAAAAAAGGAATTCGGCGTTTTTTTGTCTAGAAGAATTAATGCGTGGATAGAAATGGTGTTACAATAATTTAAAACCTTGCGGGTATGGTTTAGTGGTAGAACAACACACTTCCAATGTGTAGACGGGAGTTCGATTCTCCCTACCCGCACCAAAAGCACAAAACCGCCGTGTGGCGGTTTTTGCTTGACCTTTCTTCTGCACGCAGTATCCTTAGCCCAGAACGATTTTTTCCTTGAGAGCAAACATGGAAATCTTTGGGTTTGTGGTGCCAATGGGTCCGTGGGATTTAGCCGCATACTTTGCGTTCTTGCTTACCACTGTTGGTGTTTTTTGGAAAAAGCATGGTGGCCTGCTCATGACCGTAAGTGCGTTTATCCTCATTCTCTCGGCATGGTTTGGTTTGCATAATGCCTTGCTCGCCACCCTTCAATCTCTTGTTTTTGTGGCGGGCGTTTTCCAGGTTACAAAACTTCAAAAGAATGCGGCGGCGTTTGCGCTTATAATGTTGACGATTATCGCTTTTTACGGACTTCTTAAAACAAACACGATTACTGGTCTGGATTCCACGAGTATTGGTGCACTGGGCCTCGTTCTGCTTGTTTTTGGCCTTCTCCTTTTTCCATCTAAGTCCGCTTTTTATCTTAATGCCACAGCATGTATCCCACTCCTTTGGTATTCATATGCCGTTGGCGCTTGGGTATTTGTGGCCCTTAATGTCGTCTTTTTCTTGGCGAACGCGTATCAAATCAAAAATTTTATTTCAGCTCAGAAATGAAGCAAAAAAACAACGCCTCCCGAAACGGGGCGTTTTTTAAAAATACCCCCGATGCATGTCGGGGGTATTTTGGTAGTAATGTCACGCAGAGCTTTCTTCGGGCAGAATGATATATTCGGTCGGGTATTCGTCAAGCATGCCCACTTTTTCAAGTGGAAGATTGTCGTGATTTGCAAGAATATTGAGACGCTCTCGCCGGCACCGATTAATGCGTCGTCTGTCGAAATGCCAAAGGGCAAAGCCCCATAAGGTTGGGGCTAAAAAGTATCCAATTATGGCCCAAGTGGTTGATTCTGTTGCGAGCCACATTATTAGCGCCCCAAGTATGCCAACGATTATCCCGCCAGGCATCCAAAAAAGTCTATTTTTTATCGGAAAAATTTCACTTCTGATTCTCTGCCATCTTTGAAATTCTTTTTCGTCAAAGCGAAGGATTTTTTGGCGAGGCCAGGGCTGACCACAGTGTGTGCAGTTGACCACTAAAAATTCCACAGACTCACTACCCACGGTATGAGTTTCAATCCACCGTTTCCGTTTTTTCTCAAATTCCTGATGTTTTTGTTCTGCCGATGCGGCAAGGGCTGTTCCCCACATATCGCTACCTCCGCGCTTGTTTCAATGAACAAATCCAGACCTCTTTTGGATTCTGAGCACAAAAATAGCATTAGTTTATGTATATGTCAATAAAAATATATAGAAATCAGTCATACTTTATAGTTTTTTATGGAACATTTTATCACATGTTGTCAAAACTATTGACATTTTAGAAAAATCCCTTAAGATTAAGGATATGGATCCCGTACGAAATGGCGGACGCTATCTCTAGAGATATTTATGAAACCAAGACAAATTTTTACCAAAAGCTTAATGATAGAGGCACGGACGTAGGTGTCCGCGTCCTATTTCGTACGGGATGGATCCCCAAAGTGCGCTAAAAAGTCTGGGACTTGAAGAAAAAGAGGTTTCTTTGTATCTTTCCCTTCTTGAGTTGGGTGAGGCAACGGTTCTTCAAACTGCAAAACATGCAGGCATAAAGCGTCCAACCGCCTATGTTGTTTTGGAAAATCTTGAGAAAAATGGTTTTGTCTCTCGTTTTGTTCGTGGCGGTAAGATGTTTTTTTCTCCACAGCATCCGCAAAAATTATTGACCGAAGCAGAACTCAGAATGAAAGAGTTAAAAACAGCCATGCCTCAATTTGAGGCCTTGTTTCATAAAAAAGAAGGAAAACCAAGAGTAGTGATGTATGAGGGAAAAGATCGTCTTGACCAAGCAATTGATGAAGCTTTTGTTGTAAAAGGGGAGACGCTTTTTATAAGCACTTTGTCGCTTTCGCAGGAAGTATTTCCGCGAACCTTTAGGAAGGCTGATTACGTTTCTTTTTCACCAGAGTTTTATGCTCGAGAGTTAGTTGATGAGAGCGAAAGCTCAAGGGAGTATGCTAAGCGTGTTGGGGGTCCGTATCGGGAAATTCGTTTTATTCCGAAAGAGCACCTGCCATTTGAAATGGACATTGGTATTTTTGGGAATCGCACCCTTATAACTTCAGTTAAAAAAGAATTTTTTACTATCAGCATTGAAAGCGCTGAAATCACGCATGCGTTTCGAACCATTTTTAATGTTATGTGGAATTTTGTTGGAAAAGAGTAAGTGTCATAGATTATGTTGCCCGAAGTAGTGTACGATGATACACTACGCTGAATATGTCAGACGAAAAACAGACAAAAAACTTTCAAGTAAAAGAATTGGAGGGGTCTCAAATTGAAATCACCGCGGAAATACCGGCAGAGATTTTTGAAAAGCACCGCGCAAGGGCGGTGAAGGAGCTTTCGCGGGCCGTTGAAATTCCAGGATTTAGAAAGGGGTCTGCGCCCGAATCGGTATTGGTGAACAAGGTGGGTGAGGGTGCCATTCTCCAAGAAATGGCGGAGCATGCCATTTCCGAATTTTATTTAAACGTACTCAAAGAAGAAAACATTGATGCTATCGGACGGCCAGCTATTACTATTACCAAAATTGCTCGCGGGAATCCGCTAGGCGTGAAGATTGTTACGGCTGTTTTTCCAAAATCAGAACTTCCGGATTACAAAAAGATTGCGGAAAGAATAAACAGCAAGAAGAGAGAAATCTCGGAAGTCGCCGATAAAGACGTGGAGGATACCGTGTTGGAAATCAGAAAAAATTGGCATCGGGCAACGAAAAGCGCCGAGGCGTCAAAAAAAGGAGAGGGGAAAACAGAAGAAGAAGGGTTGCCTGAATTAACCGATGACTCGGTAAGGCAATTTGGCGACTTTAAAACAGTCTTGGATTTTAAAGTAAAAATACGAGAAAATTTGCAAGAAGAAAGAAAGACGAAAGACCATGAAAAGAAAAGAATTGAAATTATTGAGGAGATTTTGGCTGGTACGAAGGTCCAGCTTCCTGAAGTGCTTGTTGAAAACGAAAAGGGAAAAATAATTGCGCAGTTGAAGGCAAATATCAGCGGGATGGGGCTTAAAGCTGAAGATTATTTCAAACACATACAAAAAACCGAGGAAGATATGAAAAAGGAGTTGCAGGGAGATGCGGAGAAGCGTGTCAAAATGCAGATAGTGCTTAACAAAATTGCGGAGGCAGAGCGCGTGGAGGTGCCTCCCGACGAGGTGGAGCTTGAGGCAAAGCGTGTTCTTGAATATCACAAAGGTGCAGACCCTGACCGCGCGCGTGATTATGTGGAGGGACTCCTTTCAAACGAGAGAGTATTTAAATTTCTTGAAGAATATTCCGGGAAAAAAGAAGTAACGAAGTAGTCTCAAGCCCTGGCCTTTTTTGATTTTTTATTGTATAGTGTAAAACAGAAAATTTGGAAAGGCCTTTGGAATGTCGGATATCGGGCTTACTCCTTCTGTTTCTAATATTATCTTGGCGCTTCAGCGGATCAATGCCTCTATCGCGGCGCGTCAGGCCGCGCTTGCAACGGGGCTTAAGACTCAAAATTCTTTGGGCGGTGCGGCTACTTTTATTGCTCAAGAATTGAAAAGTCAGGCGGCGCGGCTTCAGGTGCGAAAAGATGATATCGCACTTGGCGTGACCACGCTTCATGGGACACTCGCTGCAATTGATGCCATTATTAATCAGGTTGAGAGCATGAAGGATATTGCCAATGCGGCACTTGCCGATAATGATGACCAGTTTCGCGAGTCATCTGCAGAGCAATTTGATGATGGAATAGATCAGCTCAATTCTCTTACGAACGATGCTGCGGTGCGTGGCACAAATCTCATTGCGTCGTCTCCGAGCACGCTCACGGTTCTTTTCAATGAAGACGGTTCCTCAAAACTTGTTGTGGCGGGCACTGCGCTTACCGCAAGTGCTTTGGGGATAGATGCATCAGCAGACACTTGGGATGATGACCCCGATATCCAAGCCGCCATTACGGACCTTAACGATGCGCTTGATACGCTTCGTGCGACAAAGGCATTTTTTGAAAACAATCTCGCGCTTCTTGAAACACGTGCCACTTTTACGGAAGAGCTTGTTGCCAAACTAGAAGAAGGTGCCGGAAAGCTTGTGAATGCCGACCCAAACGAAGAGGCAGCGGCGCTCCTCGCCTTGCAGACTCGACGCGATTTGTCACTCACGGCACTTTCCATTGCCGCAGATTCGGATAGGTCCATTTTTAAACTTTTTGCATAATACAAAAGCTCGCGTACGTTTATACCCGAGCTTTTTTGTTTTTTACGAAAACTTGACAAACACATAATATTTTGTATTATATGTGCATTAAAAATGCTTTAGATATTCAATTAAATACCGTATACTAAATATCATGCTTATACCAACTGTTTTAGAGAAATCTCAATTTGGGGAAAGGGCGTATGACATTTATTCTCGCCTACTTAAAGAGCGCATTATCTTTTTGGGTGGCCCCATTGATGATCATGTGGCCAACTTAATTATTGCCCAGCTTCTCTTCCTTGAGTCGGAAGACCCGAAGAAAGACATTTATTTATATATCAACTCACCCGGTGGGGTGGTGTATTCTGGGCTTGCTATTTATGACACTATGCAGCACATCAAGCCCGATGTTTCCACTATCTGTGTTGGCATCGCAGCTTCTATGGCGTCAGTGCTTCTTGCGGCAGGTAAAAAGGGAAAGCGTTTTGTGCTTCCCAACAGCGAGGTAATGATCCACCAGCCACATGGTGGGGCAGAAGGGCAGGCAACTGATATTGAGATTTCCGCAAAGCAAATTCTCAAATTGCGTGGCACCGTTAATTCTCTTCTTTCGAAACACACTGGCAGGCCACTTGCCCAGATTGAAAAAGACGTTGACCGAGACTTCTTTATGGGCGCCGAAGAGGCAAAAAAATATGGCATTGTGGATGAAATATTGAAACAGAAGAAGTAGAAAATTGGTATCTAGTATCTCGTATTTAGTATAAAACACGCGGAAAAAACTATGAATTGTCCAAAATGCAATGAAGAGATGATGGCAAAAGGTGAAGATATTAGTTCTGATTTCAGAAATGGAAAAAAGTATGACCGTACAATGTATTGGTGTGAAAAAGAGGATATTTGGATTAGTTTGGAAATTCCCCAAAAAGCATAATTTTAACAAAACCACCCCGACAACGGTCGGGGTGGTTTTGTGTTTGGTTTTTAGCGGTATCGCTAGATCCCGTACGAAGCAGAACGCGAACTTCGGACATGTTGATTTCTCAAGTGGGTACTTTTCATTACTGTTCTTGTTTTAGTTCAATGACCAAAGCTTGCCTGAGCGTTCGCGGCTTCGTACGGGGTAGACAAAAGGGGTCTTAAATGATATATTTTTTATGTAATTTGTTATTAAAAACTTCTATGTTTCTCGAAAAGAAACATAGACCAGTCCCTCTGATGATTGTTTGTGAGAAAGGGGGATTGAGTTGATTTAATTTTTATCCGCCCATATGGGCAATTGTCGGATTTTTGGAGAAAGCTATGGAACGATTTTATTGTAATTTGACGAAAGAACCTAAGAACGGGCTTCTTTTTCTATATTCACCCACGAACACAAGCAAAATCGACTAAAAAGTAGACAGCTTCCTCCATATTGGTTTGGCAATTCCCCTCTGGGAGGGCACGTTTATTATGAGCTTAAAACTAGTGTTCATGTTACTTGCGGCGGCGGGCCTTTTGGGGCTTGGCGCTGGGTACTATCTGCGCTTCCTCATTTCTTTGGGGAAACGTGGCTCCATGGAGATTCGCATCAAACAAATGGAACTTAAGGCAAAGGAGGATGCCAAGACGGTGGTAGAAGGAGCCGAGAGGAAAGCGCAGACTATCCTTGATGAGGCGAAAAGAGTGGAAAAAGAAAAGGAGATTGAATTTAAGAAAACGGAAAACCGCCTTATTAAAAAAGAAGATTTGTTGGATGGTCGGCAGTCCGATATCAATAAAGAAGTTGAAGAGGTTAAGAGGAAAATTGAGGAGGTAAAGAAAATAAAAGAGCAGACGCTTGCCTTGGAAGAAGAAAGGAAAAAGGCCATAGAGAAAGTAGCGGGTCTTTCTGTGGAGGAGGCAAAGAAAGAACTTTTTGGCGTTGTTGAAAAAGACCACGAAGAAGATTTTTTGGTGCGTGCCAGAAAATTAGAGACAGTTGGAGCAGAACGTTTGGAGCAGAAGGCAAAAGAAATACTAACCGCAGCAATTCATCGGCTTGGAAACTCGGTTGCTTCTGAAGTGCTTACCTCAACGGTGGTTATTCCCAGCGAGGAGGTAAAAGGAAAAATTATCGGCAAAGAGGGGAGAAACATCCGTGCGTTTGAACGAGCTGCGGGTGTGGAGCTCATTGTTGATGACACCCCCGGGGCGGTTGTCATCTCTGGTTTTGACCCAGTGCGTAGGCAGATCGCCCGCGTTGCGCTTGAAAATCTTATTCTTGACGGTAGGATTCAACCTTCTCGCATTGAAGAAGTGGTATTAAAAGCAAAAGACGATATTCAAAAAATTATTAAAGAGAAAGGAGATCAGGCCGCTTTTGAGTGTGGTGTCTTTAACTTAGACCCTCGTCTCATCAATATTTTAGGTAGACTCTACTTCAGAACTAGCTACGGACAGAATGTGATGCAACATTCCGTTGAAATGGCGCATATTGCCGGTGTTCTTGCGCAAGAGCTTGGTGCGGATGTGGCCGTGGCAAAAGCGGGGGCACTCCTCCATGACATTGGAAAGGCGGTTGACCACGAAGTGCAGGGCACGCACGTGGAGATTGGCAGGAGAATATTGCAAAAGTTTGGCGTGAACGAGGCGGTGGTGAAGGCAATGCAATCACATCACGAGGAATATCCCTATGAAACAGTGGAGTCGGTGATTGTGCAAGTGGCGGATGCCATTTCTGGCGGCAGGCCTGGCGCACGTCGCGACTCGGTGGAAAATTATTTGAAACGTCTTGAAGATTTGGAGGCGATTTCCAATTCATTTCCTGGCGTAGAGCGCACGTATGCCCTGCAAGCAGGACGAGAGGTCCGCGTGTTCGTGTTTCCAGAGAAGGTTTCTGACTTAGAGGCAAAGAAAATGGCTCGGGAGATAGCGCAACGCGTAGAACAAGAGTTGAAATACCCTGGTGAGATAAAGATTACTGTTATTAGAGAAAATAGGGCGATAGAGTTTGCTCGCTAGTCAAAAAAACCATATTTTTCAAGGGTATATTTACCTATCCCCAGAAAACCCTTGTTTTGTAATGCCTAAGCCCTTGCTCTACTCTATGGAGGGCGATACAATACCCTTATATTAGAAAGTTAAACAAGGTCGAACGGTAACGTAGTAATTTATTTTTTTAAGGAATATCCTATGAATAAAAACAAAGCGGCACTTGTTGATGTTGTGCACGGTGTAGTCGGTGGGACAAAAGCACAGGCAGAGCGTGCGGTTGATGCACTTTTCGACGCGATCGTCGGCACCCTGAAGCAAGGTGGAGAAGTTTCAATCGCGGGAGTCGGTATCTTTTCAGTAAAGCAGAGAGCTGCTCGAACAGCACGCAACCCGAAGACGGGAGCAGCGGTGCAGGTTCCTGCAACAAAGGTTCCCAAGTTCAGAGCCGCAAAAGCTTTGAAAGACGCGGTTAAATAATCGCATTTTTGTGTTAGCACAATCAAAAAATCCCCCACTTGGGGGATTTTTTGATTGTGCTAACAGTCTAGAAGTTAAGTTCTGTTTCTATGGTGTTGAGTTCCGCGTCAAGATTTTCAAGGTTTGTGCTGGTAAGGTCTGCCTCAATAGCGGTTACCTCATCAGATGTTCCCTGCGTTTGCAGATTTTGTAATGCTTGGTCGGGGGCGCTTAAGATTTCTTCTGCAGACGGTGCCTCTGTTCTTTGGCTCAGTTCTTTTCCGAAAAAGTAAAAGCCACCAATTGCCAAAATGGCAATGACTAGGACAACCCCAGCAATGGGACCGATTGAGTTTTGATTATTTTCTTGCATAGGTTTTGAAAGAAGTAGTAATAATTTATTCGTTAGTTTCTACGGCTTCGGTTTTTTCCGTTTTTGGTACATCGTCTCGAAGTCCAGCACTTGCCTTAAGGGAAGCGATAGCTTCAACCAGTGCGCGATGCGCCGCTTTCACGCTTTCTTTTGCCGTTTCAAGAAGTCCTTTTACTTTTTCAAACACGACTCGTGGTTCTGCTTCTCCCTCAAACATGGCCAGCACTTCTGTTCGGATTTGCCCGATTGCCGCTTTCGCGTCTGCTATTTTTGTTTTTGCTATACCGAGAAGCTCTCTGGTTTTGCTTACATCAACACCTTTTTCGGTGGCAAGTTTTTGTGCCCTTGATTCTACGCGTTCCGCCAGTTTTTCAAGGCGCTCAATGGCAGCCCCGAGTCGTCCAGTGATTTTTTCAAAATAAGCTTTAATTCGCTCGATTCTTTTGGCATCCTGCTCTTTTTTCCTTTCCGCAAGTTGTGTTGCCTTTTCTTCGCGCTGGAGTGTCCTTTCTTCGCGGACTTCTTTTTTGTCATTTGTAAGTCTTTCTCGCAAAGAGTCTTTTTTCTCATCAATCTCTTCTTTCGCTTTTTCGCGAATTCCTTTTACGGCTTCACGGTTTTCATCTATGGCACCGCGCACTTCGGCTCGTTTTTCTTGCGCACGGACCTTGAGGGTATCCACAGTTTCTTTTTTAAGGTCGGTGGCTTCTTCCCTGACCTGAATAGGCGACACACGTGTCTTTTGGGTTTGAGCTTCGCGTGTTTCTGTGGGTGAGGCGGTGGTTTCTTGTGCCTGTGCGATAGAATATGGGCCCGCAACAGCGATTATGACGGCCACTATGTAAAATAAACGCATATTTTTGAAGAAATTATTTAATAATAGATAGTCTTACCTTTCGTAGTATGGTTGCATTATACACTATATTTTTGTCTCTAAAAAGAAAACCTTGGGAATTGCCCCAAGGTTCTCTCTCATTTGAATTTTTCTTTGTAGAGGAGTACTGATTTTTGGATAGCTTCCATTGCTGTTGTACGGTCTTTAAATCCATGCACGACCACTTCATCTCCCTTTAGTTTTTTATACGTTTCAAAAAAATGTTGAATTTCTTTAAGGGTATGTTTGTTGAGGTCTGATAGATCGCGTACATCATCCCAACGTTTATCTTTGACCGGAACGCCGAGTATTTTAAAATCCGATTCGCCCGTATCTACCATCTCCATGAGCGCGACTGGTCTCACTTTTACAAGGATGCCCGTTGGAATGGGAAATGTTGCGAGTACGACAACATCAAGGGCGTCACCGTCGTCCCAAAGTGTTTGGGGCGCGAAGCCATATTCGGCGGGGAAAGGGGCAGCGGAATAATTTGCTCGGTCAAGCTTGATAAGTCCGGTTTCTTTGTCTATCTCGTATTTGTTTGAAGAGCCCTTCGGGGTTTCAATGATGACGTTTATTTCTTCGGGCGATTTTTCGCCGAGAGGAACATCGTGCCAGAGATTCATCCCGTTTAGAAGCAGGTCACGGTCTTGAAACCGCTCTGCTTTATTAGCATGCTTTTAAATACGACCATGTAATTGGCAATTTTTGTTTTTTTGTTCAGGTGACCGCGGCTTCTAACGGGATTCATATTTTTTAGAATTAGAAATTATGAGTAAAAAATTCAAACAGACTGTTTGCTATAATTAGTGTAAATTATTTCTCAGACTTTTTGTCTTTTTCTGTGGCGGTTTCTTTCGGGGTATCCTCTTTCTCTGCTTTCTTTTCTTCCGTTGTTTCACCATCAGTTTTAAGCTCTTGTCTGCCGGCGCCCTCTCGAATATCAATTTTCCAACCAGTAAGTTTGGCCGCCAAGCGGGCATTTTGTCCGCCCTTGCCTATCGCCAGTGAATATTGGTCGGGGGAGACTCCGATGGTTGCCTTGAAAGTCCCTTCGTCCAATACAACACTTTGAACATGCGCCGGAGAGAGCGCACGCTCAATAAATTGTTCCGGGTCTTCTATCCACTCAATGATATCTATTTTTTCTCCTCCGAGTTCGCTCATGACTGTGGTGACACGAACTCCACGTTGTCCGACACAAGACCCAACAGGGTCTATGTGGTCATCGTTTGAATGTACCGCGATTTTTGAACGTGATCCCGGCTCGCGCGCGATACTTTTTACTTCCACAACACCGCTTGCGATTTCGGGAACCTCAATTTCCAGAAGTTTTTGAAGGAATTTGGGGTGCGAGCGCGAAAGGCGAAGGGTGATGTCGCGAGGAGTTTCTTCTACTGTATAGAGATATGCTTTTATTCGTTCTCCTTGTCTATAATGTTCGCCCGGAATTTGCTCATCGCGAGGGATAACCCCGGTTGCCCTCCCCAAGTCTATATAGATATTTCCGCGTTCTATCCTTTGGATGGTACCGCTGACCACTTCACCTCGTCTTTTTTCATATTCACCCATAACCGAAAAACGCTCCGCCTCACGGATTTTTTGAATAATTACCTGCTTGGCTGTTTGGGCGGCGATTCTCCCGTAATCATCCTTTGATTCAAGGGGGAAGACGAGCTCATCTTCAATAACCGCATTTTTCTTTATCTTCTTAGCATCACCAAGAAGGATGTGATGCTCCGGGTTGAAGCGGACTTTTTTTTCTTCTCCTTCTGCAAGCGGTTCCTCCACCTCGCGAAACTCGGTGTCTTCTTCCTCACCTTCTTCGTCCATGCGGACCATTGATTCATCAACCACCTTTTTTATTTGGTGGAATTCTGTTTTTCCTGTTTGCGGGTCAAATTGGGCCTTGATTATTTGTCCGCGTTTTCCGTAATCTTTTTTGTAGGCCGCCGCAAGAGCGTCCTCTATAACTTCTAGTATCTTGTTTCGTGGTATTCCGCGCTCCGCCTCAAGCTGTTCAAGCGCAGAATTGAGAACTTTTAAATCCATCATATTTTTTTAAAAAATTAAGCCCGTTTTTGTAAACGGACCTTAGCAAGGTTCAAGTATATAGGATTATTTTCTGCTTGTCAACACTATTTCTAAAATAAAAAACCGCTCAAAGCGGTTTTTCAAATTCCAAGCACTAGTAATAATACTTCATTATTTCAGATTAGTATCCTTGCACGGTATATCTGCGTAGCGTATCAAAGACTTTTTTATCTTCAATGGCCTTTGAAACTAACGTGGCAGCGACAACGCCAATTGCCCCAGGGTCTTCTCTAAATTCTATAGCAAGCGCGCTTTTCGCCATTTTTACTGCCCCGCGAACCATATTTTTAAAGTCTTCATCTTCTTTTACTGCTGCCATCTCAACTCCTTTTGGTGACTTGGTGTAGGAAATGAAAGATTTTGGTCTGGTTCAGACTACCAGTTTATTTTTAATTTGTCAATATTTTTGCCGATAAGACCCAACAAATACAAATCCCCACAGCCGAGGCACCTCTATCGTGGTACAATCAGTAGATAAAGCGAAAGGGTATTTTTCTACTAACTACTATCTACTTACTACGAGCTTATTGTATGCACATTGACCAAGAACAGATAAAAATATTTCTTTTGGACTCTGGGCTTATCTCCCGAAAAGATTTGGAAGATGCCGAAAAAAAAGCCAAAGAGCAGAATATTACTCTGGCAAAAGCTGTAGTGCTCCAGGGTAAGCTTTCAGAAGACGATTTACGCAAGGCGGAAGCGTATATCCTCGGCATTCCTTTCATAAGTCTCAAGGGGCAAAAGATAGAATATGAAGTGCTCTCTTTGATTCCGGAGCCGATTGCCCGCACTCACAACATTGTTGCGTTTAAAAAAAGAGACAAAACCCTTGAGGTTGCGATGCTTGATACGGACGATCTGGAGGCGATTGGTTTTGTGGAAAAAAGGGTTGGACTTAAAATTTTGCCGCGACTGACTGACCAAGAATCCGTGAAGTCGGTGCTTTTGCAATACCAACGAAGTCTTAAGGCAGAGTTTGGTGATATTTTGAAGAAAGAAACCGATTCTTTGGGTACGGTTACTGCAGAAACGGGTGTTCTTCCTGAAGATACAGAAAGCGGTGAGGATCTTAAAAAGATGGCGGAAGATTTGCCCATCATTCGCATTGTGGATACACTTCTCTCGCATGCCATAACACAGGGCGCATCAGATATACACATGGAGCCCCTTGAGCGGGAGCTTCTTGTGCGGTATCGGATTGATGGCATTTTGCATGATGCAATGACGTTGCCCCGTGCGGCCGCCCCTGGTATTACTGCCCGCATCAAAGTGCTCGCGCACTTGAAATTGGACGAAAAGCGTCTTCCTCAAGATGGAAGGTTTAAAATTGAAACAGGAGACCAGAGGGTGTCATTCCGTGTGTCGGTGCTCCCTACTTTTTATGGAGAAAAGACCGTGATGCGGCTTTTGCGCGAAAGTGCCAAGGGCTTTACGCTTGAAGAACTTGGTTTTCACGGAGAAGCACTTGAACGTGCGCACAAAGCGACGAAAGAACGTGCAGGAATGTTTTTGGTAACGGGACCAACCGGCTCCGGAAAGACAACGACGTTATATACGGCATTGGATATTTTAAATGACCCTTCTGTAAATATTTCCACCATAGAAGATCCGATAGAGTATCAGGTTGCTCGTGTCAATCAGACCCAAGTAAAGCCGGACATAGGCCTTACATTTGGAAACGGTTTGCGCTCACTTTTGCGACAAGACCCGGATATCGTGATGGTGGGAGAAATTCGTGATCAAGAAACGGCGTCACTTGCGGTAAATGCTGCGCTTACAGGACACCTTGTGCTTTCTACTCTTCACACCAGTTCAGCCGCAGGTGCAATACCACGCCTTGTTGATATGCAGGTGGAGCCATTTTTGCTTGTTTCCACATTGAACGTTGTTGTCGCACAACGGCTTGTTCGGGAACTGTGTGCCAGTAAAGAAAAATATTTGTTGACGGACGGAGAAATAGAATCGCTTTCGCAAAAGGTTGATCTTGAACGAGTCCTCATTGCGCTTAGGGCGGAGCATGTAGTAGGCCCGAAAGCAACTTGGAAGACTATACCTTTTTATAAACCGCAAAAATCGGCCGAGTGTGAAGATGGGTATAAAGGAAGAAAAGCAATTCTTGAGGTTTTGAATGTGACGCCGACTATCAAAGATATTGTGTTGAGGGGCGGCTCTTCTGATGCCATAGAAGAGCAGGCAAAAAAAGAAGGCATGATGACGATGTTTGAAGACGGCATATTTAAAGCGGTTACCGGCGTTACTTCGTTAGAGGAAGTGTTAAGGGTAGTTTCCGAATAGACAGTAGTAAGTAGCTAGTAGAAAGTAGTATATATGAGACAAAAAATTCTTATGAACGAACCCTCAATATTTTTTTAACCACTATACCACTAACTACTTTCTACCCACTAAACACCATGCGTTTTTTTTATAAAGCTCAAACACTTGAAGGGGAAATCACAGAAGGTGAGGCGGATGCAGAAGATCGTTCTGCGCTTATTGAGCATATGCGGGCGGAGAAAAAGACACTCATTTTCCTAGAGTCCATAGACAAGAGAGGATTTGAGTTCATCGCACGCGTCAATGGTTTTTTGAGCAAGGTTCACTTGAAGGAGAAAATATTCTTTTGTCGCAATGTAAGTATTATGCTTTCGGCGGGGCTTTCCATTGCTCGCGCACTTGCCATTTTGGGCAGGCAGACAAAAAATGAACGCCTGAAACAGGTTCTTCGCGGTCTTTCGGATTCAATAATGGGAGGCTCTTCGCTGGAACAGGCAATGCGCGTGTTTCCAGATGTTTTTTCGCCACTCACAATAGCGATGGTTAGGGCGGGGGAAGCAAGCGGAAGTTTGCCTGAATCGTTAAAAATTATTGCCCAGCATCTTGAGCAAAGTTATCTTCTGCAAAAAAGAGTACGCGGGGCCCTTATATATCCGGGTGTTATTGTGTGCACCATGGTGGTTATTGGGGTAATCATGATGGTGTATGTGGTACCCACACTCAGTTCAACTTTCTCTGAGTTGAATGTCCCCCTGCCCTTTATGACCAAAGCTATTATGTGGCTCAGCGATTTTCTTCGGAATAATGGCATTATTGTTTTCGTTTTGGCACTGGCGGTCGTCGGACTTTTCTTTTTTATCTTCAGGCAAAAATGGGGGAAGAGTGCCGTGCAGGCGCTGTCACTGTATTTTCCGATTATTCGGGATTTGGTGATAAAGATGAATGTGGCGCGCGTAGTGAGAACACTCTCCTCTCTGCTTCTCTCCGGTGTAAGCATGCTTGATGCCGTGGTTATCACTCAGGATGTGGCTCAAAATGTGCATTATAAAAAAGTGTTACAGGAGGCCCGAGAAAAAATACAAAAAGGGATTCCGCTTTCGGAGGTTTTTTCCACCCACGAAAGACTTTTTCCGATTATGGTTGGCGAAATGGTTGCGGTGGGTGAGGAAACGGGAAAACTCTCCGACATGCTTTCTGAAGTCGCTCGTTTTTATGAAGAAGATGTGGAGCAGTTCACCAAAAATTTTTCTACTGTTATTGAGCCTGTTCTTATGGTGTTGGTGGGTGCCGCTGTGGGACTTTTTGCTTACTCAATGATTACGCCAATGTATTCCGTTGTGGGAAGTATTTAAAAACGCCACCGATTTCTCGGGGGTGTTTTCTTGAAGACGTTAGTTGCTTTCCCTCCAGTCATTGATGATGAATGCACCGGGAGGGCCTTGGGTAAAGCCAACCTCACGCATACCCTCGTCAAACTCAAGGAGCGAGTTGGGGTACATATGGAATTCATATCCCACGACCACTGAATGAACTTGTGCATTGTTGTGAATTTTTATTCTGCCGTGAGGGCTATAGAACACGGCTCTTCCTTCAACATTATTTTCTATGTGAATAGAGGTGCGGAGTGGTTCGTTGATGTAGAGGAAGTGGATGAATGAATTATTGCTGGTGTTGCACTCCTGTGTTCCGGAGTTGTATCCTTCTGACCCGCATACCACAACTCCCGGGCTTAGTTCTATGTGCGTGTGGTCGTCCTCTCCGAGAGGGCGTTCACCAATGAGAGCTCCAGAGAAGGTGCCAAAGGAAGGGTCAAGCATGAGCACGGCGTTATTATCTATCTCAATGTTGCCGGTTACCCATACGGTACCGGCGAGTTTTATTTTTCTGTTGTTGTCTATATGGAGGTCGCAGGGAATAAATTTGGGTCCGATTATTGTTCCGTCTGCAGGTTTGTATTCTCCGCTGGAGCATGTTTGGTTTCCTCCCGCCACTGCCTCATCGTGCCATGCCTGAATCTGCGCCGGGCTTATGAGGGCAAGCGGGGCGTAGGGAACAGTGTCGGGGGGTGTGGTGGGGGTTGTTCTTGTGCCAGAGATAACACAACCACTTTCGGTATTGTAACTCGCGTTTCCTAGCACTGTGCAATCGGTTATGGAATCAGCAAATACCGACCCGACAACATCGGTGTCTTCTATGGTTTGTGCGAGTACGTCATTTGAAACATTGGAGTCTTCAATATGATATGCCCATGCCGCACCCGTAATATCCATATCGTCAATTTCATGAGTGACATCGCCTCTCCAGATGCGGAATGAGAAATCTCCACCGGAAATACTGCTCCAAGTGGCTGATTGACTTGCGGAGTTTGCCGTTGCTTTTTGCCCGCTAGAGGAGTCGTTCACCTTTCCTATTTGGTAGTAATTAGATGTATTTGACGCGGTATCCAAAATAAACCAATAGTCGGTTCCCGGTTGTATGGTGCCCCCTTCGGGAAAGATAACATCAACAAACGTATAGAACGTAAGTATGTCAGAAGCGGAAATGGTGGTGCTTGCGATGACGTCTGCGGGATTGGTGGAAGGATTTCCGCTTGCATTTTTGACGATACGTACACCAAGGTCACCTGGGTCTCCAACTTTGCGCATGAAAAGCCATAATCTTCCGGCTGGTCCTGAGGCGTCAAATCTAAATCGTTGTGCGATATCAATGGTGGGCGATGTTTTCCCAAAATCCTGTGTGCTGTCGTAGTATTCATCCTCGCCTGCATCCTCTGTCTCGTCATCGGGGTCGTCATTAAAACCATTTGCCACAGACACATTGCCAATGAGTGTAACGCTCCCGCTCCCGCCAGAACGGTCACACCCGGAGGCGTTTGGTCCTGCTACATCTCCAGTCGTCAAAACATCTCCGATGACTTCTGCATTTCCATCTATACAAAAACCACCCTCACCAACTTGTATTCCATAGCCATACTCTACTCCAGACCCTGGTGTCATGAGGACTTTTGCTTTTCTTTGCAAGTTGGCAATCTCTCCTTCGCCCACAATTTCTTTTTCATTGCCAGTCGTTGTGTAGGTGGTAGTAACTGAACCATCGTTTATGGCGAGTGTTTCAGAAGCATCAACTGCGAGCTCGTTGGCGAGTCGATAGGTCACATCTTCAACCCCTGATTCAGCCGATGCGTAACTTTTAAGGGCGTTTAAGGTGGCCTTGCTTCCCCGAATATTTCTTTCTTCTAGTGCGCCGAAGCCGGTTGCGGTTAGCAACGATATTCCCAAAAGAAATAACACTACGGCAATCGCAGCCTGTCCAGATGTTTTTTGTTTATACAGTAGTGAAGACATATGCTATCTGCTTCCACGAAGAATTACCGCGGTGGTCATTTTTTTTTCTTTGACAACACCCTTCCATGACAGCCGTGCCGTCAGTTCTACGCGCACCCCCTCTGATGTTTCTGACGTGATGTGGTAAAAAACCAAGTTGCTTATCTCTATCCCGTTTCCAGAAAGTAATGTTGGTGCTCCTGCATCTCTGCTCATGTATAGTTCTGTTCCATCAAGAAATAGTTCAAGGGAAGATGGGTCATTAGAGGTTGCGGACGTGAAGGTTTGAAGCGCCATCCTCCCCGGATGTACTCCCAATGAGCTTGCTCCAACGTTGACCGACTCTGCAAGGCGAATTTCATGAGAGAGGCGCTCCATAATAAGAGTGGCCGCGTCACTTAGATTCCGTTCGGTCCTCGCTCTTCCCCACGCGTTTGTTTCCGAAAGAAGCACTTGTATGACACCAACGGAAAAAACTGCAACGAGGGCTATATAGACGATGGTTTCAATCAGAGAAAATCCGTTCTTTTTTAGGAGCAGAGGTTTTGGCATATTAATTTTTAAAGAGATTAGTCAAATAAAATTCTATCTGCTCTGTTGTTGTGGCGGTTTTGTTAAACCACGAAACGGTAACGGTAATTTTTTTCGTCTCAGTATCAGTGTTGCCACTTGCGGCAATATCAAATTGTGCATCTCGTAGGACATCCGCGAAACGAATGGTGCGCTCAAATTTGTTGTCAATAAATGGAGATGGAGTTTCCGACAGTGTGTATGCGGGGCCGGAAAAATTTAAAAAGTAATCAACATCTGTAGTGCGCGAAGCGATGTGTTGATCCCAACTTTCGTCGCGTAGCATGGTCACAGCTTCCACGCCTTCTTGCAAGAGAAATGTTGCGGTTGTCCTATTGTCTGCAAAACGGGAATAGCGCAATGAAAGCTCTCCTACCTGTACCAACGAAATAGCCACAAAGCCAACCAGCGCAGTGGCGATAACGAATTCCAGGAGGCTCATCCCGTACGAAGCCACGAACACTTTTTGTTTTTCTTTTTTTCTATAGTTTAAAAACATAGCAATCTTTTAAAACATACGTGCAGCCATGGCCTATGTTCGCGTTCTGCTTCGTACGGGACTCATCCCGGATTGGTGGCCCCTATTCTGTTTCCACGGATCCTGTTTCATAAATATGAATAGTTTTTTGCACAGAAGAATTGTTTTGTCTTTCTAAGACAATGTCTCCAAATTGTGTCGTTGCCCCCGTGATGTTTTCAAAAATAATTTCTTGTCCGCCACCATTTAGGGCATATGAAGCAACGTGGAATCCTTCCGAAATTGTATATTGCTCATTTGAGGGTGCACCTTCCATATATGAAGGAGCGCGAAAACGGACAAGTTCTGACTCCTCAATATGTACTCCATAAGAAAAACCACCCTCTCTTCCCGTTGTTTTTTCTCGGGTTTCCCGGAGAAAAGACACGACATCTTCGTTAATTTGGCCGAGAGTTTGTCGCAGAAGGAGGTTGTGAAATCCAGCAAAAATAGTTCCGGCAACGATGGCAAGAATAGTTACCGCGATAGCAATTTCAATGACAGTAAACCCACGCATATGATGATACTTGTATGGTAGCACGCTGAAAGGGTGTGCCCAGTGCACAATATATACACGGCGCAGGGTTCCTTGTGGCGCACTGTGTACAGTTGCTAGAATAGTGCATATATGGCGAATCAAAAAAAATTGGTTGTAGCAAACTGGAAGATGAACCCTGCCTCTGTCCTTGAGGCAAAGAATCTTTTTTCCGGAGTTTGTCGTTTTGCAAGCCGTCTACGTACATCTTTGGTTATTGTGTGCCCCCCCGCTGCTTTTTTGGGGGACATAAGAAAGAGTGGCTCACCAAAATGTGCAATCGGGGCGCAGGACGTATCTTCAAAAAATACAACCTCTGGTGTGGGGGCGTATACTGGGGAAGTCTCATCTGCCATGCTCGTTTCTTTGGGTGTACGGTATGTCATTGTGGGGCACTCAGAGCGTCGAGCGTTGGGAGATAGTGATGAAATCGTAAATCAAAAAGTGCTTTCGATTTTGCGGGTGGGGCTGACGCCTATTCTTTGTATCGGCGAGGCGGTGAGGGACAAGGAGGGTGATTATCTGCGTTTTTTGCAAAATGAGTTACGCACTTCCTTGGGTTCAGTAAAAAAAGCTGACATTGCAAAAGTGATTATCGCGTATGAACCGATATGGGCGGTGGGAAAAAATGCTGAACGACTAGATACCCCCGATGATCTTTTTGAAATGACCATTTTTATACGCAAAACACTCGGTGAATCGTATGGAAGATCAATTGCAATGGCCATTCCGATTCTTTACGGTGGTTCTGTGGATGCGAAAAACGTCGAAGCGCTTCTTGTGCATGGTGGCATACGGGGTTTTTTGGTGGGCAGGGCAAGTCTCGACTCAAAATCTTTTTTAGAAATCTTAAAGATAGTGGAGCATTCCCCGAGAAGGAAATAATGTTCATTGTATGGAAATTAAATTCGTGCGTGACATGGGTGATATTCGTGGGAAGCGGGTCTTGGTGCGTGCCGATTTAAATGTGCCCATGGTGAGTGGGGTTCTTGTAGACGATTTTCGTTTACGAAGAATACTCCCGACCCTTTCCCTGCTTCGTGAAAAAGGTGCGCGCATTCTCGTGATGAGTCACCACTCGCACCAAGGGCAGTCGCTTCAGCTTGTCGCAGAACATCTGGCTCTGCAGATACCTGCCTCTTTTGTTGGTGATGTATTGGCGGGTGATTTTTTGGAAATCTTTCGAGCAAGTGACGAGGGTGCCATTTTTGTGGGAGAAAATATACGTTTCCATGCTGGTGAGGAAAAAAACGATCTTTTCTTTGCGAAACAATTGGCGTCACTCGGTGACATTTTTGTGAATGATGATTTTGCGGTTTCACATCGTTTACATGCATCAGTGGTAACTTTGCCGACCCTTCTTCCTGCATATGCCGGTGCTGCATTTGAAGAAGAGCTTGTCCACTTAAGTGGTATATTCAATCCGCCGCACCCGTTTTTGTTTATTCTCGGAGGCGGAAAGGCGAGCACAAAACTTCCGCTTGTCAAGAAATTTTTAACCATAGCCGATCATATTTTTATTGGCGGCGCTCCCGCAAATAATTTTTTTCAAGGGCTTGGGTATGAAGTCGGTGTTTCTTTAGCTGATGATCCAAATGTTGACATTACGCCTCTTCTGAAAGATCCCAGAATTATCTTACCCAAAGATGTTGTTGTGGCGAATGGCACTGCATACAGCACTAAACTTCCCACGCAAGTGACAGCTGAAGAAAAAATAGTGGATGCGGGGCCGAGTGCCATGGAGGAGCTTCGGCACTTTATAAAAGACTCCAGATTTATTCTTTGGAACGGGCCTTTGGGTGAATACGAACGAGAACCATTTGGAAAGGGAAGCGTGGGGTTGGCACATGCTATTGCCGAGTCAGAAGTGCCCTCGGTCATTGGTGGCGGAGACACGGTTGCTTTGGTAAATAGGGAAAAACTTACTGAAAAGTTTTCTTTTGTCTCAACTGCTGGAGGCGCCATGCTTCAGTTTTTGACTAATGGGACTCTTCCGGGGATTGATGCCCTTAAGAAATAGAAGTTTTTGTCTATGTGGACAATGGCAAGATCGTTTTTATTCATGATGTGTCATAATTAAAGTACTTGATGGTTGCGTACGGATCTTTGGCGACTTTGTTTATCTGCAGACAAGCATAATGGTGCATCGTACACTTTTTGGCTCGTCTCAACAAATATAGTATTACTAAAAATTAACATAGCGCAGGTTGTTCTTCTTAATCGTGATCTGCCACTAATGGGATGAAAAATACACTGCTTTCGTTGGTCTTCGTCGTCTCCCTCGTTATTATTGGGGCATATGGTTATTTTATTTTTAAAGGAGACGATTCCTCCTCTTCCGCTCCGCAAGGACATTTTGTGGTTGGAGCATTAAATGTGGGGGCCTCTCTGGAGCCGGCATGGACTGGTTTTAAAAAAGGGATGGAGGACCTCGGGTATCTTGAGGGAAAAAATATTGAATTTAGATATCAAACAAATATTCAAGGGGATGATCGGGAATATGCAGATCTATCTAAAGTTTTATTGCAGGATGGGGTACATCTTCTCGTTGGTTTTGGCGTTGGTGCGGCAAAAGGCGCAAAGATTGCCGCAGATGAACTCGATTCCGATACTCCCATTCTTTTTATCAACGTTTCTGACCCAGTCGGCAACGGATTGGTAAAAAGCGTCTCTGCTCCGGGCGGAAACATTACCGGCATTAATCCGGCTAACGATATTGTTTCCGGCAGAAGGCTTGAAATTTTTAAAGAGGCCGTTCCAGGACTGAAGCGGGTTTTCTTCCTTTACAATAATCCCAAAACATCCGGGCTGGATGAGGTTAGGAAAACGGCTAATTCTTTGGGGCTGACACTTCAAGAACAATACATAGAAACAGCTGCAGAGATTCCTCAATATTTGAGTTCTCTCACGGTTCGTCCTGGAGATGGTATTTTGCGGGGGACCGATCAAATTATCGCGGCTGGACTTCCCGGTATTATTAAATTTGGTATAGACCAAAAGATTCCTATTGTAGACAGTTCTTCTTCGGGGGTGAGGCTCGGATCTCTTGTTGGGTATGGACCCAACTTTGAAGAAGTTGGTATGCAGGGGGCTCGTTTGGCAGATAAAATTTTGCGCGGAGTCGCACATCCGCGCGCAATACCCGTTGAATTGCCGGAGCGTTTTGAGTTCTCCCTTAATTTACAGACTGCAGAAAAAATTGGTGTTATGTTTTCTAAAAATATTTTAGAAAGAGCCGATGTTATTTATCCTGCTCAGTAAAATAAGCATTCCCATTTTTAAATTTCTCTCGGCACCTTATTCATTCCCGAATGAGTATATTCACAAAAAAGAAAATAAATCTCCCTCTCGTTTCCGCTCTTTTTGCACGCTTCCTTCCAGGGAAGAGAGACGTGGTTATTTCCAGTAGTTTTTTTACCGTCTTTCTTTTTTTCCTCGGAATAATTCTAGTGTTGGCAAATATCCTTTGGCTGCTTCCGGCGCTCGAGGCTATTCAGGGTACTATAACGCAAAACCATTTTACGGTTGCATCTCGCGCGCGTGAGTCTGTTGACCAGTTTTTTAATTTTAATGTGGTATACCTGCGAACACTTGCTTCGGATATTGGTAGCAACCCACTAACCGTGCGCCAAGAACTTGAGATTTCTATGCGAGACAACGTTGCGTTTCAGCGTCTGACTTTTTTAAATCAGGAAGGATTTGAAGTTTCACGCATTGATCGTTTTGGTTTTGAGGCCTTGGAATCTGCCTCTCGGAAGGCAGAAGAAGCTGTCATCGTTGCTTTTTCTGGTGAATCGTTTATTGGCCCTGTTTTCTTTGAGAAAGGTGAACCGCTGACGACCATCTATGTTCCCATCATGACCGAACGACGTGAGGTGATTGGGGTATTGGAGTCACAGCTTCGTTTCAGAACAGTATGGAATGCCATGGAGACGATTAGTCGCGAGTCGGGGAGCAGAGTTTTTCTTGTTGACAATGAGGGCACGCGAGTCGCAGACCCTGACCCATCGGTGGTATTGCAGCGAGAGAATCTTATGGTTCGTGATGTGGTGAGGACTATTGTCGGTCCCGGGAAAGACGTTGCGCTTTCTCTCGCGCAAGGAGTGTATGAGGATGAGAACGGAACGAGCGTGTTTGGGGTTGGAGTGCCATACAAAAAATTGGGATGGGGGGTGTTTGTTGAAACGCCCGCCGATGCTCTTTTCTCGGCTCGGAATAAAATTATCTTTCTGTTTATATTGGGTACTTTTATTTTGTTGGTCATTGTTCTTTGGTCATCGAGCCGGGTCACCAACCTTGTGAACTCTCTTGATGAAAAGAGGAGGCAAACCAACGCGATTATTTCTCACCTGACGGATGGCCTTATTCAATACGACAAAGATTTTGCAGTCATTCTTATAAATGACACTGCCGAACGGTTATTGGGGGTGCGAAGCGATGATATACTAGGTCGGATCTTTTCGCCCAAAGATTCAAAAAAGAAAGAATGGTCTTCGCTAGTCGGCGTCCTTTTTCCTGTTATCGCTGAAGATGCACACATTGTTAGTTCGGGTGATAAAGAAACAAAAATTACAGAACTTAAAATTGAATATCCTGTTGCCCGCGATTTGCAAGTAGTTACTGTTCCAGTTACCGACGAAGAGGGGGGCACGGGATCGTATTTGAAAGTTATACGGGATATCTCATATGAAAAAGTTATTGCGCGCGCAAAGACTGAGTTTTTGTCTTTGGCCGCACATCAATTGCGTACGCCACTTTCGGCAATCAAGTGGACCTTAGACTTTCTCTTAGGAAAAGATGCTGAGCCCCTTACCGAAGAACAGCGAAAATTTTTGGAAGGGGCATTTGCATCAAATGATCGGATGATTAAGTTGATAGATGCGCTTCTCAACGTGTCGCGCATAGAAGAAGGACGCTTCGGATATGAGTTCGAACCTGGTGACATTGTCTCTTTGGTAGAGAACATCATAAGTGGGTTGATGCCAATCTCAAACAAGGCCGGTGTTGCTTTAAAGTTTACAAAACCAGAATTAGTTATACCTCCGCTTATGTTCGATAAAGAGCGCATGCGATTTGCCATCGGAAATCTCATTGATAATGCAGTACGGTATTCGCGGAAAGATGCCTCAGACAGCTTTGTCACCGTTGCTGTTCGTGACACCGAAGATTTTGTGGAGGTTGAAGTAAGTGATAACGGTATTGGTATTCCGCAAGAACATGTGCCGCACTTGTTTGAGAAGTTTAGTCGGGCCGTGAATGCCCAGAAGGCAACGTCTGAAGGGTCTGGCCTCGGTCTTTTTATTGTTAAAAATATTATTGTACGGCACGGTGGAGATATACGGGTTGAATCTCAAGAAAATAGGGGGACTCACTTTATCGTGACCATTCCCAAAGATCCGACAAAGATTCCTCCTGCCGAAAAAACATTTGAAGAATAAACAATAACACGATATTCTGAGTAGTATGAAAACTATCGTAGTGGTGGAAGATGACGAGGTTCTTGCCGAAGTTTTACAAAAGAAACTCGAGCTTCAAGGACATAAAGTTTTTTGGGTTGCGCATGGAGATTTAGGTGTTGCGGAGATCCGCGACAAAAATCCCGACCTCGTCCTTCTTGATATACATTTGCCGGGGAAAAATGGTCTCGAAATTTTGAGTGAACTCAAACAAGACGAACAGCTGAAGAAAATTCCTATTATCGTCATTTCAAATTCAGGAGAAAAGGTTGAAGTTGAAAAAATAAAAGAACTCGGGGCGGTAGATCACCTGGTGAAAGCAAATTTTGTTCCCGAGGAGCTTCTGGAAAAAGTAAACAAGTTTTTGCAAAACCACGAATAGCAATTATCGAAGTTTTGCCTTAATTTTTTCGGCGTTCGCTTCAAAGTCTTTTTTATCTCCTGTAGCTTCTTTCGGGTGAGGAAAAAGCCATACGTGCGCGTGTGGCACTTCGTCTCCCATGATTCTGCTACACACGGTGGGGGTACCAAATGTATTCTGAATGGCTTTTGCTATTTTGTGCACCGCAGATAGGTAGTTGTCAAAACCGGACCCGTCTTCTTGGTGCTCTGGCAAATCCCACACCCATCGGGTGTGTTTTTTGGGTATGACCTGCACGTGTCCGGGCGATTGTGGGTTGATATCAAGAAAACTTAAAAAGTGTTCGTCTTCGTAGATGATGTGCGCCGGTATTTCTTTTTGTACGATTTTGCAGAAAATGCATGAGTCCATGATTAAAAGTATAGAGTATTTGGTATTGGGTATCCAGACCAGAAACGGTACCTTGACTTTTTGAGACAAGGGAGTACTATATACAAATACATAACCCCGCGGGGGTTTTTTTAAAGAACGATTTACCATGAGATTTATCGAATATATCAGAGAAACAAAGGGGGAGATGAAGCATGTTAATTGGTCTTCGCGCAAGCAAGTGGCGCTTTTTACGTTTGTCATTATCGCCATCTCTATTTTCACGGCAGCCTTTTTGGGCTTCTTTGATTTCTTTTTTACGACTCTTTTGGAGAGATTCGTCATCTAATAGTTTATCCTAAAAACTAACACCTAAAAGCTAAAAGCTAGATATATGGCACGACAAGAATTAAAACCGGAAAGAAATTGGTACGCCATTCATACCTATGCGGGATATGAAGAGGCTGTGGCGCGCAACTTGCGTCAACGTATTGAGTCTTTGGGAATGGAAGACAAAATTTTTAATGTGGTTGTTCCCGTGGAAAAGAAAATAAAAATAAAAGGAGGGAAGCGGGCCGAAGAGGAAGAAAAGGTGTATCCTGGCTATGTGCTTGTGGAAATGATCGTCACCGATGATTCTTGGTATGTGGTCCGAAATACGCCGCGCGTTACCGGCTTCGTGGGAACGGGCATTTATCCAGTGCCACTCTCCAAGGGTGAAGTTGATTTTCTCTTTAACAGAATGAAGACCGATGTTACCAAACACGCCATTGACCTTACTATGGGTGAGTCTGTTATTATCACAGACGGGCCGTTTAAAGAGTTGGAAGGTAAGGTAAGTGAAATTGACGAAAGCCGTGGTAAGGTGAAAGTGCTTGTTTCAATGTTTGGACGAGAAACCCCGGTTGAACTTGATTTTTTACAAGTTAAGAAAATTTAGGAAATCAAAGAGTTGCAATCTTTGATTGTAGCGACTATGATTTTCTTAACCCCGTACTTATTTTGCAATAAGCATATCAAGCGAAGCGCGGAGGGCGTTTAGCCGCACTCCTAATCTGGGCGCAGCGCTTCGCCCGAGGAGGGAAGCACCTATTCGGTGCACGCACTGCGCAAGATTATTTTTGGTAAAATGAGTACGGGGTGCGCAAATTTTAACAAAAATTTTATTCGTTTTACTCAAAAATTCTTAAAAAATTTGGTATGCCAAAAATAGTAAAAACATTAAAACTACAAATTCCAGCAGGAAAAGCAAATCCTGCGCCTCCGGTTGGTCCCGCATTGGGTCAGGCCGGTATTAATATCGGTGAGTTTGTAAACAAGTTTAACGAAGCAACCAAGTCAATGATGGGGGACGTGGTTTCTGTGGTGATTGCCGTACACGACGACCGAAGCTATGCATTTGAAATCAAAACGCCGATTGCTTCTAGCTTAATCAAGAAGGCGGCTGGTGTAGAAAAGGGTGCCGGAAAAAATGTACAGAAAAAGGCGGGAAAGATAAGCAAGGACCAGGTGCGAGAAATCGCTGAGAAAAAAATGAAAGACCTCAATGCGCATGATATTGATGCCGCGATGAAAATCATTGAAGGCACTGCCCGAAGTATGGGTATTGAAGTGAAATAAAGGTTTCGCGGGGCAAGTCGCGCGGAATTTATAGAAGAGCTTGCCCTGCTCGCATAGTTGCGCCGCAAGCGGCAAGGCATAGAACCTTTGATACGATTTCGCTCGGACAAGACAAAAGCAAGCTTTTGTTTTGCTCCTCGCTCGTCGTAGTAATTTAATTAAGAAAACCCGCTCCGACTACGGTCGGGGCGGGTTTTTGGTTGTCTGTTATTCCTTTTTAACAATGTCGTGAGTGCCACGCTTCACATCAAAGCGGTCTGGGTCTATATCAAGATGGAGCACAAGTCCCGCATCACCGAAGCAGTCTTTAAGCACTTCTGCAATCTGCCGCGCACGCACACGGAGAGTGGGGTGCACAAATCGTGTGGCACGGAGCTCAACCAAGTACACAAGCGCTGGGATATCTCCCGTGAGTCGGTTGGGCAGGCTGTAGCCCATGGCAGTATAGTACTGCTTCACTTCGGGTGAGGCATCAAGCGCAAAGAGTGCTCGTTCTTGCGCAGAAAGGAAAACATGTGCTTCTTTTTGAAAATCTTTCGGGAATTCATTCAAGTACCACGGCGTAAATCGGTGCCTGGTCGTAAGGAGGGGCATTCGTTGGGTAACGCTTCGGTGTCGCTGGATGTCCCGAAATGATCCAAAATCAAGCATGAACTCAAATTGCAAGGTCCCACACTCAGCAAGATATTTAGGCAGTTCTGCTTTAGGGGGTCTTCCGCGCAGTATTTCGGTGGATTGGGAAAGCATGTTCGTGTCAATGTCGAATCGAGTTAGTTCAAAATCCGGTGGTTGGTCGGCGATAAAATAATTTTCAAGTGACATGCAGAGATCCGTGTACTCCTCTGTTTCCGCGTATCTTTTTTTAGAAAAAGAGCTCGGGAACATTTCCAAAAGCGCGTCCTCCATCGCTTCTGCAACAGAGCGTACTTCTTTGAGTGGATGGTGGCGAAGCCAAAGGAGTTTGTCTGCCATCTGTCTCAGATTGCTATGCCATGCAAGGTTGGTGGAAGCGCCTGCGGGGAGGAAGCTACGCATAATATCAAATGCGCGCACTTTGATTGCTTTTTCATACACCCCCGACTTCTCGCCCTCTTGTATGGGGAAGCGTTTCATAAGGTGTGGTTGTAACACCTCGAGTCCTTTTAAGTAAAATTCTCTCCACGCCTCAAGAATTCTTTTTGAAGCGTCGGTACCCAGCGGGTCAATAAAAGGTTGAGAGGAAAAATCGATATAGCGAGTGGAAGATTCTTGTCCGGAATATAAGCGCCAATCTTGGATCGCTTTTGCGGCAAGCATAGAGACTCCTTCAATAAAGATGGTGCCTGTGCCGCAGTCGCCGATTGATTTGTGTCCATAGCCAACATAGAACGTGGACATAAATTTTTTTGGACCTTTCTCGGCAAGAATCTTTAGGTGTTCCTCAATGCCTGCGATGGAGCGCGAGTAGAGTGCCTGGAGCATTGCTTCGGCTTCGGGGCCAATGACTGCACCAGTATCAAGTATGAGCACTTTACCGCCGCCGGGGATATTCCTGACAACATGACGAAGGTCGTCAAACACCTTTTGCATCGGTTTTCGTTTATCCATGAACAATCTGCAGGACATTGTATCATGCGCCTCTTGGGTGGAGAGACTTGACAGAATTTATATTGGATGCTAAAATCACTTCTGGCCAATGTTTTTTCGGCCTGTTTTTGCAAACAACCGAAGGACCGTTCCATGATACCCCAAACCTCTCTGACCCTGCAGGGATTCCTTCAGGGTCTTCACGGCAATATGACGGGGCTCATCGGCTCCATCATCGCCATCGCCATCGTCCTGTTCATCGTCCGCTGGTTCATCAACAAGATGGCCAAGGATGCCGACCTGGACGATTCAGAAACCGCAACGGCTCGTAGTTGGGCCAACGGTATCGCCGGTGTCGTCGCCCTCGTGGTAATCGCGGGCTTCTGCATCAACGCCGTAACCTACGCAACGAACGCCATCCCGCGGTCGGAGCTCGACAGGTCGTCGATCAACCGCGACATGGACGTCAACATCAACCGCTAAGCCGGGTCGGCAAGGCACAACAGACGGAGAACGCCACCATGACTATGCGTAAACTCGGACTCATCGCCATCGCAGCGCTTGCGATTGGTTTCGGCGGTTCGGCATTTGCTGCGGAACCGCGTGCGATCCCGCCCGACATGATTGGAATGATCCTCACGCCGACCGGATTCGACGGCAAGATCTACGAGTCCGGCCAAGTCGACATCGGCAACAAGGGCTGGTTCGCCGACTGGGGCAACAAGCTGGTGCTCCTCCAACGTGGCGGCTTCGCCATCAAGGAGCAGTTTATCCAAAATGACCCCAACAACGACAAGGACCGTGAGGACCACCGCTGCATCGTCGGCCCGAAGCGCGAGCCGATGTCGCTGGACGTGCGCCTTCTCTTCGCGATGCCGGATCACACCAAGCCGGCAGGCAAGGAGGCCATCTTGCGGATGGGCGTGTTGGGAAAGCCTGTCCGGGCTCCGTTCGAACAGTTCGGCGGCGATCGCGTCCTCGTGCTCGACGCTGGCTCGGTCTACTTCCAGCAAGTTCAGCAGCAGGTGCGCGGTAAGATCCGTGATGTCTGCCTGGGCTACGAGAGCGTCGACGCCGTCTTCGAAGCGGTCGCCAAGAATGGCACGCCCGAAGGCTTCACCGACAAGCTGAAGAAGACGGTCGGCACGGTGCTCGCCGAGAACAACTCGCCGTTGTTCCTCGTCACGGCCATCGCGTCCAACGTCAAGCCGGATCCTTCGGTGATCAGCGCCATCGCTTCCGGTCAAGCGGCCGACAAGCTGACCGACGCCATGCTGAAGATCGACAACTTCATCAAGGCGGACCCGACCGGACAGCGCGCCTTCATCTACAAGCTCATGATGATGCAGGCGATGACGGCGAAGACGGGCGAGAAAGGCGGGGTCAACACATTCTTCATGACCGACGTTGGCGTGCCTTCGAGCACTCCGATCCCCACCCGCTAATTGGCGCGGTGGAACTCGTTAGGGCGGCGCTTCGGCGTCGCCCTTTTCATAGTAGATACGCACATTCTTTTTGCGTCGCTCTTGTGATACAAATAATGTAATGTCAGTGAAATCAGATAGATGGATACGGGAAATGGCCACTAAGGGGATGATTCATCCTTTTGAAGAGGGCCAGGTAAAGGAAAAAAACGGGGTGCCGTGCATCTCCTGTGGTGTTTCAAGTTATGGCTATGATTTGCGGGTGGGGCGCGAGTTTAAAGTGTTCACCAACCTTAATTCCGCCATTGTTGACCCTAAAAATTTTGATTCCGAAAGTTTTATCGACAAAGAGGGCGATTTTTGTATTATCCCCCCCAACTCTTTTGTGCTTGCCCGCTCACTTGAATATTTTCGCATCCCGCGCGACATCTTGGTTATTTGTTTGGGTAAATCCACGTATGCCCGCTGTGGCATTATCGTGAATGTGACTCCGCTTGAACCCGAATGGGAAGGCCACATTACGCTTGAGTTTTCAAACACCACCCCACTTCCTGCAAAAATTTACGCCGAAGAAGGCGCTGCGCAACTAGTCTTTTTGCAGGCACACGAAACATGCGAAGTTTCGTACAAAGACCGCAAGGGCAAATATCAAGGACAAACAGGGGTTACGCCGCCAAGGGTGTAGGGTTATAGAATAAAAAAACAAGCACGTACTATGGTATTTGTGGTTTTTTTGTTACTATTTTTCTAGCTTTTGTTTTTTGAGCATAAGAAGATGCCAAAGCGTGGGGTATTTATTTCGCTTGAGGGCGGTGAAGGGGTTGGTAAAAGTACCCAAGGGGCGTTGCTGCAGGAAGCGATTGAGGCGCGGTGGGGCAAATGTTTAAGGACCCGTGAACCCGGCGGCTCAATGTATGCTGAAGAAATTCGTGATGTCATTTTGCACAGTGATCATGCGGGACAAGCAAATGCCTTTACGATGTTTGAGCTTTTTTGGGCGGCACGCACTGACCATGTTGCGAGAACGGTTTTACCGGCGCTTTCTCGTGGTCTCCACGTAATTACTGATCGCTTTGATGGTACTACCTATAGCCATCAGATTTGGGGGCAAGAGTGTTTTGAGCTGTCATCACTTTTTTATCTGAAGAGGGAAACCTACCTGCAAGATAAAAATGCATGCCCTAATCTCTATATCTTTCTTGATATGGATCCAGAAGAAGGGCTTCGCAGGGTTGCTCGCAGGACACATGAGCCAACAAATCATTTTGACGAACGCGAACTCGATTTCCATAAACGATTGAGAAAAGGGTGTCACGCTTTTGCCGAGCTATTTCATGGCGTGCTGATAAATGCAGACCAAGATGTCCAAAAAGTGCACGAAGACATTATGCGCGCAATTGAGGGTCGAAAAATCTTTCTTTAAAATGTAGGTATAACCATCCGGCGCACCTGGCGCCGGCTTTTTATTGGCTGAATATGAAATGCTATACTACCTAGTAATGGAAGAACACATTAAAAGCGCGCTACTGAATGCTATTCAAAAGCTGGGGTTCCCTCCGGTGGCAGTAGAAATTGACCGTCCTGCAAACCAAAAATTTGGCAACTATTCGTCAAATGTGGCGCTTCAGCTTGACCGTGCCGAAGGAGAAAATCCTGAAATGTTGGCCTCAAGAATTGCAGGTATTTTGGAAAAGCCCGCAGGGGTTTCCAAAGTGGAGGTTGTTCGTCCGGGGTTTATCAATTTTTTTCTTTCGGAAGACTATTTGCGTGGATGCGTTGAGGGAATCATCAAGGGTGGAGCGTTATATGGGCGAAACGATACTCACAAAGGCGAAAAAATACTCATTGAATACACTGACCCGAATCCGTTTAAAGAGCTGCACATCGGGCACCTTATGTCTAACGCCATTGGTGAGTCACTCTCACGGGTTTTTGAGTACTCTGGCGCCGAAGTGAAACGCGCAAACTATCAGGGAGATGTGGGGCTCCATGTGGCGAAAGCTATATGGGGGTGGTTTTCTTTAATGCGCGAAGGCCAAATGAAGCCGGAGACGCTGGGCAATTTTTCTTTGGAAGATAGAGCATCCGCCCTCGGCACTTTTTATGTCCGTGGAGCTATGGCATATGAAGACGATGCGACGGGTGAGGTGCGCAAAGAAATAGAGGAGCTCAATAAAAAGATTTACGAAAAGACCGATGGCAAGATAAACGAGCTCTATGAATATGGCAGAGCGTGGAGCTTGGAAAAATTTGAAGAAATATACAAACGGCTTGGTACCAAGTTTGATTTTTATTTTTTTGAAAGTGAAACGGGCATATTTGGGAAAGAGGTGGTGGAAGAGCACATAGAAGATGGCGTTTTTGAAAGAAGTGATGGGGCGGTCG
>Ga0209542_10002230_pt1 | contig 43870 bp, 44 predicted proteins | sample RifCSPhighO2_01_FD_184028 | JGI IMG/M metagenome (GOLD analysis project Ga0209542, IMG submission 184028) | Soil microbial communities from Rifle, Colorado - Rifle CSP2_plank highO2_0.1 (SPAdes) (version 2) | ecosystem: Environmental > Terrestrial > Deep subsurface > Rock core/Sediment ...
CGAAGGTATTCCTTCAAGACATCCTTAATTACTTCATGTTTTGTTGCCATAGTCATGATCTGACTACGGTAACCCATTTATTGTCTAACCGTGGAGCCCTTGGTAACAGTTTCAACTAGCTAAAGGGTCGTGTTGACAGGGGATAGGGGATGCGTATAATAGCCTTTACCCTCACAAAGAGAGGGGTCTAAAACAATTGAGGCAATTGTTCGACCGAACATTTTGCTCTTTAAAATGTTTTAGGTGGTCTTTGAAAATGAAATATTGAGAATGTATATAGTCGCATGAAGCTGAAGATATTTAAACATTTAAATATTGATGCGAAATGCGACTGTGCAAGTGCCAATATTGTTCACGCGTAAGCGTGTTTACAATATTGAGTATTCCGATCACGAAGAGTGATCGGAGTCCAACACATTAAATTTGAGAAAATGATTCCACTTTGTTTTTTCCTTTAGCAACAGGAGAACAAAGCAACACGAGTTAGGAAAACACTTCAAAACAAAGAAGCATATATTCTCTGTTTTGTTCCGTTTCGGTTCGCTTCGGCGAACTTTTACTAAGAGTTTGATCCTAGCTCAGGATGAACGCTGGCGGCGTGGATAAGGCATGCAAGTCAAGGGGGGTGCATCACATGGAATGTGATGGGAAATAATCAATAATCAAGAAACAAACACCAAACAAATTCCAAATCTCAAAATTCAAGTCACAAACCTCGGCACTGCCTTGGTTTGGGTATTGAAGTTTAAGTCATTGGGTATTATTTGGTTATTTTGTATCTTGGAGTTTGGTGATTTCGCATCGCGTTTCGCGTGATGCATCAACCGGCAGACGAGGTAGTAATAAGTAGGTACGCACCCCAAAGTCGGGCATAGCTCATCGAAAGGTGAGGTAATTCCCGATGGTCTGGTCGTGTCTCACTGTTCTCGACATTTTTGTCGAAGGTAGTGAGACGCGACCAGTAAAGAATTTCGCTTTGGGAGCGGCCTGCTCGGTATCAGCTAGTTGGTAGGGTAAAAGCCTACCAAGGCTATGACGCCTAGGGGGGGTGAGAGCCTGTTCCCCACCGATGGAACTGCGACACGGTCCATACACCTACGGGTGGCTGCAGTCGAGAATCTTCCGCAATGGGCGAAAGCCTGACGGAGCGACGCCGCGTGATTGATGAAGTCCTTCGGGATGTAAAGATCTTTTATGAGGGAGGAAGTTATTGACGGTACCTCATGAATAAGGGGTTGCTAAACTCGTGCCAGCAGCAGCGGTAATACGAGTGCCCCAAGCGTTATCCGGAATCATTGGGCGTAAAGGGTGTGTAGGCGGTATGGTTAGTCTTCTGTCAAATTCTTCGGCTTAACCGGGGGTCCGCAGAAGAAACGGCCATACTTGAGGATGCGAGAGGTCTATGGAACTCTAGGTGTAGGGGTGAAATCCGTTGATATCTAGGGGAACACCAAAAGCGAAGGCAATAGACTGGCGCACTCCTGACGCTGAAACACGAAAGCGTGGGTAGCGAATGGGATTAACAACGTTCGCCTGCTTCTTTTTGAAAACACGAAATTTTCTGGTGAAAATTTTCTCCGTACGGCGCCAGTCGCGCCTGCCGAGGTTTCCAAAAAGAAGCAGGCTCACTCCAAGGTTTAAGAATAAGAAGGAGTGGTGCGTAGGGGTACGTAGAACAATAGTCCCTTTGGTTGAAGATGTGATTATGCACTGAATGATGAGGAAGGGAATTGGACGAGTTAGTCCTTAAAAACTGTTTCTATCATGGCCGAATAATCGGCACGACATGTTCGAAAGAACATGAATGGCAACCGTCCAGACGAAAGTCTCCACGGTTGCCCTCATCATTCAATGCGTAGTTTGTTTTCAAACAAAGATAACCTAGCTATATGCTGGAAAAGCCGAGTATCCGAAAGTACTTCGCGATTACGAAGTGAAAATCTTTTCGGTGCGGCCAATCAGCAGGGAAGAATCAAAGAAATAGATATGGAAGAGTGATATGATATACCATCTAAAATCTCAAGACAGAATCAATGGGATATGGGAAATGGTTTTCTCTGCCGCCTCTAATGGTGAGGCAAGAGAAGAGACCAAAAAGTTGGTAAGATTTTTAAGGCGGAGAGGCAGTCGCCCAACGCTGAGGAAGTACAACGGTGGTACTATCCGTGTCAGACTCTGAATATGGTTTTGATTTCCCTCAGAGACTATACGCTGGGCCCAATTTTCTGAATCAAGGATATCGGAAACGATGTCCCTCTTTCAGAGAGTTGGAGAAGATATAGTCCGAACTCTATGGCGACATAGAGAGTGCGGCGGAAACGCCCGCACCGTTAACAAAATTGATCTTTAGTTTTAAAATTTTAAATTTAAAATTGAAAATTTCAATTTTGTTTCGTAACAAAATTGTAGATACCCCAGTAGTCCACGCCCTAAACGATGATCACTAGCTTTGAGGAGTATCGACCCTCTTCGAGGCGAAGCTAACGCGTTAAGTGATCCGCCTGGGTAGTACGACCGCAAGGTTAAAACTCAAAGGAATAGACGGGGACTTGCACAAGCGGTGGATCATGTGGTTTAATTCGACGACAAACGAAGAACCTTACCAGGGTTAGACATCCAATCGAAGTCTAGAAGAAACTTTAGACGTCTCACAAGGACGGTTGGACAGGTGCTGCATGGTTGTCGTCAGTTCGTGGTTTGAATTGTTCCCTTAAGTGGGGTAACGAACGCAACCCTCGTTGCCTGTTATATTTGTCAGGCGAGACAGCCCAGCGCTTTGCTCACAATTGTTTGCGAGCAGTGCGCTGGGAGGAAGGTGAGGATGACGCCAAATCAGCATGGCCCTCTGATACCCTGGGCTACACACGTGATACAATCGCCGCTACAACGCGTTGCGACGGGGAAACCCTGAGCTAATCGTTAGAAAAGCGGCGTCAGTTCGGATTGAGGTCTGCAACTCGACCTCATGAAGCCGGAATCGCTAGTAATCGCGGGTCAGCTATACCGCGGTGAATACGTTCTCAAGTCTTGTACTCACAATAAAAGCGCGCAGTTGTCAAGTATTCTAAATAGTTAAAATCTATTCCTCCGCCAATGGCGGAGCGTAGCAGAAAGATAGTCTCGTATCGCGAGGTACGTGATGGAGAATCTGAAAGCAAAAGACAGCCTAAACATAAAAAAGAGCCAACCGACCTATGAGTGGGCGGTGAGCATAGGGAAGGTTCTTAGAAAAGCTCGTGTAGGATGTTCGGAAAAGAATTCTTGATTACCTGTGGAGATCTGATATTGTCCGAGCACTAATTTTTGGAAAGAAAAAAACAGACTTTGTCCGGTCTGTAAGCGGGTTAAGTTGCTAGTGGGATTTACGTAGTTTCCATCCAAAGTACATTCCGACGAAAAAACCAATAAACCACACAATTAATCCGACGAATAGTGGATTAGGGTGTTGTAGGTGCATAAGTGTCCTTCAGGGGAAAGTTATAATTCATTTACTAAATTGTCAAGTGAAACGTTTGACTCCAAAAATTAGTGCTCGGTAAATAAACTTACGCAATATCAGAAGTCAGCTGGATCGTAGTAGTTTCAATATAAAAATTGAAATGAAGGAATCCACCCGAAAATTTTGATTTCTGGGATAAAGGCTCGACCTTTCTTCCGATTCAAGGTCGAACCTTAGGAATCAAAATTTTGGGCTCGCCGAATACGGGAAATCCGTCCGTTCGGCTCCGACGTCTCAGTCGGAGAGCCGACCTGTTAAAAACAGCGTCGGCTTGGGAACATCAATTCGCAGTTTAGCGAAGATAATCGCCCGTCAACTCAAGGGAGCTGGGAGTGCCCGAAGTCTCTGCTTGTCAGGGCCTAAGGCAAGCTCAGTGACAGGGAGTAAGTCGTCATTACACAATGCTAATTGCGACATGTCAAGGTAACTTGACATAAAAATCCAACTGAAATCGGTGAAACCCTCCTCTTTATTATTTTGGTATAATGAAGGCATGAAGGTAATACCGAGGGAAGCTGGGAGAGTCACTTATTCAACGGAAATTCGCAATCTAAAAAAAGTTCCATTTACACCTTTGCAAAAGGCGTTGGTAATCGGAAGTATTTTAGGTGATGGATGTCTGTGTGAAAATTGGTCAAAAACGAATTATCGATTGTTTATAAATCATTGTATAGAGCAAAAGGAGTATGTACGCTGGAAATATGATGTTTTGAAAAATTATATTCTTTCAGAACCTCGATTCTATGCTAGAAATAATTCTCTTACTATTCGTACAATCAGCCATTCTGAACTGTCAGAATTACGAAATACTTTCTACAAAAATAAACAGAAGATAATTCCTCAGAATATCAAGGAATTTCTAAAAGATCCGCGTGTGATTGCTATATGGTTTATGGATGACGGTAATGCTGTTGTCCGAAACACAAAGCATATTGGTTATCACTTCAATACACAATCTTTCACGCGTGAGGAAAACAAATTGCTTGCCGAATGTTTGTACGCACTATACGGTATAGATGCGAGATTAGAACAGAATCATGGAAGATATCGTTTAGCAATTTGGAAGCACGATTCGAGAATAAAGACTAGAAACTTGATAGAGCCATACATGTTGAAGAATATGTATTACAAACTCGGTTGAATAAGCGACTCTCCTTAGCCCCGTAGAGACTGGATTCCCGCGATATGCGGGATGAAGATAGCAGAGCGTTCTATCAAAATGGAACACTGTTATAAAACGTTGGCTCCGCCGTTTGGCGGATGAAGATATAGTCCATGCCTTAATGAAAATTAGGGATAGAACATGAACAAGGCACGGGTAGCGGAAGCTGCTCGTGGAATATTTCAAATTGAACAACGTTTTATTTTTCTTCGGAAAAATGAAGCTTATGGAGTCGATGTTTTGCTTCGGCGAAACGGTTTTGGCTGGTACCTTAAACAGTCTGACTGCTAGGAAAGTCTGGCTACATGTCCTTTGAGAATTAATTTTCTCAAAAGAGACTAGGAACGGAACAGAATAGAGAATGAATGCAATTCTCAACGCAAGATGTTGAGACGAACGGCCGCCCAAAGGGGCGGTTTTTTCGTGCATGAAAGATATTGACAATATACGCTATATATGCTAGTATATTTTCAGCGTTACACACAGAAAACCGATCAGCAAAAAGACAATGCATAAACTGATCCTCGTAGCTGTAGTGTACAAAATCCAGTTGCTTATCATACTCGCTGCGGATCCCGGGAGGGACATCCGACAACTCATACCTGCTTTGATTCAGGTCGAGTCCAGTGGGCGTGATTTTGTGATTGGTGACAGAAGTCTTGGTGAAAAAGCGTACGGTCCCTTGCAGATCCGAAAGCCGGTTGTGGATGACGTCAATCGTGCCTACGGCACGAATTACCGGCCAGAGGAAATGCTTGGGAACAGGAAACTCTCGATTGAAGTATGCGAGAAGTACCTGCGATTGTACGCAACGCCAAAAAGACTTGGCATGGAAGCCACGCCGGAACATTTGGCCCGCATTTGGAACGGCGGGCCGAATGGTTGGAAGAGAAATGTTACTCTTCCATACTGGCAAAAAGTCAAACGCCTTATGTTATGATTCCGCCGCCCCTCGTGCTTTCGCACTCGGGGCGGCTTTTCGTTTGATTTGACACAGAAATAAAGGTGTGATAATTTATTCGAGGAGTTTTGTTATGAATAAACCAATCATTCCACCAATCATCATTCACATTGAACCCGTGCCAGTTGCCCTCAATCTCAACCGCAATGACGACGACACTCGTCGCGTCATTCGCGGAACCCTGGGTCCTTTGCCACCCTGGGTGTGGTGGCTTGCCGCTTTTATAATCGGCACACACGCTCTTCTATCCATCTTGAGCCAGTTTTCGTAACCGCTCATACCGCTCTTTCAAAGTGCTTCGGAGAAATACTCCGAAGCGCTTTTGTTTGCCGAGAACGTATTTTTTTGGTATATTCGACTTCATTGCGCGTATAGCTCAGGTGGTTAGAGCGCGTCACTGATAATGACGAGGTCCCACGTTCGAGTCGTGGTACGCGCACCGCGAAGCGGGAGCATGAGGAAGCGCGGGGGCGCTTCCGTCCATGACTCGAAGCCCGATTGAGTTTTTTATGGAGTGTCATCACGAACAGAAAAACCAATCGGGGTACTGACCCTGTAAGGGTCGAGTGCGTGGTACGCGCACCGCGAGGAAGTATTAGAAGTAATGTGTTGTAGTAGAATTTTTAGATATGGATAAAAAAACAAAAATTGTGGCAACAATCGGGCCAGCTACGACCTCAAAAGAAAGACTCAAAGAGTTACTTTTGGCTGGCATGAATGTCATGCGACTTAATTTTTCGCATGGAGATTTTGCTGAACATCAAGAACGCCTCGACAATCTTCGATCAGTTTCGGAAGAATTAAACGTCCCCGTGGCCGTCATGCAAGATTTAGGCGGTCCGAAAATTAGAATTGGAAATTTTAGCACTGAATCCATTACGCTCAAAAAAGGGGCGACTTTTACTCTTACCACTGAAAGCATTGTTGGTGATGAACATCGTGTGTACGTGAATTACCCGCTCCTTCCCAAAGAAGTTAAAAAAGGTGGTTTTATTTTACTCCACGACGGCAAGAAGAAACTTCAAATTACCGATGTCAAAGGAAATGAGGTTGTATGTACGGTGATCGTTGGCGGTGATATCAAAGGCCGCCGCGGGGTTAATCTGCCCGGCGCGTATCTTTCGATTAGTTCGCTGACCGAAAAAGATCGCAAAGATTTGGAATTCGGCATTAAGAACAAAATTGATTACGTCGCGCTCTCTTTTGTGCGGCGGGCGGGAGACATTGCCGAGCTTCGGGCTATTTTGAAAAAAGCAAAGTTGGATGCCGGTATCATTTCCAAAATCGAAACGCCGGAAGCCGTCGAAAATATTGATCAAATTATTGAACTTTCTGATGCCATCATGTTGGCGCGGGGAGATTTGGCGATTGAGATTCCAGCCGAAGATGTGCCGCTGGTTCAAAAAATGATTATTAAAAAATGTAATAAGGCTGGTAAGCCGGTTATTACTGCAACCCAAATGCTCGAGTCCATGATCAAGTCTCCGGTGCCGACTCGCGCGGAAGTGTCTGATATAGCCAACGCGATTTTGGATGGCACTGACGCCGTCATGCTTTCAGAAGAAACAACCCTCGGTCAATTTCCAGTCGAAGCGGTTTCGGTTATGGCGCGGGTGGCCAAGAGGGTGGAAGGGGATTACCTTTTGAAACAATTTTTAAATGGCACGCCGAGCGTGGGGGAAACTCATGGAGTTGGAGAATCAATTACCGCGTCCGCAGTTAGAAACAGCGACCGCATCGGCGCGCGGCTCATTATCTCGCTTAGCGAATCCGGCTACAGCTCGCGAATGATTTCGAGGTACAAACCAACCCAGCCTATTTTGGTGTTTACGCCGAATGAAACGACTTTCCATCACGTGGTGCTTAGTTTCGGTTGTTTTCCCGTTTTGGTGAAGCGGTTCAAAACATTCAATGAGATAGAGAAAGTTATCCGCGCCTATTGTCTCAAAAACAAATTGGCGAAAGCCGGCGATAAAATTGTGATTGCCTCCGGCATGCCGTTTGGAAAAGCGGTTGAGACCAACATGCTTGTAGTGGAGACGCTTTAGTGAGACGACACCCAAATTTTCTCTTTCAGGAAATCTCTCAACATAAAAAGGTTACACAACTAAAGCGATCGCTTGAGTTGTGTTACTTCAGATTACAAATGAATTTTTCCTCACGAATGAGGAAGTTTCTTTATGTGGGCACGGGGAGACTCGGTCACGAATAAATCCAGCTCCGTCGAGCTGGATTTTTTGCGACCCCGGCTCGTCTGTTTTGACTGTTGTCAAAACATGACTGCGCCTTTCAAATCTCTCACGCACCGCATGTAGATGCGGTGCTCGTGCCTCACAAAATATATTCGCAAGGCTCATTATTTTGTGGGCACGGGGAGACTCGAACTCCCATGGGTTACCCCATACGCTTCTGAGACGTACGTGTCTACCAGATTCCACCACGTGCCCATATAGCCCTTAGAATAGGGCTTTTTTGATTGCGTGGATAGTATTGACTTTATGCAATATCCATGCTAATCTTTTGGCAGATGGTTCTTCGTCATTGATGTAACGAGGTATCCATTCCGGACACAAACAAACCCGGGGCTTTTTAGTCCCAAAACTACAGAACTACAGAAAAACATATGAAGACAGTAACACCAACACCCATCCAAATTGATGAGGAGGTAATACATGTCGATCCGCACCTCGATGAAATTGAGGCTCGGAGAGAAGTCCATAAGTATGGAGGAAAACATCTCTCTGGCAACAAAAACTCAAGGCTGCGTTTCAGCCGAGACCTTCCCGCTCTGGGAGATGATCATTTCGATAACGAAAAGATTCTTCCATATGGCTGCGGGGGAGGGCGGTTCGATGAGCACAACAAAGGTCAAGATGGAGGGCGGTTGCCGGATCAATGCTGTACCACGCTTGTTGCAGAGTACCTCGGCATTCGGTCTTCGGTGATCAAACCACTCATTGACGAGGTTCTTTTCTGCGACCAACGCTCGGGCGTCCTCGACACCCAACTCGCTTCGCTCGTCAAAGTTGCCCACCGATCCCTCCCCGGTTCTAATCAGAAGGTTGTTAATTGGGCGTCAACAGCATTGGATGCTGTTGACCGCCAACTGACCTACAAGTATGAGTCAGTGGCGAGCCAATCTAGCCTCCTCCAGTTTCTGGAGGCTTTGGAGAAGCACGACCCGACCCGATACGGCAGTGACCCTCGGGCGCGAAAAAGTCTCGAGACCAAACTTCGGAGAAGCATGGGACGCACGGACAAACTCACTGACTTGGCGAACATTGTCCGATGTTTCTACAGCACCGCGGTTCTGGAAGGTGCCGATATCACTGAGTGGGTCTGGTTCGCGTTCGACCGAATCTTCGACGATCAAATCTTGTTCTGGCAGGCAATCGATGATTGCCAATCGAAAGACAAGATTGACCCCGAAGCTCTTCCCAGGCCTGTCAGGGAATATGTCGAAGCTCTCGTCGACAATCGGGGCACCATGGATTTGAGGATGATCCTTCTTCACTCCGACAATCCACACGCCGCGAGCGCCGCTCGCCACGAAAAAGGCGCGGGGGCCGAGATCGTGTTCATACGGAAGTCAACAGGGCATATCGCGGTGTTTGTGAATCAGAATCTACGTCTCACTGTTTCGAACGTGGTCAGGATGCTTCGGTTTCTTGAACTGCCAAAGAGGGGTGAGGATTGGCAGACTGATCCACGAAATCGGCAGAGCACAGTTGCCTTTGAGTGGGCTGAATTGGGAAAGCCTGGAGATTTTTCTAACTCCAACATTCACTACTTCAAGGCGCAGGACGGTGAGTCTGTCTTAAATGGTAGCGCCACCCGTCCTGGGATTCTTCCCAGCGAGGTTTGCTCAGAAGCACTCCTCGAAATCGCACGGACGGGTTTCCATCCAAGATCGATCGGCCGCTGGATGGCCGAACACGGGATTCAGCGGAGTGAACGGCGACCGGAGAACGACGGGAACGGGCAAATCAAACCCGTCAACCCTTCAGTCTCGAAAGAGGTCGAGACGGCGCTAGACAAGGCGGTTGCACAATGACAGGGACTTGATCAGTGAAATTCTGATCTCACAAAGAGCCGAGACACTAAAAATGTCTGGCTCTTTTTTTCTTGCTCGGCTACGGCTATACTGTGAAGCTATGGATTACCGGAGTTTTTTCGAAGGCAAAAAAGTGACCCAGATGGGCTTAGGGCTTCTTGGGCGTGGAGTGGGGGATGCGGAATTTTTGGCAGAAATGGGCGCCGAGCTTGTCGTCACCGATTTAAAAAACGAGGAGGAGCTCAAGCAATCTCTTGAACGTCTGAAGCCTTACTCAAACGTTACCTATCATCTTGGCGGCCACCGCTTGGAGGATTTTAAAAACCGTGATTTTATTTTGAAAGCGGCAGGCGTGCCACTTGACTCGCCTTTTATTGCCGAAGCGCGTAAAAATGGAATTCCTGTGTATGTAAGCAGCGCTTTGTTTGCCAAACTTGCGCCTAAGGGAGTGACCTTAATTGGTATGACTGGTACCAGAGGCAAGTCAACCGTTACTCACATGGTGTATGAGGTTCTTCGCGGTGCACATGAAAAAAGTGGCACAGCGGTATTTTTGGGCGGGAATGTGCAAGGCCTTTCAACGTTGGCACTTTTGTCGAAAATAAAACCAAACGATAGTGTGGTGCTCGAGCTTGATTCATGGCAACTTCAAGGTTTCGGTGATTCAAAGATTAGTCCGCATGTGTCAATTTTCACTACTTTTTTTGATGATCATTTGAATTACTACAAAAATGATCGAGATTTGTATCTTGCGGATAAGGCCAACGCTTTTAAGTATCAAGGAAAAGATGATTTTTTGATTCTAGGCGAGCAAGTTGAAAGTTTGATTCGTGAGAGATACAGCAAGGAGATTAAAAGCAAAATTATTGTGGCGCGAGCTGTAAGTTTGCCGAAGGATTTGAAATTGCAGATTCCGGGCCAGCACAACCGCGACAATGCCGCATGCGCGTTTGAGGCGGCGAAAGCACTCTCCATCCCCGAGGGTGAAATTAAGAGCGGCCTTGAAAATTTCAAAAGTGTTCCCGGGCGATTGGAGTTGGTGAGAGAGGTGAATGGAATCAAAATATACAATGACACCACGGCGACTACGCCAGAAGCGACAATTGCAGGTTTGCAGGCACTCTCTTCTCCCCAAGGTTCGACCTTGATCGGAAAAAAGGTTGAACCTTTATCTCGGAAAATCATTTTGATTTTCGGGGGGAGTGACAAAGGGCTTGATATGAGTAAACTGGCGGAGGAGATTCCTAAGTATTGTAAAGCAGTGATATTGCTACCCGGCAGTGGTAGTCTAAAATTCAAAACTCAAAATTCAAAAATCAAAACTGAAATTCAAAATGTGAAAAGTTTAGAAGAGGCGATGGACAAAGCTTTGTCCATAGCAACCAAGGGCAGTACTGTTCTTTTCAGTCCTGCGTTTGCCTCATTTGGAATGTTTGAGAATGAGTATGATAGAGGGGAGCAATTTGTGAAGATAGTCTCAGTATCCAAAAGGTAAAAGAAATCAGCCACAGAACTTATCAATAAGTTTTGTGGCTGATGCGAAGTCAGACGATATTGAGTACTTGCTGAATCGTCGAGGGGTCACACTTCTTGCCGAAACTGCGGAGGAGTTTTTCAAGAGCTGTCTCGATTGATTCTCGTCTTGCGGCTGATGTCTCATGGTATGCTTCGATAGTATTTGGTGCTTCTTTGAGTTCAGGAAGACCAAGAATCCTCAATTGGCTCTCTATTTCTCGCAAGCTGGTCACACCAAAACCTCGAGCCCTCAATAGACCCCATTTGCATCCCGGTTTGTTATTGTAGCCACCACGTTCTTCCTGTTTGGTATAGATGTCAATGTATCGCGTGACACCACTATGTGAGAGTCCATTACGCGTACGTGTTGACCATTTTGTTTCTGTTACCCTGCAGTTTAGTTTTTTAAAGATCTCTTCTCTCATACTCTCGAATCAGGTTGGCTGAAGTTGTTTGTACAATTACAATCTATCATGTCCTAATGCTGTTGTCAAATGTTGTAAGTTCGCGTTAACATAGGCATATGGCTGATTTTTCAAAAGTTAAGACTATTCACTTTGTTGGGGTAGGGGGCATAGGGATTTCCGCTATTGCGCGGATGTTTTTGCTACAAGGGAAAAGTGTCAGTGGGTCGGATGTGGCGGAAAGTGAGATAACGGAAGGGTTGCGGAAACTCGGCGCGATGGTTTTCCTAAACCAGCGCTCCGATAATATCCCCACTGATTGCGATTTGGTAATTTACACAATTGCAGTAACGCCAGATAATTCCGAATTTGCCGAAGCGAAACGACGAGGTTTACCGACGCTTTCATACCCCGAGGTGCTCGGTTTGATTTCAAAAGATAAATATACAATTGCCATTTCGGGCACTCACGGGAAAACTACAACAACAGCGATGATTGCGAAAATCATGATTGACGCGGGGCTTGATCCAACTGTGATTGTCGGCTCATTCTTACAAGGTTCGACCTTGCCTGCCCGTCCGAAGTTGGACGAAGGCGGGGACCCCGAGAAAGGTCGAACCTTTGAGACAAATTTTATTACAGGCAAAAGTAAATATTTAGTTGTGGAAGCGTGCGAGTATCGTCGGTCATTTTTGAATTTGCACCCGAAAATTTTGGTGATTACGAACATTGATACTGATCATCTTGATTATTATAAAGATTTGGATGACATAAAAAGTGCTTTTACGGAATTGACCGCGAAACTTCCTGCTGATGGAGTGCTCGTCAATGATTTTGACAAAGTTTCTTTGCCGCTAGGATTTAAGTTGAAGATTCCGGGGCGTCATAATATTTCAAATGCCAAAGCGGCGCTTGCTGTTGCGAAAGCACTTAAAATTCCTGAAGAAAAAACGTTTAAATCTCTAGCTGAATTTCAGGGAACATGGCGGCGGTTTGAATATCGAGGCAAAGCGTCAAGTGGGGCAGTAGTGTACGATGATTACGGGCATCATCCACATGAGATTGAAGCAACGCTTCAAGGTGCTCGTGAACTTTTCCCAACACAAAAAATTATGGTAGTATTTCAACCTCATTTATATAGCCGCACCAAGGACCATCTGGCGGGATTCGGTGCATGTTTCAAAGGTGCCAATGAGGTGGTTCTTCTCCCGATTTATCCCGCTCGAGAAATTGACCCCGGTGATATAAATTCCGAAATGGTTGTGGCTGAAATTAAAAAAAATGGACAGGCGGCACATTTCGTAAAGACATTTGTCGAAGCCGCAAAAAAATCTAGCGAGCTTGCTGGGGTAGATGGCGTCATCATAACCATGGGAGCAGGGGAAACCAATAAAGTCTCCGACATTCTTGTCAAATAATAAAGTATGTTTTACAATCATTCTCAAATTCTCAAGAATTTGAGAATAGTTAAAGGATGATGTAGAATGTAAAAATGAAAACTAATCGTGAGCTGGAGAGAATTGTTAAAGGTTTTGCAAATCATCGCCGGTTGCAAATTTTACAATTACTTGAAAAGTCGCCCGAACTTTCTGTGGATGAAATCGCAACTGTCCTCAATGTTAACTTTAAGACTGTTTCTGAGCATATCCGGCGGCTTGCCATCGCTAACCTAGTGTTGAAGCGTTCAGATGGTAATAATGTTCGGCACAAAATCACTAATCGAGGATTATCCATTCTCAAATTCTTGAGAATATTAGAATAGATATTCACGGTATTTGTTTGTGTTATTTAGTTATTTATATATTTATTTGATTAAAGTTACAAATTTAATACAGAAGCATGTCTAAATTCTATGTCGTTGCGACACCGATAGGAAATTTGGAAGACGTTACATTTCGTGCCGTCGGGGTTTTAAGCGCGGTTGATTTGATTCTTTGTGAAGATACGCGCGTGACCGCAAGACTTTTGGAGCGTTATCAAATCACCACGCCGGTTTTGAGTTATCACGCGCAAAGTGCTTTTTCCAAACTTGAAAAAGTTTTGGGGCTGATTGAAGACGGCAAAACGTTGGCGCTTGTTTCTGACGCGGGCACGCCGACCATCTCTGACCCGGGAGTTCTCCTTGTTTCAAAAATTAGAGAAAAACTTCCGGAGACGGAAATCATTGCAGTGCCTGGGCCCTCCGCTTTAGCCGCGGCACTTTCCATCTCCGGATTACCTGCATCGGATTTTTTGTTTCTGGGATTTTTGCCGCACAAGAAAGGTCGGGAGACGTTGTTTAAAGAAATTGCTTCATCGAAGCGCACAACTGTTTTTTACGAATCACCCCATCGAATTATGAAGGCATTGGAGTCTCTCAAGACCCACTTGGAGGCGAGGCCTCCAAGTGGGAGAAAGATTGTGGTAGCTCGTGAACTTACCAAGGTTTTTGAAGAAGTATTTGCCGGCACGCCGGAGGAGGCCAAGAGTTACTTTGATAAAAACCCCGATAAAGTTCGAGGGGAGTTTGTAGTGCTTGTTGGTGTCTAGTTGGATATTAGGGTATACTTTTCCTTGGATTACAACTACAGAAATATGAACGAGAAAACATCTTTGCGCCAACGTAAGTATGAGGCAGAGGAGATAGAGCTTATACTAAAGCAACTTAAGGCGATCGAGATCGCTTTCATGGAGCTTAAGATGCTTGAGAGAGCCAAGTTAGAAGGTATTCCGGCTCGATGGCATTCCCTATATGCCACGAATGGCGTAGGCGTAAAAGGAAATGAAAAATGAAAACTCTATTCCACCTTGGAGTAGAGTTTTTTTGGTGCCTTAAGATGACGTTTTGTTGCGTGTTGTTGTTGTTTGATCGGTCTCTTCTATCTGTTATGATAGGCAGATACGTATTTTTACCAAAAAGCTGATTTACCTACGTGCCTAAAAAACTGCCACACTTTTTTTCTTTGCGCCTATTTTTAGTGGTCTTTTTTGCCGTAGCTTTGGCGATTTTTCTTTACTTTGTGTTTCCAACTTTGGTGGCCACGACGTACGAGCGGGGCGTTTCTTTGGAAGGAAACGCGTCTTCTCTAACCGAAATTTTTCCGGTTCCATGGAAGGCTACTCATCTTCCAAACCCTGCTCCAACTAAAGCTTTATATATGACAAGCTATGTGGCCGGGAACAAGGAAATTCGCGCCAAACTTGTTGAACTGGCCGACACGACAGAAATCAACACGCTTGTCATCGATATTAAAGATTATAGCGGGTATGTTTCATTTAAAGTTGAAGATCCGACACTCATAAAGATTGGCTCGTCTAAATGGCGCATTCCCGATGTCAAAGAATTCATTCAGGAACTGCATGGAAAAAATATCTATGTTATCGGACGCGTTGCCGTGTTCCAAGACCCGCTTATGGTTACCAAAAGACCAGACTTGGCGGTTAAGAGAGCAAGTGATCAGACACTGGTTTGGGAAGATTACAAAGGAATTTCATGGATTGATCCGGGATCGGTGGAGTATTGGGACTACATGGTTTCACTTGGCAAAGAAGCATACCGTGTTGGGTTTGATGAACTCAATTTTGATTACATCCGGTTTCCATCTGATGGAAACATGACGGACATTTTTTATCCATCAAGCGACGGAAGGGTAAAGCGGGAAGTCCTTGCCGATTTTTTTGCCTATCTTCACGATCACTTGAAACCGACTGGCGTTGCCCTCTCTGCTGACCTTTTTGGCATGACCACGACTAATACTGATGATTTGAACATCGGGCAAGTTTTGGAAGACGCTTTGCCATATTTTGATTTCATCGATCCAATGGTCTACCCCTCGCACTACCCGCCCACTTTCATGGGATTTGCTAATCCTGCGGTTAAACCTTACGAAGTGGTGAAATATTCAATGGAACAGGCGGTTTCAAGGGCTTCAACGACGCCGTTTAAACTCCGACCATGGCTTCAAGATTTTGATTTGGGCGCCGATTACACGCCGGAGATGGTTCGGGCGCAGATTCAGGCGACATACGACGTCGGACTTACGAGCTGGATGCTTTGGAATGCCCGAAACGTATACACAGGTGAGGCACTGGACAAATAGCCAGCTTTCCGTATAATGTAATACCGGAGATAGGGCATGGAAGTGTCCTATGCAAGCTCTCCAAAGGCGGAAAAACCAAAAAAAATGATCAAAATGATCAAAAGTAAAAAAGGCGGCCCCTCCAATCTGGAGGCGGTAGAACTGGCGAGAACTTCTTTTGCAGCCGGCACACTGTTGCCGAGAAGCAAGAGACAAGAGATTCTCCGAGGATTTACTCGGATGTCTCATCGGATGGCGCGGCGTGTGGTAATTCACTACGCCCGTGGGCTAATTCAGGAGACCGGTGAACAACTCGAGCGTGTCGTCCACGCATGGTTAGTTATCGGGGAGAGGTTTTTTAACCTACTCTTCAGGGCGGTGCAGAGAATTCGCTTAATTGTCGAACGAGCTCCCGAGCTCGTTGACGACTTCCTGCGCTGGGCCTTCTACGCGCATGTGGGGAGATTGAGGCGGATCGAACTTTTCCTCAACAAACCCCTGTTCGCCTAGTCAGGCGGTGTCATGTCTCCAGTCGCGTCTCTGCGCGGCTGGAGGCTTTTTTTATATCAATCGGCGTACTATAATAAAGGCGACGTAATTCTTTTCAAAATGGCTGATCATAATCATATAACCTATTTTGCCGAAACCGACGCGCGCAACCGGCGCGTGAAATTCGGTATCAAATCGCATGACCGAACCAAGCATGTTTACGTGGTTGGCAAAACGGGTATGGGCAAGTCAACCCTCCTTGAAAATATGGCCATTCAGGATATTCAAAATGGCGAAGGTTTGGCTTTTATTGATCCGCACGGCAAGACCGCGGAGTTGCTTCTTGATTATGTGCCGGAAGAGCGGATTAAAGACGTTTTATATTTTGCGCCTTTTGATACCGATTTTCCCGTTTCATTTAATGTCATGGAAGATGTTGGTCCCGACAAGCGCCACCTTGTTTCAAACGGTCTTATGTCGGCGTTCAAAAAGATTTGGGTGGACGCATGGTCGGCTCGAATGGAATATATTTTGAATAATATTTTGCTGGCGCTTTTAGAATATCCCGACTCGACGCTTCTTGGTGTCAATCGCATGCTGGCGGATAAAGATTTCCGAAAAAAAGTGGTTGAAAATATTAGTGATGTGTCGGTTAAATCATTTTGGATTGACGAGTTTGCCAAATATGGCGATCGCTACATGCAGGAAGCTGGCGCGGCTATTCAAAACAAGATCGGCCAGTTCGTGGCCAACCCACTTGTTCGAAATATTATCGGCCAGCCGAAATCAACTTTCGACATTCGCACGCTTATTGACAACAAAAAGATTATTATTCTGAACCTTTCCAAAGGAAGGGTTGGGGAAGCCAATGCGAATCTTTTGGGCAGTATGTTTGTGACCAAAGTCTATCTTGCGGCCATGTCTCGCGCCGATGTGTCCGAATCCACTCTAAACAAGTTACCGAATTTCTATCTCTACGTCGACGAATTTCAATCATTCGCTAACGAGTCGTTTGCCGACATTCTTTCCGAAGCAAGAAAGTATAAACTAAATCTTACGATCGCGCATCAATACATCGAGCAGATGTCGGACGAGGTGCGCGCGGCCGTTTTTGGAAACGTTGGCACCATGATTGTCTTTCGAGTGGGGGCGTACGACGCGGAAGTGCTTGAGAAAGAATTTTCACCACAATTCACCGCGGAAGACATGGTCAATTTGGGCTTTACCCAGATTTATCTTAAGCTCATGATTGATGGTGTCACCTCGCCTCCTTTTTCCGCAACAACCATCGCTCCGATTACTCGTCCGGTCGTGTCGTTCAAAGATGACATCATTGAATATACCCGGAGGGTTTTTGCCTTTCCTCGAGCGAAGGTTGAAGACTCGATTCGCGAGTGGAGTTTGGCGTTTCGCGCGCCTGTTGTCGAGCCCCGAAAACCAGCCGCGTCGCGTTTTGATCGGGAGGCACCAAGAGATGTTTCAGGAAGTTTGAGAGAGGGAAGTGTTTCGTATGGACGTCAATTAACCCCAGCACCACGCCGTGAAAATGTTTCGAAAGAGCCAACTGTAGCAACGCCCCCTAAGACTGACGCTCCTCCTCAACCGCTTCGAAGGCAGGACACCGTGCCGCTTTCTGAACTGCGTCAGACTCCGATGCCGCCACAAAATGTCGGCAAAGAAATTTCGGAGAAAAATCGATCGTCGCTTCGCGAGGCGCTCGCGTCTGTTTTAAAAGAAACAAAAGAGCGGGAAGCAAGAGAAGCGGGGGGAGCCAAAAAAGCAGACAATAAGGTAATTTCAGAAAAGAAGGCATATATAGACGAAACCCGCCGCGAACACGTTCGGCCAAAAGAAATACCAAAAGAAGTTCTTGAAAAGGTTCTGGACGTTCCCAAAAATCCATCTTAAATAAAGAGTAAATAATGGTATGAGATGAAAATTTCTTGTCTCTTTCTTGTTCTGCTTCTGCCGGTTCTTGCCCGTGCGGACGTTGTCATAAATGAAATTGCTTATGACATCGAGGGAAGCGATACTGATCGCGAGTGGATTGAAATATGGAATAATGGCAGTGAATCCATTGATCTTTCTTCGTGGAAATTAAACGAGGCGGACACTAACCACGCTCTCAAAATCTTGCAAGGTTCGCCCTTGATTGCCCCGGACGCGTTTGCTGTCATTGCAGACAATGCCGAGCGGTTTTTGGCGGATAATCCCGGATTTTCCGGCTCACTTTTTGACAGCAGTTTTTCGCTTTCGAACACCGGCGAAAACCTCGTTTTAAAAGATGCTGAACTTACGTTGCGCGATCAGATTTCTTATTCCAGCGATTTTGGGGCGAAAGGGGACGGTAACACGTTGAGCCGCACTGGTAGCTCTTGGAGCGCCGTTTCACCAACTCCAGGGGCCGCGAATTCAAGCACGCCAGTTGTTGCGGAAAATTCAAACAACACTTCTTCTTCATCGAGTCAAAACACAAACAGTGGAACAACACCAGAAAGTTCCGGAGTTTCAACATTGAACGCTTCTTCGCCAGACGCTAAAAAAATCTACGCTCGATCGGGAGGCGATCGGGTAACCGTTGTCGGCGCGCCGATGCTTTTTGAAGGGCAGGCTGTCGGACTCGAAGGGGAGCCGCTTCCGAACGCTAGATTCGTTTGGAATTTGGGAGATGGAGCGTTCAGAGAAGGTCGTTCGTTTTTTTACACCTACGCCTACCCGGGGGAATATATTGTTATTCTTGATGTTAGTTCTAGTGAATGGCAAGCGTCGGATCGGCTGACGGTCAAAGTCATTTCTTCCCCACTTTCTATTTCGCGGGTTTCAACCGGCGCGGACGGTTTTGTGGAAATTAAAAATGGCGGGAGTTTAGACCTCGATATTTCTTTTTGGATTCTTAAGGATGGATCTCATTCTTTTATTTTTCCTAAAAATACACTGATCGGAAAAGGCAAAACGATCATTTTTAGTGCATCGGTAACGGATCTTGTTATTTCAAGTTCAAGTTTAGTTGGACTTTTTTACCCTAATGACAAACCAGCTTTTTCTTATTCGGGCGCCGAAGAGGAAATTTCCATTTCGCAAAAAATTGAAAGTAAAGAAGTGTCGAAAATTTCTTCTGGTAATGAAGTCCGGTCTAAAACGGTTTTAGATAAAGCCGTCAAGGAAGCGGCTCATAAAGAGAGTGTCGCGGTAAAGGAAGAGATTGAGAAAGGACAAACTGCTCTCGCGCTTGAAGCTACTGATAAAGAGTCCGGCGGCTTTTCAAAGTGGCTTTTTGCACTTTTCGCCATTATACTTGTCGCAGTCTTTGGTGTTATCTTTTCTAAACCAAAATCAAAGATAAAATCCGAAGATGAAGTTGAAGCGGATCAGTTTACTATCATAGAAGAATGATTCCGACAGAGAACAAAAAACCAAAAAGAATCCTTATTTTTTCACTGGCTTACTTGCCGCATGTCGCTGGGGCCGAAGTCGCTGTCAAGGAAATTACCGACCGGCTCAATCCGGCCGAATTTTCATGCGACATGGTTACGCTTCGCTTTACAAAAAATGATCTATCAGAAGAAAAAATTGCTAATCTTACGATATATCGTAAGAGATGGTCGGGATTGCCATTTTTTTTACAAAAAGTTCTTTTTCCATTCACTGCCTTCGCGGCCGCGCTAAGGTTACACCGAAAAAACCACTATGATCTGGTTTGGTCAATTATGGCCAGTTATGCTGGCTTCGCCGCAGTTTTTTTCAAGTACTGTTTTCCGAAAGTGTCGTTTTTGCTAACGATTCAAGAGGGTGAGAATTTCGGTCGGCGAAAAGTATTTAGATTTTTATTCAAAAGGATTTTTCGCCGCGCCGACCGCATTCAAGTAATTTCAAATTTTTTGGCAGATTGGGCGAGGAAAATGGGGGCGGTGTGTCCAATCGAAGTTGTTCCCAACGGAGTCAGCTTGCGCAATTTCCAAAAACCAATAGACAATAACCAAAAAAAAGAAATGAAGGAGAGGTTTGGGTTCAAGGAAGATGATGTCGTGTTGATTACAACATCGAGACTCGTGCCAAAGAATAGAGTGGGGGATGTTGTAGAGGCGATGAAGTTTTTGCCGGAAAATGTGAAATTTTCAATTCTTGGAATCGGACATCTCGAATCATCTCTTAAGTCATTAGTTACTAGTAGTAAGTTAGAGACCCGTGTGCGATTCGTTGGGTTTGTAAATCATAGTGATTTGCCGAGTTATCTCCATAGCGCCGACATTTTCATTCGTACGCCGATTTCTGAAGGTTTTGGCGTTTCGTATGTTGAAGCCATGGCCGCTGGTCTTCCGGTTATCGCCACGCCCGTTGGCGGTATTGAGGATTTCATTCGTGATCCCTCGACAGGCTCGGAACAGGTGGCAACGGGTTTGTTTACCAAAGTAGGAGATCCTAAAGACATTGCGGATAAAATTTCCCGGTTGATAAATAATAAAGTTTTGCGTGATCGGCTTGTTGCCAATGCGTCCAAAATGGTTTCCGAAAAATATGACTGGAATTTAGTAGCTCAAAATATGGCCGACATTCTGTCGAGGTAGGTACTTGGCGACCCGACCGCCAAGTAGTATACTTTCCGGATGAGAAAAACACAATTTGCGAACGGTGAATTTTATCATATTTTTAATAGAGGTTCCGATAAGAGACGAATTTTTGACGATCACACTGATGTTGAAAGATTTTTGCAATGTATGGTTGAGTTTAATACCGCAGAACCGATTGGAAGTTTGTATGAATTGTCATACAAAAAAACAGGTCTCGAAAATATAATCTTGAAATATCCTCTGGTCAACTTTGTTGCATATTGTCTAAATCCAAACCATTTTCATTTTATTCTTGAGCAGGTTGTTGACAACGGTATTAGTAATTTTATGAAGCGTCTCGGTGGATACTCTTGGTTTTATAACAATAAACACAAAAGGACAGGGACCCTTTTCGAGGGTCGATTCAAAGCCGTTCATATTGATTCGGATAGATATTTATCGCATTTGAGCGCTTATGTGAGTTTGAACGACAAATGTCACCAACTTGGCGGTCCGACCGCCAAGTTAGTACGCTCAAGTTGGGCAGAATATATGAATGAGATACACACTGACCATATCTGCACGAGAAAAGATATAATACTTGAACAGTTCGGTACCATTTCAGCGTATCGGAAATTTGCAATGGGCACTCTTGAGGATATTATTCAAAGGAAAAGGTTGCAAAAAGAAATGGGAAGTTTTTTCTTGGATTAGGTTTGTCTAATATCTAACTTGGCGACCTGACCGCCAAGTACAAAGCGGATTTTACTGTATAGTTATTGCATGAAAATTTTGCTCACTACAGGTATTTATCCTCCGGCAATCGGCGGACCGGCGCTCTACGTAAAAAATCTTGAAGAGGTGTGGAGAAAAGAAGGCCATAAGGTGAGGGTACTCTACTATGAGCTTGAGAAAAAACTGCCGACCGGTATTCGGCACCTCCTTTTTTTCTTCCGGACGATTTTGGTATTACCGAGGGTTGATTTTGTTCTAGCTCTCGACACTTTTAGCGTTGGTTTGCCCGCAACTTTAGCCGCACGGCTTTTTGGTAAAAAAATTATGATTCGCACCGGCGGCGATTTTTTGTGGGAAGGATATATAGAGCGGACAAACGATCTAGTGTTGCTTAAAGATTTTTATGGGACGCGGCGGGACAGATTTTCGCTCAAGGAGAAAATTATTTTTAAATTGACGAAATGGACGCTTCAAAATACGAGCGCGGTCGTTTTCAGCACGTCGTGGCAGAGAGGTATTTTTAAAGAGGCATACGAACTTTCGGACGCGAGGCTTTTTATTATTGAAAATTATTACGGTCCGAAAGTTGCGGGGATGTTGCCAACTCGCAAAAATTTTATAGCGGCGACGCGGTCGCTCAAGTGGAAAAACGTTGCTTTGCTTGAAAAGGCTTTTGAAAAAGCTAAGGAAACAAACCCGGAACTGATACTTGACCTTGAAGAGAAGTGTCATGAAGATTTTATGCAAGAAATAAAGAGCGCGTACGCCGTTATTTTGGTGTCGCTTGGGGATATTAGTCCGAACATGGTTCTTGAGGCGCTTCGTTTCAACAAACCAGTTATTTTGACCAAGGAAACCGGGCTTTTTGAAAAGCTCAAAGACGCTGTCACATTTGTCGATCCAGAAGATTCCGCGGCTATAACAGAGGCGATTCTTTCACTTTGCGATAAAGAGACATACGAAGAGGCGGTTCGGAAGGCGGAATCTTTCTGGTTTGTTCACGATTGGAAGGAGATTTCCGAGGAGTATATAGCTCTTGCTAATACGTTATAAAAAAACCATGCGCGTTATAATGATTTCAACCGATCGGAAAATATTTGAAGAAGGAAGCGCGGTTCGCGAACGTATGATTGAGTATGGCAACTTATTCGACGAACTTCGTATTATTGTTTTTACAAAAAGAACGTTGGATTCTGGAGTGAAACTGAAAGGAGCTAGTCCTATTAAAATTACTGAAAATGTTTTTGTCTACCCGACGTATTCTTTAAACCGTTGGTTGTATGTTTTCGATGCGGTGAAGAGAGGGCGCAAAATTATTCGCCACATCCGGCCATCGAGGTTAACAGGCAGGCTTCTGGTCAAAGATGTCGTCGTCACATCCCAAGATCCTTTTGAGACGGCACTGGCGGCGTGGATTATTAGTTTTCTTGGTACATTTACTTTTCATATTCAAGCGCACACTGATTTTTTGAATCCGCACTTTGCGGAGCACTCACTGGCGAATCGCTTCCGCATTTTTTTGGCGGCGTTTCTCCTTCCACGCGCGGGAAGTATTAGAGTGGTTTCAGAAGTTATCGCCGCCTCCCTTGTCGGTCATTTTTCGATTTCGCCCGAGAAAATAACTATACTACCAATTTTCGTCGACGGCAGAGCCATTTCGGATCAAAGGCCTTCGTTTGATCTCCATGCTCGCTATCCACAATTTCGTTTCATCATTCTTATGGCCTCGCGGCTCGAAAGAGAAAAAAACGTTCACTTTGCTATTTCTGTCGTGAGGGAAGTGGTAAAAAAATACCCGCTTACCGGTTTGGTTATTGTCGGAGATGGTAGCGAAAAAAAGGCTTTGCAAAAATATGTTCGAGCGCTTAATCTCGATGGCAATGTGGTGTTTGAACCGTGGCAGGCTGATCTCGTCTCTTATTTTAAGACCGCCAATTGCTTCTTACTGACCTCTCTCTATGAAGGCTATGGAATGACTCTTATTGAAGCGGCGCTCGCAGGTCTCCCGATCATAACTTCGGAAGTTGGGGTTGCCTCGAAACTCAAAGAAAAAGAAGCGGCCTTGGTTTGTCCTGTTGGAGATGTTGGCTGTTTTGTGGATGCTCTTTTTTCGACAATAGAGGACAATCAAAAGAGAGAAATGCTTCGTCTTGCGGGGAAAGAGGCGGTACTTTCGATGCTTATCGGCAAACGTAAGTATCTTTCAACATTCAAAGAATCAATTGAGAAAGCCTTGTAATTTTTAGCCATGGATTTTTTGCCGCCGGAACTATCTCTTAGCGAAAGCCTTCCCAAAGTAAGTTTTTTAACGCGTTTCTGGTTGTTCTTCGTCAAACATAAAATTATCCGCTATGTTACTTCCGGTGGTATTGCGGCGGTGGTCAATTTTGGATCACTATACATCCTGACTGGAATTTTCGGTGTCTGGTATCTTGCTGGCGCCGTTTTCGCTTTCGCGTTATCGCTCATAGTGAGTTTTACCATGCAGAAATTTTGGACGTTTAAGCATTTTGATGTGGCGTTTGCGACTATTTCCACGCAAGGTTCGCTTTATCTTCTAGTTGCTTTAGGCGGTCTTGTCTTTAACACCGCCTTTGTATACTTGGCAGTTGAAAATCTGGGCTTTCACTATATCCTAGCCCAGTTTATCTCTGCCCTAATAGTTTCCGTTGCCAATTTTATTTTTTATAAAACCTTTATTTTTGCTAAAAATAAAAGTTAGCACGACCCGTTTTTTCATGGTAGTCTCTTTGTATGTATGTCTGGTACACCGCCGTTAAGCTTTCAGCACTGATATTTTTTAAATCCTTTTATTTTTGGCCGCTTGGCCAGTGGTTTACCTATTGGTTTACTTTTCCAAAAAACAAGAGAGTTTCCCTTTGTGGGCAAGAAATAAACCTTCGAACCGCTACGCTTCATCAGAAAATTGTCGATCTTTTTATGGCGTACTATTGTCTGTGCGAAAAAGCGTACGTTAATATTTTTGGTTTTGAAATAAAAAGGGGAGATGTTGTGGTTGATCTTGGCGCGCATGTCGGTTCTTTCAGTGTTTTTGCTTCAAATCTTGGGGCTAAAGTAGTTTCTGTCGAGCCGGACCCGGACAACTTTTCGATGCTCCAAAAAAATATGGCTGGCGGTTCTAGAGATTCATTTCTTTTAAACAAAGCTGTGGCCCCCGACGCCGGATCAGTTGATTTTTACAAAGATCCGTTTAACAGTGCCAAGAACAGCGCTACCAAGAAAAGTGAAGTGTCTTTTAAGGTGCCAGCCGTCACGTTAGGCCAGATTTTTGAGGAAGCGGGAATAAATGCATGTAATTTTTTGAAATTTGATTGCGAGGGGATTGAGTATGAAGTGATAGAAAATGTTTCCGAGGGGCTTCTTGAGAGAATAGACAAAATCGTAATGGAACTTCACGAACCGGAGTATTTTGATGTTGACGAAAGCCGGTTTTCCAAAAAAGGTTTGCTAAACAAGTTAGAGAGGGCGGGTTTTAAAATAAAGATTGTTCCTGAAAATAAAATGCATGATTTGGTGTTTGCTTCAAGAACATGAGCATGGCCTATTTTTTCGAAAGAGTTTCAGCATTTTTGCGCCGTCACTATTTGGCACTTGCCTTAATGATTTTGGTTTCGCTTGTGTACGGAAGCGAGCATATTTTTTTGAAACGGTTTGTTCTAGAATCAGGCGGTTCTTATTATCCAGTCGCTATTAAAGGTCATTTTGATGAGGGGTATTACGCTATTCGCGCCGCTAGGGCCCTTGGCGGAGATTTCATCGTCGGCGATCCGATTCTTCGTGAATACCAAGAGACGCCGGCCTCATTACCGATTGCAACCCCGCTTATTTTTGCCGGACTTGGCGCGGTTTTTGGTAGTTTGGCGTCTGGTTATATTGCTTCAGATTTTATTTTACCGCCGCTCATTTTTTTTCTTGTGTACCTTATTGCTTTTGAAATGACCGGCCGGCGATTGGCCAGTTTGTTATTTGCTTCGGTTTTTATTTTCGCGCCAAAATTTGGCGTGTGGCCTTCGGGAGGAGCATTACCATTTTTTGAACCTCGAGAATTTTATTTTTCCAGATTCGATTATCCAGCCGCCACGTTTCCCTTTTTTGCCGTTACTCTGTATTTTCTGGCTCGTCTTGTTAGACGGCCGAGTACGAAAGCGGGGGTATTTTTCGGCCTTTCTACCGGATTGCTTTTCTACACTTATTTTTTTGATTGGGTTTATGTCGCGGTCGCGACTTCATTTATTTTTTTTGGCGCTGTCATTTTTGGTAGACAGAAAATTTGGCGGTCTCTACTTTCGGCCTTGCCGCCGATCTTTTTGGTTTCAGTTTTCTATTGGCATAATTTTTTGTCTCTTCGATCTTTATCGGCCTTTCCCGATATCATCGAAAGAATCGGCGTCGAGCGGGGAAGAATGATCAGATTTAGCGTTGTTTGGTTTTCCTACGTAAGAGTGATTTTGTTGTCTTTTCTTCTTAGTATATTTTTTAAGATTAAAGACAAGGTCCTTTTAGTGTATTTGGTTGGCTTAATTTTACCCACCCTTATTTTGTTAAACATTCAGCTTGTTACTGGTTTTGTGCCTCAGCCAGACCATTGGCAGAGGACGGCTTTTTTTGGTTTGGCACTCGGAGTCTACTTTATTTTGCTCAACGTCTTTTATCGGTTTATTTCTGGCGCCGTTTCGGTCGGAATCAAGAAGACGGTTTTTGTTTCAATTGTGGCCATCCTTATCGTCTGGGGTTTTTGGAATCAACACGTGGTTGCCAAAGATAATTTTTCTTTTTATAAAACTGACAAAGTTTACGCCGAGGCCTATAATTGGATTTTAAAAAACACTTCCGATCAAAGTATTTTTGGTACATTGTCACCATTGACGAACGATGAGCTCGTGCTCTTTACCGGACGGTTTGTGTTTGTACCTAATGGTTTTCTCACTCTCGCTCCCACAGATGAGATCTGGCAGAGGCTCATGTGGTTTGGTCGGATGAGTGGTTTGTCCGCGCCCGCATGGGAATCGTATGTCTCGACAAACACACTACATTTTTTTGGAGACCAGTATGGCAATAAAAGTTTCAATGCTTACTTCAAGAACTTCAAAAGAGAAATCCCAAAAGATGTTTTGTCGGCAAAGGCAGTTGATTACGAGCGTATCACGGCAGTCGAATTTCCTTTGAAACCCAATTACGTCATTATCGGCCCGAGGGAAAGAGCGCTTGGCGCGAAGCCGTTGATTGGTAAAAATCTTCGTGAAAGATACAATAGTTCTGGTGTTCAGATTTACGAAATGACGAATGAGTAAACAACTTTCCCTAAGCATCATTATTCCAGTGTGGAATGAAGAGAAACGCTTGCCGCGGCTTTTTAGCGAGCTGGAGAAACTTCTCGCGAGTCCAGGTCAAGGTCTCCTCGTGGAGGAAGTTATTTTCGTTAATGACGGCTCGACTGACAAAAGCGCGGAGCTAATCGAACCTTTTGCCGCTCTTAGGCCCGTTCGGCTTATTTCGTACCAAGGTAACAAGGGCAAAGGGTATGCAGTTAGAGTGGGTATGGAGGCATTTCAAGCGGAGTACTGCCTTATCGCGGACGCGGATGTTTCCACCCCTTTTTCGGAAGCGCGGAAGTTTTTGCCAGACCTCGAGCGCGGCGTGCCAGTGGTTATCGGCACAAGGAAAGCCAAAGGCGCGGTCGTCAAAATTCACCAACCATTTTATCGTGAGAAGATGGGACAGGCCTTTACTTTTTTGGCCAGAGTTATGACTGGCGTTTCTGTTTCCGATTTCACCTGCGGTTTTAAATTTTTTCGCCGAGAGGTTGCCCGCAAGATCGCGAAGAGTAGTTTTATTGACCGTTGGAGTTATGATGCCGAAATTCTTTTTTTGGCCAAGAAATTTGGCTACGAGATAAAAGAGATTCCCGTCTCGTGGTCTAATGACGCACGGACGGCGGTAAGACTTGTTAAAGACGCGGGCAAGTCTCTCATTGATTTAATTCGGACTAGAATTAAGCACGGATAATTTTTTATGCGTATTCTGTTTATCACTCAAAAAATCGATAAACGTGACGCCGTGCTTGGATTTGTGCATGGCTGGCTTCACGCTTTTTCTCGGTGTTTCGAAAAGATCACGGCGGTTTGTTTGGAAAAAGGAGAGTATGATTTGCCGACGAATGTCGAGGTTTTTTCTTTAGGAAAAGAAAAAAAAGTGTCTCGACTCGGCTACCTTTTGAATTTCTACAAAATCATCTGGAGGGAGAGAAAAAAGTACGATGCGGTGTTTGTGCACATGAATCCGGAGTATGTCATCTTGGGCTGGCTTTTTTGGAAACTCTCGGGCAAGAAGGTGGTGCTTTGGTATAACCACACCTTTGGAGACTGGCGTGCCAGGTTGGCTTTTTTGCTAGCAGATACAATTTGTCACACATCGCCCTACGCATTTTCAGCTGGCAGAAAAGAATCAGTCCGAATGCCAGCAGGGGTTGATACTGATTTGTTTGAGGCAAGGGGAAGTCTTTCGCGAAAAGAAAACAGTATTCTTTCTCTTGGTAGAATTTCCCCTGTTAAAAAAATAGATATTCTGCTGCAGGCTTGTCTTTTACTTCAAAAAGAGGCTGTATCTTTTTTTCTCGATATTGTTGGTAAGGCCCCAGAGCACGACTCTTTGTACGAGAGAAAAGTAAAGGAGCTCGCTTTGCCACTTCTCTCCTCGGGTAAAGCAGTATTTCGGGGTGAGGTATCGAACAGCGAAGCGCCGAAATTGTTTTCAGAATCTGTTATTTCAATCAACCTCACTCCGAAAGGTAATTATGATAAAACTGTTATCGAAGCGATGGCTTCGGGCGCAATTCCGATAGTTTCGAGCATTGCTTTTAAGGAACTTATTCCTGATGAACTTATTTGCAAAGAAAATGATCCAAAGGATTTGGCGGAGAAGATTAAAATGGTTTTTGGGTGGGGGGATGAGAGGCGGCGGAATGCCGCCGCGGCATTCCGCCGCCTTGCCACCGAGCGCGAGAGTCTTTCAAAACTGACCGAAAAACTTGTTGAATTATTTGAGAATCTTACTCCACACTCCCGATGAAACTTTTTTACATTGCCAATGCCAGAATGCCTTCGGAGCGTGCCCACGCAATCCAGATTGCTAAAATGAGCGAGGCTTTTATTCTCTCCGGCACCCCGTTGCAACTTGTTGTCCCAAAACGGAAAACGCTTTCCTCAAGTATTCGTGATTTTTACAAGTTAAAAGCGGATGTTCCACTTATCCGACTTCCGGTTCTGGATATCTACGGCGGAAACCGTGGCCGCTTTTGGCTCGGCTCGTTTTCTTTCATGCTCTCTTATTTTTTCACCATGTGGGTGCGCTATCTGCGGGGAGAGAGGGGGGTAGTGTATACCATTGATATGGATCAGTTTTCAATTTTTCTGGTCGCTTTTTTGCCCTTTCGTTTTTTTATCGAGATTCACGACGCCAAGCCCCGCGGTTTTGTTTTCTTTGTTGTTTTTAAGCGCGCTCGCGGAATTATTACCATAAACAACATTATCAAAGAAAAACTGTGTGAGCGATTTCATCTTCCGCCAGAAAAGATTTTGGTGCATCCAAATGGCATCGACATTGATTTTTTTGATTTAGCCCCGCAAAAAAAGGAGGCTCGTGAGAAACTTGGTTTATCTCTTCAAAAAAAAACTGTGGTGTACACCGGTCAATTTTATGATTGGAAAGGTTTGGATATTTTTCCTGCCGCGGCGAAACAGCTTCCCGAAATTTATTTTTATCTTGTTGGTGGGAGTAGGGAAGAGTTTAGCGAGCTCACAGGAATTTCTGATATTCCAGAAAATGTTATTTTTGCTGGCAAGCGTCCGTACGAAGAGATGCCGCTTTGGCTTAAAGCTGCTGACGCCCTCGTTGTGTTAGGAACAAAACAGAATGAATATTCCTACTATCATACTTCACCCATGAAACTTTTTGAATATTTAGCTTCGGGCGGAGTGATTGTTGCCGCGGCGACACCTGCTATCAAAGATGTTGTCTCCGAGAAGGAAGTTTTCTTTTACGAGCCAGATAATGTGGATTCTTTTGCCGTGACAATAAAGCAGGCTCTTTCGGAAGATACGCACTCAAAACAGGCTTTTGCCAAAGAGGCCGCCCACCGTTTCACCTGGCAAAAACGCGCTTTATCGATTCTGGGCTTTATAAAAGGCCTAGTCTAAAGGGTTTTACAAGAGTTGGCTTGACAGAGTGGATTTATAATGCTATCCTCTTGATAGAATAACAGAGGGTTTGAATTAAGGGTTTTACAGCAGGATTTATCCTGCGACCTAAGATTGATCTGCTGTTGCTCTTCACACGAAAGGTGCAAACTATGTCAGCTGACAATGGTGTTTATATCCTTATGACCATGCGCGACAATGGCAAGCGGGAATACAGGGTCAAGGAAACTTGGCAGCCTGGGGCAGAGAGCATTACGCTCGAACCCAATTACCCAGCCACTCGCCCAGAGGTTAACGTGGACGCCATGAGTTCACTCTTCAGCAAATCCAAGGTCTTCACCGACCAGAAGATTGCCGAAGGCTATGCCATACGGATGGTGGATGCAATCGAGGAAAGGGGTGGAATCTGCGAATACGGAGTTGTGAAGTTGGATCATCCAACTGTGCGATTTCCGAAAATGACACGATTGAAACCCGGAGCTGATGAATGGCAGGACATTAACGATGTTCCTGACAGACTTCTCCACCGGACCGGTTTCATCTAAGGTAGTGAAGTGATTACCTGAAAACATCACTCATGGGAAATCGCAAGATTTCCCACTCAATTGAGTCTACGACTGAAGTCGCAGATTCATAGAGTTCTGTTCTTTGAGTCAACAATCAACCGAGGGATGTGAGTGAATCTCAATGAAATATTTATGTGGACTGGGAGCTTAATTGCCCTCGGTCTCTACCTTCCCCTAATATCGGGGATCTTACGTGATAAGATAGAACAAAGCTTTGCCACATGGCTGCTCTGGGTTTCTTTGGATCTCATCGCGCTTATCAGCATCATCCTTCAAAAAGGAAATTATCTGGTGTTGGTGTTTTACGTGATCGGAGGCACAATTACATCGTGCACGCTTCTCTACAAAGGACAATTCAAATGGACATGGTTTGAAACATTCGTTTCATTCATGGTACTGATTTGTCTTATCTTTTGGTGGTTAAGCGGATCACGGATAGCGACCATTTCAAGTACGATTGCTGTTGTTATTTCTGGGCTACCGCAATTTAAAGAGTCATGGCAGAAGCCCGACAGAGTAACAGGTTTCATATACCTCGGGTATGTGGTCGTCAACGTTTTCTTTTTCTTCGGTGGAAAAAACTGGACGATTGAAGATCGTTTCTACCCCGGATCTATGATCCCTCTTTGCATGGCAATTGCTTTTGCTGCACTTCGGAGGGGGAGGAGCACATGATCTTTTTCTTTTCACAGGGCGACTTTCTCTTCGGGGACGGTCGCTTTTTCTTTTACTAAATTGCCAATTTTTTGAATTGGGTTGCCAAAAATTTGGCAAACTTTTTGCTGGTGAAGTGTTCAATGACTTTTGCTTTGGCGGCGGCGCCAAGCGCCGCCGCTTTTTCCGGATTACTTAATAGTTTTTCAATTTGTTCGCGAAGGGCTTTTGGGTCACCGGGCGGCACCAAAATGCCGTCTGTGCCATCTTCGATGTAATCTCGCACCGTCGCTCGATTTGAAACAATAACAGCCTTGCCGGCGGCCATTGGTTCAAGATAGCCGTATTGACCAGAGGTGTCGGAGCCAGAGGTATTTTTGTCGTCATAAAGCGGCACGACCGCGAAGCGGGCCTCGGCGTGTAGTTTAGGTACGTCCTCGTAGGGAACATTTTGAAGAATGGTTACATTTTTAGGAATGGTTAAATCAGCGATCGCTTCTTTTTTTGTCAGCACTTTTACTTCTGTCCGCAGACCTTCCACTGCTTTGAAAAGAGTCGCATAGTCTCGGCCCAAATCACGGCCGACGGAAATAATGTAGTCTTTGGTAGTTTGGAATTTTTCTCCGGCGGCAAGAAAAGCTCTGACATCAATACCGATTGGAGCGAAGGTTATCTTTTTTTTCGGTAGGCCATATTCAAGAAGGAATTTTTCTTGCGTTTTTGAGGTGCAGATAATGGAGTCGATGTTTTCTACGGCCTTTTTGGTGATGTAGCCGAGAAGGCCATGAGGATTCCGCTCGAGTGCATTTTTAAGAAAGGTGTTATAGATGACAAATTTTGGTTTTTTCCAGCCGAGGAGATGTTTGGCCACAAACACAAGCGGCAAGCCCGCGCCGATAAAAATAACATCGTAGCGGCGGATGGCAAAGAGATAGGGAAGATGGACAAGGTTGAAGTTGATTTTTCGAAGCCATTCTGCAAATGGAAACTCAATAAACGTGGCGTCGACACCAAGCTCTTTCATGTAGTTGAGGCCGAGAAGCTGGGTGTCCGGATTTTTGCCGTCTTTCCATTTTTCATAGAAGGCCTTCCGTGATCCGGCATAGAGGTATAAAATTCGCGGTCTTTTATTATTTCCCATGTAACTTGATGGACTTTTCTAATGATTAATTATTTTCTTTATTCTCGTATATTCTCAATATCCTTCTAATTCTCCTATACACTTATTTTCAGCGACCGCGTAAAATAAGTGTATGTGAATCTCCCTTTAATCAACTTTCTACTGTACTGGTCTTTTTCCATCTTATTTTAACATGTATCGAGAGGCTACTCTTTTAAGAGGTTAAAATACTCTTTTAATCCCTTGTCATTTTCAAGTGTCTCTACTATCAAGTAAATAATTTCTTTGCCAATTTTAAAATCGGCTTTAAGAAGCGTAATAAAGTCCTCGCAATCATAAGGGAAAACCCAGACGCTTTTTTGAAGTTGTTTAAAACCGATAGAGTGGAGAGTGAGCCGGACTTTGTCGCGGAGTTGTTTTTTCTTTTCTGGTATATCAAAAATGAGAACCCTCCATTTCCTATCCCATCTTTTTGGTTTTGGTAATTGGTAGTTTTTTCTTTCCAACTGACGTAGTCTCATCTCACCTTTTGGTGTTAATCGCACGTATTTTTCTTCGTAAACGAGGAGACCGGCTTTTACCAGCCGATGTCTCGAGTTATGAATGGTACGGTTTTGTGTTTTGCCTGGAAACATTCCCATCTTACCTAAAGCTCCGATGACGTTCGGCGCAACGAGACCAATACCCAAAATGCCCGCCGCGGCTACGGAGCTAAGAATGATTTTTTGAAGCTGATAGTTTCTCGTTCTCTTTTTTGTTTCTTGCTCCAAAATCCTCATACACTTATTTTACGCGGTCGCTGAAAATAAGTGTATATTGACATAGAGTCATTTATGTGCATAATTGGTTTTAGAGTTCTCTAGAAAATCCCCATATTGTTTGGGGATATTGGAAAGGAGATTATGCATTTTATACGTCTGGTACAGATTACTGATTCAGAGGAACGGCAAGGATATACTCGTGGCTTGTTAAGGAAAGTCTCGATTTGGTGGCATCGCTTCAGAATAATGGGTTTACTGCATGCATTGGATGATCACCACAATCTTGAAGAACGCGGTGATGCATTGTGGGGTAGGTGCGTAAAGGCGGTCATCGAAATATTGTATGGTTATCGGGAGATTGTTTTTACCAACCCGAAAACCTTCAAAAATATTCCGCGCGGAGCGGAAGCGGTGCCATCGGGAATTTCGGTTAACATCGAACCGACTGACGATTTTGCTGAAATTGCCGCATTCATAGGTAGTGTCGGCGGATCGGAAAATGATCGATATGGAATTTCATTCCGACTGTATGCTGACACAGCGAGGCCAAAACCCGTTTACCTTTACGAATTCAGAGTGTTAAAGACAAGCGAGGTGCATCTTTGCCGTGTGGCCGCTGTCTTTCAAAGCGTTGATGAATTCAACAATTCACGGAGCTACCCTATCATCACTTTAGCTGACATCGTGTACAAAGGTGACATGGCTCTTGGTTTGGCCAAGACCTTTCATGAGCTAAGCGGTTATCCTGTGCCGGTCGAGGTCGCTGGTTGTCTGCCACCTTCCGTTGTCGACGCACCGAAGTATAAATACTGAATTTCGACGGAGGCTGTTTCTTAGGGAACAGCTTCTTTTTTATGGCGAAATGATAATGAGCAGACCTGTTAACTTTATCGGTGTTTTAGTTTACTATGTCTCTATGAAAAAATTTATTCTTTCAATGGTGGATTCGCTTGGTTTGACGCGGAAGATTCCGAGGACACGGATTGACGTTTTTTTGCAGAAACATGCCACGGAGGCCAAGACGCTTGATCTTGGCGGCGGAGACGGGCCGTACCGGCGTTATTTTCCAAACAGCACTCGAGTGGATATCGAACAAACTGCCCACGTGGACGTGGTAGCAGACGCGCATAATTTGGCGATGTTTGACGAAGGTGAATTTGAATGTGTACTTTTGACTGAAGTGTTGGAACATTTGCACACGCCGGAGAAAGCTATTCAAGAAATGTATCGAGTGCTTCGGCCGGGTGGTAAAATTATTTTGACGACACGCTTTGTGTTTCCTCTCCACAACATTCCAGGCGATTATTTTCGGTTTACGCGCTATGGACTTTTGCACTTGCTCCGAAATTTTAAAGAAGTTCACGTCGAAGAAGAAATCGGCACCATCGGTACGCTCGCGGTTCTTTTTGAGCGTTTGGCATTTCAAAGTGAAACTTTGTGGTTCAAACCGTTTAATTTTTTCTGGCTCGTGCTCTCAAAAGCCACTTTGCTTTTTCAAAGCATCATTACCCGCGAATATGGCGAAGTGGGGCATCGAAGTGGTGAGACAAAAAATATCATGGCAAGCGGCTATTATGCCGTGGCGGTGAAGTAAAAATGTTGTGGAAACTAGACCTCAAAAATTTTATAGAATAGTTGTTGATAATCTGGGCGTCTACGAGGCGGTTGAACGAGATTGCCCCAAAAATGATCCAAGACGAATGAATAAGCCAGATGGGTCATGGTTGCCTAGGAAGGGCATTGATTACCCGCGAGCAATATCGTTTTGGAGTGAGTTTGGATTAAAAAAATATCGCGAATCGGGTTTGATGGACTGGCATTTGTCAGTAGCAAAAGGTAAAGTCGAAATCGTTACGGTTAATCGGCCGGGCGAGATTTTATATGAGGATGAATACCAGATCATTGTCAGACCAGAGGTTGTTCAAGAGATTTTTAGGGCGCCTATATCTTAGCGCTTCTTGATGAGCGGTATTAATTCATCAATGACTTTTGTAACCATGTCGACAGAGATGTCGGCACTTTGGCGGAGGGCTTCCTCTACACTCTGTGGAATATTTTCAAGAACGCCGAGCATGGCTTTCTGGCGTGGTGCCGCAACAGTGCGATGAAGTCCGCCACGCGGTGGTTGCACATGTTCATCAACTGGCCCGACGATGTCTATTGTCGCTACACCAAAAGCTTCGGCGATATAAACGGGGCCGGTATCCGCGCTTATAAAAAGAGATAGCGATGCAATCATGGCTTTGAGCTCGTCCACACTTAAGAGATCAAGTGTGTTTATGACTTTTGTGTTTGAGGAGAGATGCGCCACAACTTTTTCGACTTCGACACGGTCGCGGCCGGAGCCCAAGATGATAATATGTGCGTTATATTTCTCCGTGAGATAATCGGCAATTTTTGCGAATTTTTCCGGCGCCCAGAGTTTTAATTTGTCTCCGCCAACTGCTGGCAGGATACCGACGAGAAAATCTTGTTTTGGCTGCGCCCCTTTTTCTTCAAGAAGTTTTTTCACTCGCTCGTAACCTGCGGCGGAATACGTCAGATGCTTTTTCGTGTCATCGGTCTTGATGCCGATCGGCTCTAGAAGCCGAAGATATTCGCGAGGTACATAATTGCCATTTCGGTTCGGAACGGTAATAGCGAAGCGCCGGAGCATTTTGTAGCTCGAGGTTTCGTAGGGAGAATCGCCGTCAATTATAATTGGTGCCGCGACCATTTTGGCGTTACCAAGGAGAAGCATAGCCAGACTTTCAAGTGATGGAAGGGTGACGATACCGGAATCAATTTTTTCCTGCCGAAGCGCACGCACGACTTCAAAGAAATTTTTTCGCCACGTTACATATTTATCGACATCGGGATGTCCCGCGAGCAATTTTTGATTGACCGCATCTCCGACAACGATTAGTTTTGAATTTGGGTAGGTTTTTTTGATGGCTCGAAAAAGTGGCGTGGTACAAACCATGTCGCCCAGTTTTGCGCCTTGAATGATGGCAATGGTTTGAGGAGGTAGAACGGCTTTTTTCCGCGGCCACTTAAAAAGGCCGGCATAGATGAACGCCATGGCCAAGATGCCGAGGTTTTTGAGTTTCCAAACGAGCTCTTTCATGAAGGTTTTAACTATACCATTCCTTTCTCAAAAATCACGCCCGCGCATTGCGATATGTTTTTTTTCTGCTAAGATGGGGTTACAGTATTTATGAAAGAAAAAATCGTCGTTTTAGCCTCTGATCACAACGGGGTTTCATTAAAATCCGAAGTAAAAGAGCTTCTCCGCAAAGCCGGATATCATTGTATTGATGTTGGGCCGCACACCGAAAGCGAGAAAGTGGATTATGTTGATTATGCCAAAATCTTAGGCCATACCATAAACGAAGGTGATGCCGCTCGCGGTGTGCTTATTTGTGGTACTGGAGTTGGTATGAGTATTGTAGCCAATCGTTTCCCGAACGTCCGAGCCTCGCTCGTGCATTCGCTTGAAGTGGCCAGAAAAACGAGGGAACATAACGATGCTAACGTGCTTTGTCTTGGTGCGTGGATCAATTCGCCGAAAGCAAATTTGGAAATCACCAAGATATGGTTTAACGAACCTTTTGGTGAAGGGCGACATGTTCGGCGGGTTGAAAAAACGAAAGAGCGGAATCGCGAAAAAATTGTCTTCACCAACGGGATTTTCGATGTGTTGCACAAAGGTCATATTGATCTTTTGAAATTCTGTAAATCACTCGGCGGCAAGTTGGTGGTGGGTATCAATTCCGATCGCGCCGCTAAACTCTTGAAAGGTCCAGACCGTCCGATCAACAACCAACGAGAGCGCAAAAGCACGATTGAGAATTTTTATTTCGTCGATCAAGTGGTTATTTTTGACGACACGAAGACGCTCGCAATTATCAAGCAATTGAATCCGCATATTGTGGTTAAAGGCGGGGAGTGGACGGCGGAGGAAGTGCGGAAACGCGATCACATCCCGAACCATATTGAAGTCAAAACATTTCCAGTGGTGCTCCAAGCTTCGGGCGTTAAATATTCAACAACGGGTATTGTGGAGAGAATGAAAAGTCACCGTTAAGTACGTGCCGCATCCATGAGCTTCACTGAATTAAAGAAGGAGGTTTGTCGGCAGAATCTGCGCCTTTTTGAACAAAAACTGGTTATTCTGACGGAGGGCAACGTTTCGCAGGTTTCAGCCGATCGGAAATATTTTGCCATCAAGCCGTCCGGTGTTTTGTACGAGGAACTCACCCCCTCGAAAATTATTGTTCTTGATCTCTCTGGTAGAATCGTTGAAGGCAAGGGCAAGCCTTCGACCGATGCTCCTACACACGCGGAAATGTATCTGGAGAAAAAAGAAATCTCCGGTATCGCGCACACGCACTCGCCGTTTGCCACTATTTTTTCCCAAATGAAAAAAAGTATTCCCTGCTACGGCACCACGCACGCGGATGCTTTTTCCGGCGAAGTGCCTGTAACGAGGCTTCTGACCGAGGAAGAAATTTTTGATGATTTTGAGACGAATACCGGCAAAGTAATTTGCGAGGTTATTGACCCAACGAAGCATAGAGCAGTACTCGTCTCTGGTCATGGCCCATTTGCCTTTGGCACGAGCGCCAAAGACGCAGTCGATCACGCGCTCATTCTGGAAAAAGTGGCCATGATGGCTTTGATGGGTGAGTACGAAGGGCCTCTGCAAGATTCTCTTTTGAAGCATTACCATTTCAATCGAAAACACGGCAAAGGCAAGCATAAGTATTACGGGCAGGGGTAAATAAAATAAGAAATGAAAAAAGCCTCCTTGTCGCTTGCGACAAGGAGGCTTTGGTATTCTTTGACCTTACTGTCCGAGGAACTCGGCCAGTGTTTTGTAATCACGACAGATCAGGTCTGCTCCGGCTTCGTAGAGTACGGAAGCGGGTGACCATTCGCTCGCACGAGCGATGCAAAACATGCCAGCGGCTTTTGCAGAGGTGACTCCTATTTCCGAATCCTCGACAGCGACACAGACCTTCGGCTCGAGGCCTAATTTGGCGGCGGCAACTAACCACACATCCGGGGCAGGCTTGTTTCTCCGCACGTCTTCGCCAGACACGATTGCCTTGAATAGAGACATTTCCTCTTCGGACAAGACCATTCCTAGTCCATGCTCCACGCTTTTGCGTGGCTGGACGGTTGCCACAGCGAAAGAAAAATGTCGGGCGGCAAGACTTTTTAGAAGATCTCTGAATCCCGGGATAAGTTCAAGGCCCTCTTCTCGGAGTCGGTGATATTCGTCGAGAACTGTTTTCACAAGAGCCTCTTGTTTGTCCGGCCCCATGCTTGGTAGGGTGTGTTGGATGCCGACAAGTGTTGGCCGGGACATCCAATGTTTGATGTAGTTCTCTTTTGTGAGAGTAATACCAAATTCAGCGCAGATATTCTGGCGCGCTTTTAGGTGAAGTGGTTCTGTGTCGACGATCGTCCCGTCATTGTCAAAGATGATTGCCGTTTTCAAGTAATCTCTCGGTTTGTTGATGGTTTAGAACGCTGAAATTTACCCGTTAGCACCCTAGCATGTCTAGATGACTTTGTCAATTACATTTATTTTACCAACACTTTGTGCTAAGCTTTTTTTATGAAACTTTTTCTCGACACCGCAAATTTGAAAGATATTGATGAGGCCTTGAAAGGCGGATTTATTCGGGGAGTGACCACGAATCCATCGCTTCTTGCGAAAGAGCCGAAGGGGAATTATATCGAGCACATGAAAAAAATCGTGGCGCTTTGCAAAAAATACGGCAAGGATATTTCGCTTAGCGTTGAAGTTTTTAGCAACGATCCTAAAGAGATGGTCAAGCAGGCTAAGGAATTCGTGAAAGCGCTTCGCTACAAACATTTGGCAGTCAAAATTCCGATTGGCTACAAAAACGAAAATTACCTTTCGGTGGTGAAAGAACTTTCGGATGCGGGTATTGTGGTCAATTGCACAGCCTGTCACAGCCCGATGCAGCTTATGATGGCCGCGGCCTCTGGCGCAAAATATGTCAGTCTTTTTTACAACCGCCTTCGCGATGGGGCAAAAGAGGAAGCGTATGCGGCAGAGCGCGACCGGATGTTTAATGAAAAAGTAGTTGAGCAAAATGATTACGATCCAAATCACGTTTTGCGTGAGACTCGGGAACTTCTTAAGGAGTATCCGGAGACGGAGATTATCGCCGGAAGTATTCGAACGGTTCTTGATGTCAAAGAGGCGGGGTTAAACGGTGCTCACATCGTAACGGTATCCCTCAAAGCTCTCAAAGCCGCGCTCGCCCATTTCAAAACTGATCATGCCGTCGATCAATTCTTGAAAGATTTTTCCGCGTGGCTTAAATAAGTTTCAATCCCAAAGTTTTTTGTTAAATAAAAGGATTTTCATTATGTAACACAACTCAAGCGACCGCTTGAGTTGTGTTACATAACACTTGGAGGCGAGGCCTCCAAGTGGAAAAGGACTCGAAAAAATCGTATCCATTGACAAAAGGGGTATTTTTTGTTTGTATCTAACCTAGGTAGCCCTATCTCTGGGCTGGTAGATGAAACAACAAACACGGACAAAGAGAAAGGAATGATCTCTGAAAACTCAAATACATATAGGAGGCGCGAAACGTTCTGGAAAAACAACTTTGGCACGGAAGTTGGCGTGGCGGCTTCTCCGCAGAAATTTTACGGTCGCATTGTTTGACATTGATGACGTCAGACGGGAACTTTTTGGTCAGGCTGATATTGACGCGCCAATTGGTTCAGATGATAACAAACGCATGTATGCCGCGGCTCATGAATACTTGTTCAAGGACGCCATACCACAAGCCATTCGCTCGGGCGCGATCCCGATTATGGTAGCCACTCACTCTCGTCGTGAGCTTTATGACCGGGCCTTTGAAGTGTCAGAGAAGTGTAGGGCAACTTTGAAGTTTGTGCTTCTTGAACCCCCTTCCATTGAAGAGACGATTCGTCGAGCGGAGAGTGACACTACTTCCGTATCGGATACCAAAAACTTGGCGGGAGACCCAGATCAGATGAGAGAGTATCAACTTTCTACGGAGCGGTTTTTGGAAAGTTACAAAGGAAAAACTGGCAACTATACCTGGATACCGCAGGGTGAACCAGAGAAAATGGTGAGAAAGGCTCTCCGGTATGTACTCGGTACCGACGGACGGGAGGGTCGCATCGAAGGTCTTCTTTTTGATGTTGATGGCCTTCTGGTTGATACCGAGAGGCTTAAGTTCCAAGTGTGGCAGGAGTTGGTATTGCTCCACTCTTCCTCTCCACTGACGCAGGAAGAATTTCTTCCACTCATTGGTTTGAGCGGCAAGCGAGTCGGCGAAGAAATTTGTCGTATCAAAGGGTTCAGTTTAAGTTACGATGCGATGAATGAGTTTCGTCGACCGAGAACAGCAGAACTCCGGAGGACAAGTCTTTCCGCCATTTCCGAGAATGTCGCTCTCGTTCGGGAATTTGCAGAGGACGGTTCTTTTGCTCTCGGCGTTATTTCTTCAGAAAAACGCCCCGTGCTTGAAGAGAATCTGCGTTTTTGCGGAATTCGCGACCTCTTCGAAGTTGTGGTTGGCGAGCCAAAAGATTATCAACGAGGACTCGATGAACTTGGTCTTTCTGCCGAGACGTGTCTTGCGTTTGAGGATTCACCGAATGGCATAGCCGCTGCTAAGAAGGCGGGAATCAGGTGCATCGCTCTGCCGAATGAGCTCACCGACGGTTTGAATCTTGATCAGGCCGATCTCGTGATCCGGTCGGGCGAGGCGAGAAGTGCTCAGATGATTCTGGAGAAAATGGGATAGAAGAAAATAAGGGTTCCGCGAGTAATTGCTCGCGGAACCCTTTTTAATTTCAGCCATTCCATTGAAGATGTGGCTTTTCCCACCACTCTCCGTTCTCGAGATAAAGTGGCCGGCCTGATTTCACTGCCGCTATGCAAGCTGGCAGTCTTTTGGCCAGACTCCGGCCTACTCCGAGGAGCTCCATTGCCGTTTCAATGTCAACCCATTTGTACTCGGTTATTTCCTTTCCATCCACTTGAATCGGTGTTTCAGATTCATCAAGTTCTCCTCCGTAGAAGATAAATTGGAGGCTCTCGTTTTTCTCGCCTTGCGCGGGCATGTAATCAACGCCGATAAACTCCAGATGTACGAGTGTGACGTTAAGTTCCTCCTTGATTTCTCTAGTCACACCAGTTCTTGGCGATTCATTGTCGCCGACTCCTCCGCCGGGGAGAAGCCAGCGTGGGTTGTAACTTGGTTTGACGATAAGCAGGCTTTTTTCTTTGAAAATTAAGACCACTGCGCCAATCCTTTTTCTCGGTTGCGTTTTGAAGTGTTCAACCGGACTCACAAAATCCATACAGGCTCCTTTCTTTGTTCAGGTTTACTTATATCACGAATCAAAGAAAAAGTCCATTACTTGGAGGCGAGGCCTCCAAGTAATGGACTTTTGTGTTTCTTGTCGGGGTTCTATTTGTGTAGGGCGAGAACTTTTTCGAGGATTTCAGCCGCGTCTTTTCTCTCGCCCGGACGGATGATGAGAGCGGCTTTGCTTAAGTCAAGCGAGAGAGTGAGTGCGTTTGGCAGGGCAACGCATGTTATTTGGGCGGCCACCGAAGAGTTTACACCGCTCTCTGAATCTTCGAACGAGAGGCAGCCTGTAGCGGAGGAGCCCAGTTGTTCTAAGGCGTACAGATAAAGATCTGGAGCCGGTTTGTGTTTCAACCCGGGTCGATCTTCAAATGAGATGAAGAACTCGAAGTCATCAAGAAGTCCAGCTGCTCTGAGGTTGCCCTTGATGTCAGAGCGGACATTTGATGAAACGGCGATTTTACGAAGTGCGGGAAATTGCTCCATGAATTGTTTTGCCAGAGCTACATTTTCGGCAATGGGAGGAATGCCTTTTCCTCGAATCGTTTTGTAATGTCCTCTCCGTTTCGCGTTCAACTCCTCAAATATGCCACCTTCAATCCCCTTCATCTTGCAGATAGCATCCATGTTCTCTTTTGCTGGGTGGCCTACCAGAGGCAAGTATTCCTCGCGGGTCATGGTTTTGCCAAACTCGGCTATAAGCATAAGCCACGCCTCAAATTGAAGTTCTTCGGTATCCACTAGGAGGCCGTCAACGTCAAAGAGTAGAGTGTGTATAGTGTTTGTATTCATATATTCATACGTTCTGTGTGGTTCCTTTTGTTGCGGGTCTGGAAAAGGATTCTACATGAATTTGGAGTTTAGGCAAGAAAACGTATTTTATAGACAAAACAGAATCCTAATTTTTCAGCCGTTCTTTGAGTGTCGGCATTTCGATACGGGCGCCGTCTTCGACAAGGTAGGAATCACTGTCTTCGTCTTTGGTGGCGATTTCTATAATAACAGTGTTTTGAAGCCCGCCGCGCTGGTGCATGAGGCCCGGTGGGGTAATGGTCAGACTACCTTCTTTGAGTTCAAAAAAGCGATCTTCGCCCCGTCCGGCTTTTAAGCGAAGAAGTAGTCTACCGGAGTGGATGAAATAGCTTTCTAATTTGTGGCAATGAAATTCGAGACTTGCTGATTTGCCAGTGTTTACTTCCATTCTTTTTCCTGAATAATCTTTACTCACAATACTTTCGATTTTCCCCCAGTATTTGTCTCGTACGTCAAAAGTTGGGCGAACTTTCTCATACTCACCCTTTTTTGTTTTTTTTGAAATGGGGCCGGAAAAAACAAAGACTACGGATTTTTGCTCCGCTTTGATTTTGTAACTCGTCTTTGGTTTGAGGGTGATAACAGAACGGTTCCTGACACTTATCTTGTCTACTTTTATTTCTCCTTCTTCTACGAAAATGGTTGATTCGAAACCATTTTTTGGTTTGAAAGACAATTGCCCGCCTGCCGAAATAGCAAAACTTTCTAGCCTGTATTCTGGTAAGTCCACAATCAAATTGCTTTTACCCCACGCTTTGTTTTTTGGAGTGGGAGCGTCAATAAATTTGTCCAAGGTATTTACGTCGATTCCGTAGCTATATTGTTGTCTCATTTTTGTGGTTTTAATTTTTTAAGGTCGGATAATGTTGGTGGCTCTGTTCCTAAAATCGTGGTTGAAAGGCCGGCCCAGCGGTTGGCAAACACCAGAGCTTTTTTACTCGGAGGAGAAGAGACGGCCAGCGCGGCGAAGAAGGCGTCTCCAGCGCCGACAGGATCTCGTGCCGCCACTTTTGCCGCGGGTGTTTCCATGAATATTTTCCCAAGCAGGCTTGCCGAGCCAGCTTCTCCAAGTTTTACAATAATATTTTCTGCGTTAAGTATTTTCTGGAGATGACCGAGGGATTTTTCCAAATCTTTTTCATCGAAGGTTATGTCGACGCTTTTTGCTTCTTTTTGGTTGAGGCAGAATACATCTGCGCCGACGTACCAATTATGGTTGCTTACGTCTCTTACTACTTGCGAATCAATATAAATTGGCTTTTTTACACGATGCACTTCTTCGATAAGATTTTTTGCCAGAGCTTCTGTCATAAGTCCGTGGCGGTAGTCGGCGATAAGTATAAGGTCAAATGATTTTATATTTTTTTTGACAAATTGGAGCACGGCGGCCGCTGTCTTTTTTGAAATCGGACTGGAATCACCGCGATTCATACGGAGTACTTTTTTCTCATCAATCAAGAATCGTTCTTTGACAATTGTGTGCCGGCTCGGCTCTTTGAAAAAAACCTTGTGCAGATTTTTGTGTGTGAATTCGTCGATTTTGCTGGCGTACTCGTCGTTCCCCAAAAGAGAAACAAAAGTGACTTGAGCTTGAAGTGCGAAAAGATTCCGAACTAGAAGCCCTGCTCCGCCCCAAGTTAGTTCTGTTTTTTCATGTATGCCGAGCACGCTTCCTGTTTCGGTTGAGATGCCTCCATGTTTTGCAAAATGGTGGGCATCAGCGATAAGGTCGCCGACGACAAGGATTTTTTTACATCGTATCCGTGGCACGGGTTCGATAATAGCAGTCTTTCGAGGTTATTTCTAGAGTGCCCTTTAGCTAGTTGAAACTGTTACCAAGGGCTCCACGGTTAGACAATAAATGGGTTACCGTAGTCAGATCATGACTATGGCAACAAAACATGAAGTAATTAAGGATGTCTTGAAGGAATACCTTCG
>Ga0209542_10002231_pt1 | contig 43845 bp, 48 predicted proteins | sample RifCSPhighO2_01_FD_184028 | JGI IMG/M metagenome (GOLD analysis project Ga0209542, IMG submission 184028) | Soil microbial communities from Rifle, Colorado - Rifle CSP2_plank highO2_0.1 (SPAdes) (version 2) | ecosystem: Environmental > Terrestrial > Deep subsurface > Rock core/Sediment ...
AATATTAGAAAATGACAATCCCAGGTAGATTAACAGTAGAATTGGATGAACAAGATGTACAACAAGATCTTCATAAAATAATTTCTGCTATGGGCTTAATTAGAAATGAGCAATTAACCAAAAATGATATTAGTGATGAAGACAAAAATGAATATTTGCATCTTACTCATAGACTAGCTTCAGCAATAGGTGGTTTAGCAGATATATCTTTATTGGAAAAAACAGAAGGAATTTTTGCTGCTATAGACAATAATCCTGCACTTTTATCTTATGATTATCTGCAAGATGCATTTTGGAGAAATACAGAAAGAGAATTTACTGAAAGCTTAGATAGAATTGTTATTGCATTACAAAAAGATTATTTTACTGGTTTAGAAGACAAGCATCACGTGTTTAATGCATTAAAGTTTTTAGGAAGTACTGAAGAACCTTTTGAGACAAGAATGCAGATTTATGACACTATACTTCCATTTAATAATCCTACAAGTGAGCATAACAGGGTACTTTTCACAAATGAGCTGAAAAAAAATAAAATAAGTGCTGATGTTGTTGATGGGCTTACATTAGTTGTAAAAGAAGACAAAGATCTTGGTAAGCTGATAAAGACAGCAGCACATCTGGGATTTAAAGATCTTAAAACTATTACTGATGATTATGAAATTGTTAAAAAACAATATCCAGAAACTGAAGTTTTAGAAAGATTTGTTCCTGAAACGAAATTAAAAAGAACATCCCAAAAATTATCAAGATTAGATGCGCTAAAGAGCATTGCACTGCATTATATAATGGGAAATGCCTCATATTTTGTACAAAAAAATTTAGAAGAAAGATTTGGAGAAGAATATTTTAAACCTAAGAGTGCTACAAAACTTGCCTTTTCTGTAAATTTATTTTCTGCAACAGCTAATTTATTATACACTGGCCTTTCTTATCTGGGTGATCTAAACTTGCCCTGTACATATCCTAAATTAGCAGCCGTTTTATTTTTAAGTGAAGTTATGCGTAGTCCTATATTACTTGAAAATAACGAAATGTATAATCAAGGATGTTTTCACATGTATAATCAAGGATTTATTGCTGGTAACATGCCGGGCACTATTCTGTTTTCACCATTATCAATGTATTATCATCTCTCTAAGAACAAACACCAACACTGGATTAAAGTTCCATTATCTTCAGAGCAAGACGGAGATAAAGAAAAATATCTTAGTAGAAGGGCACATACAAATTTTATACCATTTCTTGAAGACTTAGCGCAAAAACAATTGCCAAAAGTAGAAGATAATCTGCGATGGGCATTGGAAAATCACTATACACAAGGAAACTATTTTACAATAGAATTGTTTAAAAAGGCCGAATCTAACAGTTTTAAAAGAAATGAATATCGTCAAAGAGAATCAAGCTCTATGACTTTTTATGATATATCAGATACAGGCTTATATAAAAAAATAGCATCTTTAACTTGTTTTCCAGATCAAAGATATGTATTAAGTGTAATAAATAAAGATTCTAAGATAGATTTTGATGCACTTACTAGAGTTCTCTCTACCCAGAAATCTGTAAGAGAAAAATCAGATGAGATTTCTAGTCTTGTAAATGCAGAATACTTGCACTTAATTAAATTTGAACATGGAGAGAAGACTGATGAACATATGTTGCTAAGATAAAAATGACAATCCCAGGTAGATTAACAGTAGAATTGGATGAACAAGATGTAAAGAGCGATATTGTTAAGATAATTGATTCTATGTCAAAAATTAGATTAGAGTCTTTAAAAAATTCTCAATTATCTGATGAACAAAAAGATGAGTATCTTCATCTTACTTACAGGTTAACATCCGGTATTGCTGGATTAAGTGATCAAAAATTAATAGAAAGAATGGAATATATAATCAAGTCTATGGAAAAAGATCCCAGATTATTGCACTATGATTATATGCAGGATAATTACTGGAAAAGAGATAATCAGAAATTTAACAGAACGTTAGATAAAGTTGTAATCTCAGTTTTAGGCGATAATTTGCATACATTAGAAGACAAGCATCATGTTTTGCAGGCAATTAAGTTTTTAGGTGTTACAGAATCTCCATTTGAGGAAAAAGAAAGGATTTATGGAACAATTCTTCCATTTAATGGTAGAGTTAAGAATCCTAGAAAAAGAAATAAATTATCAGATTTGATTGGAAAAATATTTGGTTATTCATATAGAATTGAAGAAGATACAGAATTTAATATCAAAGTTAATGATATTGATCCAGAGTTTCTTGAAGATATTATAAGAGAAGTACAAGATTATGGTTATAAAGCATTAGAAACAGTAATGACAAAGGCTGATTTTGATAGATTAAAAATTCCAAATGCACAAATAACTGATGCACCAAATGGCAATATCAATAACGGTTCATTACAGGAAATAGTTAGGAAGAGTATTAGATATACATTACCTTTAAGTTACCCTTTGCTAGGATCTTTGTCGGGATCATTACAGAATAAAATTGAAGAATACACAAATTTTGATGATAAGAAAGGATTCAATGCAAATCATGCTTGTAGTACTTCTTGTACAGTTGAATTAGTATCTGGAGCAATTGCATTTTTTTCAGGTCTTAGTTATAATAATTACCTATTAAGTTGTGGTGGTGCTTATCTAGTTATTGAAAGTCTTCAACGTCTATTGAGATCCTATTCTCCAGACAGAAGATGTATAGGTTTCTTACCTCTAATAATAGCAACATCACCATTTTTATTGCATTATGGTACAAAAGACGGTATAGGTAATGATAAGAAAAATATTAATGTTAAGGTTAAGATACAATTAAATGAAAGAGAGAAAATATATGATAAAACACAAGATGATAATGCAAATATGTTTAATTATTTTGCAAATATTGCCAGAAATATTGCAGCACCTGAAAATATTGAAAATAACCTGGTCTGGACCACACAAAATCATAATAATTATGGAAAAAATTTCTCTTCATATTTATATAAAACAGTGCAGGATTTAAGTCAAAGGCAGGATTGCCAGCAGGTTATAGATAAGAAAAACCAGTTTTATAATTTATTCACTACAAAACAAATTGGAGATTATACAAAATTAACAATATTAGCATTTTCAAAAGAAGAGAGGTATGTATTATCCTTAATTTCTGCAAAACAAATACAGAATCCAGTGATTACTGCAAATGAAATCTTGGCCAGTAACAAACAAACATTAGAAAAAGCTCAGGAATTAACAGAAAGATTAGGTAGTGAATATACACACTTGTCTAGATTTGTAAAAGGAGATATTGCAAATAATTTTGAAATTATAAGCTAAAATGGAAAAGATTAGTATACTTAATAAAAGAACATTTTTAAGAAGGAGTTGTAATTATACAGGAATTGGCCTGTTAGTTTTAGGAATTTATGCAGGATCTTTGGGTATATCAGAATTATTTCATAATTATAGAGAAAGTAAAAGAGCTGAAACTGTAAGAAAAGCAATAGCTTCTAAAGACATTCTTTTTGCTTCTAGATTATTGGAACAATATAATGCTAAAGATCTTATAAAACCAGAGGATGATGTAAGATTACAGTTAGAATTAAAAAAACAAGAAGAAATTTCCAGATTTGAAGGTATTTTACAAACATATAACTTGAATAATGCGCATGTTGTTTTAGATAGTCTAACTCATTTGAAGCTTTTTACAAAGGGAGAGATTGATAGTCTAGAAAAAAGAATTTACGATTTAAGTGATGAAGGTTTATTTACTAGTGTAAGAACAGCACAAGTTCAGGATAGAATAACATTTGCTAAGAATTATTTAGATATACATCAAAATGGAACTTATAAAAAAGAAGTAATTACCTACTTATTATCAGACAATTTTTCTATTTTTCTTAATCAATTGAATATTAATGAACCCTCACTAAGTTTCGCGGATGCATATTCACAATTAACAAATTTAAACTCTCTTTTAGAAAAATATCCTGATGATGGTATAGTATTATCTGAGATAGTTCCAATTCAGGAACTAAATACCAAAGCCCCAATTTTTTTAGATAAACTATTAAAAATATCATCTAATGTAAACATTAAAGAAGGTAGTTTAGTAAAGACAAAACATATTGATTATAAAGAAACGGCAGACTTTTATGGTGCTTATCTTAAGGAAAGAGATGCTAATGTACCAATCGGTTCATTAGGAACTGTAGTGAAAATTTATGATGATGTTATTTTAGTTAGATTTGATAATGGTGGAAAATATCAGTGGATGTGGGTTAGAACGCCAGCCATAGTATATGATTATCCTTCGAGAGATGTCGCTGCTTATAAACTTAGAGAACTAATTGGAGTTACTTATCTGCCAGTTGTTGAAAAAAATCTTTTTTTAAGAGAAATTAAGAAATTAAATGAAAATTTTGAGTATTATAAATAAAAATGCCTGAAAATATTACAGTATTAAATAGGAGAACTGCTTTAAGAAGATTAAAAAATATAGGAATAGCTGCTTTAAGTTCAGGTTTAGTTTTAGGCAGTTTGTATTTTGAGGTACCTTTAATTAAATTTTCTATAAATAAATATGAAAATTGGAATGCTTATTTTTATGTAGAACATGCAATTGAAAGTGGAAGTTATTCACAATCTAATAAATTCTTATTTGAATCTAAAAACAAACTAACAACTGAACAAATTAGTGAATTGGAAAATATGATTAATGCGATTCATCCAGATTCTTTATTTTATAAAGCACAAAGAGTAAGTGATGAAGAAGAAATTGAATTGTTAAGAATAGCACACCAAGAATACTCGCTGATTGGAAAACAAAATCAAGAATTAAAAGAGCAATATTTCATTGCTTATATGAATGTTTTGATATCAGAAATAACAGTGCCTTCTTCAATTATACGTAGAAGAGTTGATGAATATGAATTGAAAACAAAATTTGATAAACTCCTAGATGATAAAATAATTTTTGAAGATAATACATTTACGCCAAAAATGAGAATAGCTTCAGATCAATTACTAATACACGTCGCAAAAAATATAGAAATATCTAGTGCGGATTTTGATAAAACATACCCATTAATAATAAGTATATTATCTCTTACTGAAAAACTTGACTTAGAACAAACTTATAGGGAAAAAATATTAGAATCATACGCAAAATTAATTAAAAACTTTCTAGAGAGGGAAAATCTATATGACTCTACTAAAGTAAAATATTTAGCTTCATTAAAAAAATTAGAGATTAGATATAATTACAAAGTATCAAGTTTAGATGTTCAGAGCGAATTTATAGACTACAGCTTAAAATTATAGATCGCAACCGGTAATTTATCTTTTTATCTCAAGCATATCGATTTAGGTTTTAAATAGAATATTATTAAAAAATTTTATAGCATCTTTTCTGCCTTTTTCTAAGAATTTCATTTATATTAGTAATTAAATTATTATAATTAAATGATTACTCTTCTGTTAGTGATTTATTTTCAGATGTGGCAGCCGAGATTTGAACTCGGACCAAAGGCTTTCTATTTTTTGTTTTTATCTTATAAGCAAAAACCACAGGCCTCTACGCTACCAGATTACGCCACTGCCACCATAGTTATGGAATTGACTATTTTATTTATAAACTTTTTTAAAATAATCCTTAATTTTTTTCTGCTTTAGCGTTGTGTTAATTCGCTTTAGTTGCCTTTTCTGAAAGAAAAGTTCGAATAAAGTTTTTGAGTCGATCGTTAATCAAAAAGATGTTCAATAATGTAAAAGAATAAGGGACAAGACTTACTTTATAGATGGAATATTCTTTTCAGCATATTGAATTGCTTCCGGTATTAAAGCTCTGTTAGTAATATCTGCGTCGTAAGGTACATGTGGAGGGGAATAGTGATCCTCTAACCAGGTATTTCTTGCAGAATGTAACACATTTTCATTCATGATGCCTATTAGCACAGTTATTGCAGTTTCAGCACATTGTCTATTAGTAAAATTTGCTCCCTTAATTTTTTTGATTAATTTTAATGCAATTGTTCTTATGATGTCACTGGAAATATTTGGGTCTGTATTATATAGAAAATCCCATCCAGACTTTGTAAAATCAGTAAATGCATTAAGCGCTTGATTTATTATTAGTTCTTGTGGAGCGTCTGCCTTAATCTTTCGTTCAAGTTGAGATGATAAATCAATATATGACCCTTCGAGTAATTTTGAAAAATAATTAGTTGCAATCCTTACTTGTGTATTACTCCATTTTCCAGCATTTCCAGGCCTACCACTTTCTCCAAAATACACTTCATTCATTATGGTAATAACTTCTAAATTTTCTTTTTTTAATCCAGATGGTATCCTGTTCATAATAACTATAAGGCTATACTCATTTATAAATCTATCGATTTTGTTGTCCTTTTGTAATAGTTACAATGTTGAACCATAAAATAGACCGAGCCAAAAATTGCAACTCAACTTATGCAATTTAGAGAATTTTTTCTGACCTTGAGATTAAGAATTGAAAAAATATATGGAAGATAAAAACCGTGATAGATGAATAAAGTAAAAGAGCTATTAGTAATTGCTGGCTGAACATCTCGTTGCCTTGATGCTTACACCACAATCCTATCAATCTCATCTTTTGTGAGTGCTCTTAAGCAATGTCTCTTTTCTAGGAGGGTTTCATCCTTAGATGCTTTCAGGATTTATCCCATAGGGCGTAGCTGCTGGGCCTGCCTTATCAGACAACCCATGCACCAGAGGCCCCGAACCATTGTTCCTCTCGTACTAAATGGTCCTTCCCATCAGACATTATACACTTCCAGTAGATATTGAACAAACTGTTTCACAACGTTCTGAACCCAGCTCACGAGCCGCTTTAATGGGTGAACACCCCCACCCTTGGCTGCTTCTGCACAACCAGGTTGCGGTGAGCCGACATCGATGTAGCAAACCGCGCCGTCGATTTGAGCTCTCAGGCGCGACGACTCTGTTATCCCCGGAGTAGCTTTTCTGTCATACCTAGCCCCCATTAAGGAGGACATAGGGGTTCGCTAGACCCTAGTTTCCTACTTGCGTTCTGTAATGTTTAGAATACAATTAAACCAACTTTTGCTCTTGCGCTCTACAGAAGATTTCTGACCTTCTTGAGTTGATCTTTGGGCCCTACTGATATTTTTTCAGCAGGGTGCCGCCCCAGCCGAACTGTCTGCCTGTAGGTGTCCTAGTTAAACTAGTAAGTGGAGTAAATCCTAAAGGGTAGTGTAACATTGACGTCGTAACTCCTACCTACGCTTGACAATAGAATTCACTTCACAACAACAGGCTACAGTAAAGTTTCACGGGGTCTTTACTTCCCGCTGGAAGTCTCTGGCCTCTGCACCAGAATAGTGTATTCGGGGGACCCTAACTGGGGACAATGGGAACCTCGTTACGTCATTCATGCACGTCGTCAATCAAACGACAAGGCATTTCGCTCACATCTGTTACTTCCCTCTTTTAGGAGGTAATGACCTTTTTCAAGGCGAGTATGCATTTCTACATACTTCCAATATTCGCATATTGGGTCGGACTATATCTTACTTCTTTTCTTGAAGTTTTGGCGTATAGTCTCTGAGGATTCTAAATGTCTTTTAACTTTTCTAGCTGACATTTAGTCTTTCCTGCTGATTATCCGCACTTATCACATTTTCACCATAATTAAGGTATAAATTTCCTTAACAAATTTATGGTAGTGTAAGATTCTCGGACTTTCCAGCATATAGCCAAATTTTACTAAGGCAACTGTTTACCTTAAGAGAATTATAGTTATTCCCGCCGTTTACCAGCCCTTAGCTCCATTGAAGTGAAGTTTGAGGTACTGGCACTGGGCAGACGTCACCTTCCGTACTTATCTTTTCAGACTTGCGAAAGGCTAAGTTTTTGTTAAACAGTCGGGCTCCCTTTGTTACTGTGCCCTGAATTTGCATTTTTACAACACAAATCCAGGGATCCCTTATACCGAGGATACGAGACTAATGTGTCGAATTCCCTCAGTTAGATTTCTCCCTCATACCTTAGGCTTCTCACCTAGGGGCACCAGTGTTGGTTCTTGGTACGAACTTTTAAGTTTCATCCTGATTTTCTTTTCACTGGATCCGGGTGTCAGTTGAACTGTCCAAAGAACAGCTATTCTCTGCTTTAATCAAGTTCTCATCATTAAGATACTCCCTTGATTTTTTCAGATTAACATCCATGATAGCGGATGTCAGCCTAACCAAAACCGTCAAAAATCAGACTTTTGTTGCCATTTGTACTTAAAAGGTAAAGGAATATTAACCTTTTTCCCTTTCCCTAGCTCCTATTAGGAGTTAAGTTAGGATCGACTTACTCTTAGCTAAATAATATTGCTAAGAAACCCTTGCCCTTTCGGTATCAGAGTTTCTCACTCTGTATAGATCTTACTACCGCCAGGATTCTCATTGATTATGGATTCACCAATTCTTATGAAATGGCTTTTGCTCTATAATCACGCCCATCTACTACTAATTGACTTAGTCTGTGATATCGGTAGCTAATTTAGCCCCGTCCATTTTCAGGGCATATAATCTTGACAGGTGAGCTATTACGCTTTCTTTAAAGGATTGCTGCCTCTAAGCAAACCTCCCTGCTGTCTATGATTATACACACCTTTCACCCTTTAACACTTAATCAGCATTTAAGGACCTTAATCACAGTTTGGGATGTTTCCCTCTTGCAATACGAGTTTACCCCGCACTGCCGTCTCCCAGCTTCTTTGATTTTATAATATTCTGAGTTGGACTAGAAATCGAGGATTTTATTCCCCTAAACCCCTAATCCGTAGCTTTACAATTATAAACATCTCTGCTGAGGCTTGACTGCGGCCAATTTCGATGGGAACCAGCTATCACCAGGCTCGATTGGCTTTTTACCCCTAACCACAAATCAGAAGAACGCTTGCACACAGAACCTCTGCGGACCTCCACAAGGTTTTACCCTTGCTTCATCCTGTTCACGGTTAGATCGCCTGGTTTCGGGTTGTACCCAAGTGACTTATGGCACATTAATACCATGCTCCTTGTAAACTGCGAGCTCTTGATTTCTCTTTGGATGCTTTCTTTTACGAAATTATCCTTGCCACTTAGATAGACTCCCTGGCCCGTTATTCGAAACGTATGGTGCAACTTCAACAGCCGCACCTTTCTATCCCTATTAGGTTTGGAGTTCTTTTCATTCCCTGTTATGGGTTCTTTTCAGCTTTCCATCACTGTACTCTTACGCTATCGGTCTTGAATAATATTTAAGGTTGGAAGTTAATGCCTCCCAAATTCAGGCCCAATATTAAATGAACCCTACTCTAGAAACTAAAATTTCCCCTCAAAAAACTTTTACGAGGCTATCACTCTCTATGGCTTTTCTTTCCAGAAAAATTTAAAGAATTTATCAAGGAAATAACTTAGCTCTAAAACACCACATCTTCTTTATATTGCTATAAAGAATTCAGTTTGCCTTATGCTGTTTTCTCTCGCTGATAGCTAACAGCATCTCTATTGATTTCTTTTCCTGCAGGTACTAAGACGTTTCAATTCCCTGCGTTCGCGTTCATTACTGAACATCAAAGATAGGAAGTCCCATTCGGAGATCTTTAGATCAAAGGCTACATGCGCCTACCTAAAGCATATCGTAGCTTGTCACGTCCTTCTTCGCTATTCAAGCCAAGCTGTCCGCCTAATAGGTTATCTATACTTTATTCACCTATGCACGGTCATCAAATGAAAAATATGAAAGTTGATAACCCTTCACCCAAAAAATATTTTTTTTGAGTTGCATTAAAAAGAAAATATGAGTAGAATTTTTAAAAACAATGAATTAAATTTTAGTTTACCATTTTAACTTGATTTAGTGTTACATATGTTAAAACATCTTGTTTATAAATCTTTTGATAGTTTTGTTCATATATTCTTGGATGGTTTTATGAATACAAAACACATTTCTGAAGAACATGAAGAGATTTACATTGATAAGAATGGATATGAAAGATATAAAAATTCCGACATGCTTGTCCATAGAAAGATAGCTTATGATTTTATATTCGTTAAAAATAGAGATAAATATTTTCTTGGATATGCAGAATACGTTGTTCATCATAAGAATGAAAATAAAAGAAACAATAATATTGATAATCTTGAGATACTTACACAAGAAGAACATAAAAAATTGCATGAAATAAATAAAAACAAGAATCTAGAGTATTTGTTCTATAAAAAATAAAAAATTTTATTTTAATGAAAGATATATCTTTAGTTTTTTTCTTTAAAGTTCTGAGAGAACAACATAGATTTCTTAACAGAAATAATTATTTTTTCTGTAAAAATTATGTGGTTACTTTGCTGATGAAAAGGAATTCAATAAACTTTCTTGTTCTAATTTTTTAAGCTACAGAACTTGCATTCCCTGCTCGCTTCTGGCTCTTTTTCTGAAAGAAGGATGTTTATTGCTTGTTTGAATACTTTTTCCCCTCTTATTGGGTCTGTTTCAATTTTAATTAATTTTGTGTCAAAGATAACTTCTCCTGTTTCATTTATTCTACTTGGATAGTAGAACAACAAGTAAGTGTAATCTTCAGTTTCATAATTATTCTTTCTTAATAAGAAATTATACAAATCCATTTGTGTAACATAATACTCATGAGTATCTTCTTTTACAGGATATCCTCTTGTTTTATAATCAAGAACTATTAATTTTCTATCTTTAACAAGGATATTGTCTATAGCGCCATGAAGAATGATGTTTGACTCTTTGTCGAGAAATTCTATCCCCTTGAGGTTGTTTCTCCATATCCTAAGCTTTTCCTTGTCGTTAAACAGCTTGCATCCATCTTTGGCGCAGTCTTGCTCTCTTAATTCAGGCGGTAATTGACCTTGCTCCATGAACCTGTCAAAATGCTCTTTAAGGATTTTGTCCATTCCACTTGGCAAAGAAGGAAATGGCGTTTCAGGCCTTTTTTCTTTTTTTATTGTCTGGAGCCAAAAACATCTTGGGCATTCTAACATTAAGTTTATTGATGACGGTGATATTCTATACATTTTTATAAACAAGAATGATATCTATAAAAGAGTTGCTATCTGATAAAATACAAATATTTTGCACATGGAGTTAAGACATTTTAAAAAAATTCTTTTGAAATATTAATTTTTAACTGCTTTAGTTTAAGATTTGATATGAATTCCTGCATAATACTTTTGATTACTCTTCATAATAGGGTGATGTGAAAATCTCTATAAAATTCTAAATATATCTTCCCGATTTAATTTCCTCTGAAAATTAGATATATGTCTTAACAATACCCTAATGTAAGAAATGTTTTTGTATGTTTGCATAAGTTTTTAAGGTTTTAAATTTTTTAAGCTGTTCTATATGGAAAAAAATAACATTCCTTCATTGGAGTATCTTACAAATGCAAATGCAGATGAGATTGTGGAGCATATCTCTAATTTGTCTCTTTCAGAAATACTAATAGTCGGTGCAGGGCCTTTAAAAGGAACACAAAGATCTAGGTCTGAAATTAAATTCTTCAATAAATTATATCTGGAAAAACTGGCATCATTGCATACACAGCAAAAAGATATATTAAAAGTTATATTACCGGAGCAATATCCAAAATTAAATATACTTTCGCATCCTATCTCAAATTATCTGGACAAGTACCTGTTTTTGCTTAACCTGCCGCAACTCAAGCAGTATAGGAATAATTTAGAATCCAATATTGTTGATGATATAAAAAATTATGAAGAGATGATACCATTATACTTTCAATTATCAGAATCAAGATCACATCCAAAGAAAAAATGGATTGATAATCTGAGATCTACTTCAGTGAACCTTAATTACATGCTAGTAACTCAGGGATACTCTACAGATTCTATTAATTCTACAATAATCTGCAAAAAAACAAAATCCCCTGATAGAACAGCTCTGAAGATACCATATAAGATGATTGATATTGGAAGAGAAAGAAAAAGGCAATCCAATGGGAAGAATAACAAATACATTCTTTCTGATGGTATTATCCGGGATATTGTCGGACTGCAGTTTATCTGCCCGGATAAGGAATCAGTGGTATCTCTCAAGGAATACTTTTTTCAGCATGATGATATAATGGTCCTGAGAATGGATGATTATTATAATGACCATATTTCTGAATACAATGCATACCATATCGATGCATTATGGAATCCAAAAAACCAAAACGAGAAAAAATTAATGAACCCAAATGATTCAATTGAAATAATAATCATGACACAGATTGATTTTCTTAAATCTAATTTTGGCGTAACAAGTTATTGGAACAGGTTCAATGCCCAGAAAAAAGGGATTGTTGGAAAATATCTACAGCATGGCAGATTATGCATTAGTAAGTTCTCTCAGGAAGAAGAGAATTTTAGAGATATAACTGAAGAGAGAATACTTGACATAATTCAATGCAAAACGTGTTAAAATATCCGTTATATTTTTTCCTGTAAAAGACTTGGATTAGTAGACAACCAAATATGTCACAGCAGTAGAAAATGAATTAGAAATTTTAGATAATTTAGATTACTATTGATTTTTGCATATTGAAACTTTTTAGGAAAGCCCAACAAAAATTTATCCCAACACTACATTTAAATATATCTTCTTATTATTCGCTATAAAATGTTAGAATCAGAGAGATTAGAATTAATACCTAGACTAACAGAGGAATTAGCAAATTTTCAAGATATAACAAGTCGGATAAGATTATCTATAGGTTCAATTCCACACCTAAATGGTATTGAGATTTATTGTGAATCAATACCTTTTTATGGTTCAATCGGCGGAGATCATATCACTTATATAAATTTTGGAGAGAGATTTGATCTTGATAAACGAATTGAAAAAGCAAGTAGTAGCAGTAATGCTGCAATAAAGGAAAATCTTCTTGGTCTAAAAAAAAGAATAGGCGTTATCTTTCAAGATGCCTCTGGACATGAAATAACCGATTCGACATTGACTTTTGCAGTCTACCAATCTTTTTTAATTGCATGTGAATATGAGCTTGAGATGTATGGTGTAGTAACTAGTAATTTATTTAGAAGATTAAATAATCTGGAATTTGACTTAACAGAAGACCATAAATTTGTATCACTACTATACGGAGAAATATGTGAGGATGGAGAGTTTAGGTTTATCTCGGCAGGAAATCCATTTCCAATTGTTTTCTCTAATGAATATAATAGAATAGAAAATATTGATACAAATGATTTTTACCTGGTTTCTCCCTTAGGTATGGCTCTGTCACTAGATTCAAGATATGCGCAACAGAGATCAATTGTTTATGATCAGGATTATGGATTTAATACTTTAAAACTACTGGGGGCAGGAGATTTACTTATTTTGTATACTGATGGATTGTCTGAACATACCGGAAACAAAAATATAACATATTTTCCAGCAGGATTAGAAAAAACTTTACAGACACTAAAACACAAACCTGTAAAAGAGATATGTTATGGAATAAAAGAGGATTTGTTGTGTTATGGTGATCCAAAAGATGACATAACTTATGCTATAATTAAGAAGTTATGGTAAACCTCTGAGCTGCACATATTGAAACTCTTTATTTAAAATTATTGACTAGATTATTAATGACTATGTTAGTGCAAAAAATGTAAGAAGCTCTTCTTCACTTCTTTCATAACTGTATTTATATCCTTTTTCTAAAATCATTTCAAGTGCATTATATCTCCTAAAAATATCTTCAAAATCATGAGCAATATTTAGGTCATTTTCTGGAAATATCAAATAAACACCGATTTGAGATGGTTCATGTGTAAATGATTTATACTGTGCCCAGTCTCTTGATGGTATCTTAAGAGTTTCTGTAGTTCTTCTTACAGGTTTGTTATTATAGGCCTTTCTTAATTCTCTTGCCATATTTTTTATGTTTGGATGTTCTGAAATCCCCAGAATACATTGAGGTTTGTCTGTTATTCTTACTAATAATGAATCTCTTAAATTATAAGAATTGCCTGGATTAAAACCTAACCAGTAAATTGCTTCCTCTAATGGATTTTCTGGAATGATCAGTTCCTGTCTAGATTCATCTGAAACAGAAAATGTTGTCATCCACAAAGATAGTGGAAAAGATTTTGGTAATTCTCTTTTTAGTTTCTGTTCTGTTTCTGAATGTACCTGCTGTATATAATTAAAACCAGGAATTGTTTTTATATCTTTTGTAATAAAATCCTGATCATGATATTCCATGAAATTTAGAATATTTTTTTCTATATATAATAATTTCTATGCTTTATTTTAGCTATTGGTAAAACTATTGAATCAATAATTGTTGCAGCACTAATGCAATTATTATTCTTGAAGTATGGAAGAATGACTACACCAAATTTAGATAACTCATCAAACATCTGTAAAAATATATTTTCTACACTCTTTTTGCATCTTTTTTTATCATCCTGATAATCTCTGGAAATTTAGATATCTTAAAATGTCCATTCTTGCTTTTATAGATTACAATATTTGCATTTTTTAATTTCTTTCTATATTTTTTAGCGTGATATACAGGGACGATATTATCATCTTTTGAAAATAACAGATTAATTTTTTTGGAATTTTTTTCAATCATTGACAAATCTGATTTAAGCTTAAATCCACCAGTTAAATCTTCATCAGGCAGGGTATTGTCAAATGGAGGGCAGATTAAATATACTGATGATATTCTTTTAGGAAACTTATTTTCTGATAAATACTTTGCGAGAAAAATTCCTCCCAATGATGATCCAACCAGTATTATACTGTTTCTTAAATAAGGAAAATGCCTCTCAAAATGAATCTTCCATTCATTATATTTTGCATTATCCTGCAAAGGCATACGAGGTTTTATGATCTCAAAATTCTTTCCCATTTCTTTATCAAAATAATCATCACTCCACTTTACCTTTTTCTCAATAGATATCTCTCTTGTTTTTAAAAAATTTAGATAAGCTTTTTCGTTCTTAAAAGTCATTCCACCATGTACCAGGAATATTTGGATCTTCTTTTTTTCCATATAACAAATGTCTGACAGAACTTTATTAATCTATCTGAATATGTAAAATATTTAATGCTATACAACTGCTTTTTCTAAAAATTTAATTTCTTTATCTGCCGTATCTATTTTACATTTAATTCCTATGGGTATTGTGATTAAAGGATCTGTGTGTGAGAAATCCACTTCAGATATTATTGGAAAATTATAACCTTTTGTAGCTTCATCTATTATCATCTTCAGGGAATCTTCCTTCGTTAAAGAAACTTTGCTTGGAAATCTTCCTATTACCAGACCATTGATCTTATCATATATACCCAGATGTCTTAATTGAGTGAAGAATCTGTCTAATGTTTTTGGAGATTCAACATCATCATCTTCTACAAATAATATCTTTCCTTTCATATTGGGAAAATATTCTGTTCCTGCTAAGAGTAATAAGGTTCCGATATTGCCTCCAATTGCAATACCTTTCCCAATACCTTCTTTTAATACTACAAATCCCGGATTTTTTTTCCATTCTCTCGGACCAAAATTTGGTTTTTTCCACCATTCATCATCAGCCCATTCTTTAGATGGTTTTATTATTGTTTTATCTTTTGCCTCTATTAATATTTCATCAAAGTATTTTTCTGTAAACTCAGGCAGTTCTGGCTGGCAAAAAGTGATAAAAGCCGGTCCTGAAAAATTTATTAAGCCTGTTTTAGCATAAATCGCATTATTTAATGATGTAATATCGCTAAAACCAATGAAAATCTTTGGATTTTTCTTAATAATGTTATAATCTATATATGGCAATAATTGATGGGAATTATATCCACCGCAAACACATATAACTGTTTTTACTTCTTTGTTTTTGAACATATCCATTAAATCTTCTGTTCTTTCTCTTACGGTTCCTGCTGTATGGCCATAAATTTTATTGATGTGCTTTCCGAAAATTAATTTAAAACCTTTACTTTGCAGTTTTTTTATTCCTGTATTCCATGGTGTTCTGTTTATTACACTTGCTGTATTTGCCGGTGCTATTATTCCTATTGTGTCTCCTTTCTGCAATCTTTTCGGTTTCATTATTTTTTTGTAGATGTACCAGATATTTAAATATTTTCTTTTTATAGATATTATCAATGAGTTTTAATATATATTTTCTTTTTGAGATAATTTTATTAATGAGCTTTGAGTAATCATAGATATGGAGGATGGTTTTTATGGCAAAAACACAAAATGATAAATCATATGAAAGAGGGGTTAAAGATGGTTTGAAAGGTAATTTGCTAGATGACATTTGTCATGCAAATAATATAATACCATCAACAACAAACGCTGAAAAGACATATGATAAGGGATATGTATGGGGAGCACAACATAGACATGACCCCAAAGCATCTGGAGAAAGTTCTGATAAAGGTTCAAGCAGCAGCAAATCTTCAAGTTCCGGTGGATGTTACATAACAACTGCATGTGCTGATATAATGGGTTTGCCTGATGATTGTTTAGAATTAACAACTTTAAGGGGATTTAGAGACAGGATTTTGATGCCAAATACACATGGAAGAAAGGCTGTTAGAGAGTATTATAACATTGCTCCCGGCATTGTGAAATCTGTTAATATGCAAGGTAATGCACTTCAAATATGGTCAGATATATATAATGATATAAGAAAAGCAGTGTCATTTGTTGCTAAAGGAGATTTTGAAGGGGCATTTAGACATTATCAGGAAATGACCTTGGCATTGAAAAACAAGTATTTAGATTAATTTTCTTTTTTTATTTAAATTATGCAAGACTAATTTGATTATGCATATTCACTTGGATCTAGGTCAAAAAGAATATCACTTTCTAAATCTTTTTCAAGCTGAAAAGCCAAATCTTTTATTTCTTTATAGAATGATTTTAGAGGCATTGATCTATACCTTATTCTGTATTCCTGCCATTCTTTTAGAGTAATATTTTCATTAATGCAACGTCCAGCAGTTTGATCATTTGATAAAGGGCTACAGATGTTAAATAATGCTCCATTTAAAATAACTTCAAGATCATATGTTTTTTTATCTGTTAATGTTCTGGTAATTGTTAGAAAGCCTTTTGGTATATCTATCAATATGTGTAAACTTTTTCCTTTATAATAAATATTAGGATTAATCCTCATATTCTAAATTAATTTACAATAAATATTAAAGATTTTCTTTTTAATATTTTTATATATTGAAACTTTTTAGGAAAAGTTATCATCAAAAGGGGATGAGCATTTTCAGGATTCATATATTCTTAACCTTGGCCATGTTTCTCTCCATCTTTTCTCTCCAATTCTTTCTTTAAATAGTTTGATATCTGTATATGGTTCTGGAACTGGCCTTACTATCAAATTCATTAAATCATTTAATCCATGAGGTGCACAAATTGTAAATGTATCATCTTTTTTCAATCTTGCTCCTATACATGTTGGTGTTTCACTCCAATATCTCACACTATCTGCAGTAGATTCTGGCTGCTGTCTTTTATTGTTATATAAATGTGACCGTGCTTGATTAAATACGTTCCAGTTTATTTTCTGTCTTTTTTCTTTTAAGATATTATATATTTGTATATCTGTTTTCAGGTTTATATCTTTTTTATTATAATAGATTACGTCTACATCATTTAGGGGTGTTCTATATTCATATTCGTGTAAAACATCCCACACAGTGTTTCTTATTGCTCCAGCAGCTATATACGAATCTGGCATGTTTAAGTCACGGACAACATTTAATAGATCTATAAGCCATAATTCATTTTTAATAATTGCAATAAGTTCTCTTTTGCTTATATCTTCTTTCATATTCTAGATTAATTTGCGATAAATATTAAAGATTTTCTTTTTATTTACTATTCGTAATTTTTATTTCTTCTATAATTTATCTGATTGGAAACATATAAACAAATAAGTTTATTAACAATGCAAATACTTCTTCAATCCTGTTTCTTTGTACTCAACAATAACAGAGGTTTTTTCAGAACGAGCATATATCCTTAATAATTCTTCCATTGGCAATCCCTCTTGTCTTTTATTATCAATAAGCTCAAAATTAGCATGAATAGGACCTAACTGTCTGTCTTTTCTGTTCATTTCAGCATTGATCAAGAGATCTACCAAACATTCTAAGGCATTCATACGTCCTTCACATCCATTTCCACTACCGGCACATGTATAATCTCCGCTACTTACCACATATGAAAAGACCGGGATAGTTACTCCTAAAATATTTGGATACCTCTTTGTTTGTCTTATTTGTATTGAAACTTTATTATCTGGCATAAAAGATAAAAAACAGATACATATATAAATATTATACTTGAAAATGTTTTATCCCATTATTTTCCTTTTATTTAATCTATAAAATAACAAAGTAGATAATATAAATAATATAACTGCAATATAGAAAAAACCAATCTTATTCATATTTAGAAAGTCATTATTCAGATTAAATATTACTGAAGGCAGAATGAATATAAAATTACCAGTTATGTCAAAATAAGCCAGCCATGATGAATATTGTAAAAACCTGTTTCTAAACAGCCAAAATAAGATTAGTATAATACCATCTAATAAATAAGGTGATATAATATATAATAAATACTGATATCTAATTAATTTATCACAATCTAAACAACTAACATGTGGAAAAAAGCTCCAAGAATAAACTGCTTTATGCCCTAGAATGTTTATCGTAGTTTTATGTACAAATTCGTGAATTGGCGTCCAGATAAATATCAATAATAATGCAAAGATTAATGCTTTAATACAAAAGTTAAGTGTCCTTTTATTAATACTCATTTCATGTAAATATCTGATACAGTATTATTAAAATTAATCCTATTAATGCTAAGATAAGCCATATAATATTTATAACAATCAGTATTTTTCTTTTATCTATCTTGATTGTAATTTCTTTTTTTGTTTTTTTATGCCTTAATAATAAGTTTGTTAATGACAGTATTAAAAATATAATAAGCAATGATTTAATAATTAGGAATAAATATAGCTTGTATTTCAACCTGTTATTTAAAGTTAATAAAATTTCCCCATTTTCTGTATTTATTTGATTTAATATTATTTCTAATTCTTCTGCTTTATCATTATCAAAATCAAATTCTCTGGATTCTCCTGTTTTTAATTCAAATGTATTAGTTCTCTGAAATGAGTAGTATGGATTGGTTAAATTAATATTTTCATTATAACCAACCAATAATATTGCTTTGTCATGGAATATTGTTCTTGTATCAATCATATATCCTTTATTGTTTATATCGAGATAATAAGGCAATTCCTCTACTTTATGTTTTACTTGTATTCCTTTTGACACATCAATAAAATAAAATAGATCTGTACCAATAGGATGCTTTATTATTCTTGAATTATCTTTAACACATTTATGAATTCCATCTATAATATAGGTTTCAGTTCCTTCTATTTTGTATTCAAAATCACAATATGTTCTGTATTCTAATGCTGTAGAACATTCTGGATAATTATTTGATGTTATTAATCTTGATTCTATTATTCCATTTTCTATTGTATAATTAAAAGTCCATTTATCATATATTTTAGGACATTCCTGAGCTTTAATATTTGGGATTAATACAACTAGGAATAATAGAAATATGCTGATTATAATACCTTCTTTCATATTATACTCCTGAAAATATTTTTTATTCTAAAATTACTATAAATATTATTCCTAATATTTTTTCCTGCATCTGCACTGCTTCCTCCAAGTCTTGCTGCACTTTCCCTATCACTAACCTCCTGAATAGAAGAAGAATAAAGCATTCTCATATCATTTGCAAAATCACCTAAAACACTCATTAAAGAAACAATACCGTAACCAATATCAGCAAATCTTTCTTTTTGTGTAATCTGAGTAGCAGTATAGTCTGGTGTTAATTCTAGTTTTTCTAAAACAATTTCCTCAAATTCTAAAGATTTTCCATCACCAATAACCATGTCTATACTTGCGCCAGTTCCAACAATTCCAGAAATTTTTCCTCTTAGATCATTAAAATATAAGTCGCATCTTGATATTCTATCAGCTAATCTTGCCGCATAACTTGCCATGATACCTCCAAATAAAACAGGAGAAGTATCTTTCAAATGAGTTCTTCCAACTTGCAAAACATCAATTGTATTTTCAGATAAATCACACAAACTTTTAACAGTATTGGTAGTTTCAGGTCTTATTACTTTTCTTTCCATGCTCTTTGTATCAAATGAGTTCTTGCTGTATCTAAAATGTCATAAGAAGTTGTTCCAGGATGTAAAAGAGCTTTCGTTTCAGGAGAAACATGTCTTCCTATTTCTTCTAAGACTGCTAATTGATCATGGTTAGTAACTTTTTCTTCCAACAAACTTATGTTCAGAAGGTCAATCTTGTCTAAAGCATCGACAACTTCACGAACTTGTTCTGGTTTAGCTTGTCCATAATTTGCCCTGACCTCTAATAAAACAGACTGAATTCTTGCACATTCTTTCCACTCTGCTTCTGCACTTAAATAATCTCTTAATTTATTAGTAGTTTTGCCATATTTTCTATCATTTGGACAAACACTTCTTAATCTAAATTCAGCTATGACCTTTTCATCTGGTGTTAATTGTGATACAAGATCTAGATTTTTTTCGTCCATTATACGCTCACTGCTAACTTACCAAGTAAATCTCTTCTTTGATAAGTTAATCATTTTTTTCCACTAAACTCTTTTATTTTTTCTCTTAATTCAGGTTTTTGTAAAGGTATTACCTTTGCAGCAAACATTGTTAAGTTATCTAATCGTATAACATTTAATGGACCTGTCGGGAAATTCACATTTTCTACTTGAAAAATGTTTTGAACCCGAGGCCCCCCGCTGTTTTGTTTTTTATAACCTTGATCAAACTTTTTTGTAAAAGTCTGTTGCAAAGCGGATGCTCTACCGGTCTGAGCTACAGGCCCATTTAATTATTAGTACACGCAAATTTGAGTTTATATAAAACAATTAAAAAAAAAATAAAGGAGGTGATCCAACCGCAGGTTCCCCTACGGTTACCTTGTGACGACTTAACCCACCTTACTGAACTTAGATTCGAAATAATCAAAAAATTATTTCTCACCTAAACCCTGCTCGGTTGGCTTGACGGGCGGTGTGTGCAAGGCACAGGGACGTATTCACCGGACGTTGTTGACGTCCGATTACTAGGGATTCCAGCGTCATGAGGCTGAGTTACAAACCTCAATTAGGACTAAGATAGGGTTTAGAGGATTAGCTCTTCCTTTCGGAGTTGCAGCCCATTGTCCCTACCATTGTTGCGCGCGTGTAGCCCAGGGGATTCGAAGCATACGGACCTACCGTTGCCCACACCTTCCTCCTCTTTTCAGAGGCAGTCCTTACATTGTGCACTATCACTCAGAAGAGCTAGTTAGCAAATGTAAGTATGGGTCTTGTTCGTTACCTGACTTAACAGGACACTTCACAGCACGAACTGACGGCGGCCATGCACTATCTCTCGGCTAGTTAGGTAAAACCTTTAATCTGACCTTCATCCTGCCGTCGCTCCTGGTAAGATTCTCGGAGTAGAATCCGATTGAACCGCACACCCCACCCCTTGTGGTGCGCCCCCGCCAATTCCTTTAAGTTTCAGTCTTGCGACCGTACTTCCCAGGTGGTGAGCTTAATGCCTTCGCTTCGGCACTGCATATTCCCTAAGAATATGCAACACATAGCTCACAGCGTTTACTGCTAGGGCTACTGGGGTATCTAATCCCGATCGTTCTCCTAGCCTTCGTCCCTCACCGTCAGACCCGTTCTAGACAGATGTCTTCACCATTGGTAGTCCTCTAAGGATTATAACATTTTACCGCTCCCCTTAGAATACTTCTGCCCCATCCCGGTCTCTAATTCTGCAGTGTCTTTTGCACAGTGTTAGGTTAATCTAACAATTTCACAAGAGATTTATAGAATAAGCTACGGACGCTTTAGACCCAATAAACGTGACCACCACTTGTGGCGCCGGGGTTACCGCGGCGGCTGGCACCGGTCTTGCCCACCACTTATTCGCCAAGCTGTTTTCACTTGGCAAAAGCTTTACTAAAAGTAAAGCACTTGGAATCCCCTTATCACACTTGCGTGCATTGTAAAGTTTTCGTGGCTGCTGCATCCCTTAGGACTAGGGCCAGTGTCTCAGTGCCCTTCTCGGGGCTAGGACTCTCATCCCCCCTACTGATCTAAGGCTTGGTGAGCCTTTACCTCACCAACTACCATAATCAGCCGCCGACTCATCTTCAGACGCGTAAGCTTTCAGGAAAAAAACATTCCAGTATCTTTTCCTTATCAAGCATTATTCTCACTTTCGCAAGATTATTCTTGATCTGAAGGTAGATTGTCGACGTGTTACTGAGCCTTATGCCGAGAATAAAATCCTCAAACTTGCATGCCTAATTCGGATTCCAATAGCAGCGATCTCCCACAGGATAAATGGGAATTATGGTCACTTAAATGGAATTGTCTTATATATCTACTCTTTGCATGTACTAATCATACTTAATCTTAATATCAAGTACTCATTAATTTTAAATTTTTAAAGAATTAAAACTCAATTAAATAGATATATAAACATTTTGGTTAGAACATCAAGAATTTAGCCTTTGGCCTTTCTTTTTCTACGTTTTTCTCGTCTCATTCTCTTTTTTTGCCATTTCCATCTCATTTGTCCTTTTTTTTTCCATCTTCTTGAGCTTCTTTTCATATGATAATGTAATATGACTGATTTAAAAATATTTTGCTTTTGCTAATAATAAGAATCTGCATCAATTATCTCTTCTTTTTCCTTCGGAGCACTGTTATGCACTTCAATTTCAGGTTTAACTTCCTTTATCTTTTCCTTTTCTTTCTTTTCCTGATGTTTCTCAGGGTTTGTGTTTTTTCTGTATACCTCTGTGTGATTTGCCAGATTAACAATGTTCTCAACTTTGGTGTTTAATCTTTTTATCTCATCTTTGATATTGGAGAACTCGTCTTTTATCCTTGAGAATGCTTCCTTTAATGCTACTTCATTTACCATGTTATTGTTGTTGAATTTTCATATAAAAATATTTGTATGGTGTATAATATACTGTTATTTTAGGAAATTACTTTAAGAAAAATTTATTTGCTAGAACCAGGAAGATTTTGAACAATGTTTCTTTTGTTATCAAAATTTTCTAAAATACTAATGGCCTTTTTTTGTCTGAAAAAATTCCCATACTTTTAATCTTAATTTTAGGTTTTGAGGTAATATTCCCCATGCATTTAGCTTCGATTCCATAATCTTTGGCATGTGATATAATAATTTCAGGCTGTGGCGTGATAATAATCATACCCTGACCCATGTTCCATGTCTTATATGCTTCTCTATCTGTGATTTCTCCTAATTCTTGTGTATGCAGCATAAGCTCAGAAGGTTCAAATGCATTGTCAATAATGGCACCTAAACCACTAGGTTTTAAAATCCTTCCAAGCTTTTCAGGAATTCCTCCGCCTGTAATATGAGCAATACCATGAATTTTGGCTTTTTCTTCTTTATCATAACCACCAGTTAAATCAACAATGAATTTTGCATAGATCTTAGATGGTGTTAAAACAATTTCTCCCAAGGTTTCTTTTTTCCCATGTAAATTACAGGCATGCCAGTTATCCCCATAATTTTGCTTCATTATTTTTCTTAACAAAGAAAAACCATTAGACCTAAATCCATGTTCCCTTAAACCAACTAAATAATCATTTATCTTTATTTCATAACCTGTAAACAATCTGTCTTTTTTTGCAAACCAAATAACTGATCCACTCCAATTATAATTAAAATCCCCAAAACCATTGACCCTATGTCCTAATTCAGCAGTTTCTCCGTTGATAACAGCAACATTAGCTTCTTTGGCTGCATTGATGTAACCTACTGCCAGTTGCCTGACTTGCTCTATGTAACTCACTTTTTCATTGCCTAAAGAATTAACATCCAAAACAGATGCAAGCAAAACCGGTTCTGTTCCTCTTATAACAGCATCATCACATACCATTGCGAATAAATTATGAGCTGATGTTGAATGATCATTGATTCTCTCGGCTATTTCTATTTTAGTCCCGATACCGTCGGAATTCATACCCATTAATGTTCCAATTGGCAAATTAGAAACATCTATTGCTCTTACTCCGCTAAAATCATCGTGAGGGATTATTATTTCCCCTAATTTTCCTTTCCTGTTTTCCCAGGTTTGTTTTGCCGCATTATAAAGGATTTTAGATACATCATTTCCTAATTTTGTGTTAACACCTGAATCTTTGTAGATTAGTCCCATTTTAATCATAGCTTCAATCCGTTTGGTATAGGATTTCCATCAAAGTATAGACTCTTGTTGTTATCCTGTGAGTATCTTCCTTCTGCGATATACAATAATGTTTTTGGAAAAATTATCCAGTCTCCAGTTGCTTTAAGGCGTTGTTGATTTTCATCTATTGTTCTATCTAATAAATCTTTATTAGAAGGATTGAGATCATGATCTAAAATAACTTCTAATGGCTGAGAAATCATCAATATTCTTCCATAATCAACTTTTTCTTCAACTATATGTGTTGTTGACCTAATGAATTGTTCTCCAGCGATTATTGCATCTCTCACAGCATGATCTCCAACATATCTTCTTTTTCCATTTTTCATAACAGATAAATCAGCAGGATGAACATTTATACCTAGAAATGCGTTGATTAAAGGTTGAGTTGCTATGCTCATATAACCGGCATAAACTGCAACAGTTACATCATAAGGAGATAAAACCTTCACTGTTTCAGAATCAAAATCATTTCTTACATTTAAGTCTTTTCTTGGTTTTCCTCTTACAGAATAAAAAAATCTTATATCTCCGGTAATAACGGGAAGATTATAACTCTCACCAATTCTTTTCGCATTACAATCAAAAGTATCGCTAAAGATAACAGCCACATGATATGGAGATATATTTCTTTCCAATCCTAATTGTTTTTCAAACTCAATAATTTTTATCAGATTAGAACCTCTACCTGACATTAAGCCAGCAATTCTCATCTGACCATCTTCCGGGTTATGTAACTTTTTAAGATTCATTTTTTTCAATTCCTTCATTCAAAATATTTTACAGCATTTCTGAATATTTTTAAACCAGGGCCTTCGTTAGGCAATTCTTTACATTCTCTTTTTGCTTTTTCTTTTAATAAAGTCCAGCTAGGTAAATGTGTAAAACAAATTGCTCTTTCTGGATGAGGCATAATACCAAAAATTCTTCCTGATTCATCTGTTATTGCTGCAATATCTTCAAGGGAACCATTTGGATTCGGTTTTAAAGATTGGTATCGGCAAATTTCTCCGCTTACATATTGTGCAGCAATAAGACCTTTATTTTTAATTTGTGTTAGTGTTTCAACATCTGTATAAAATTTACCTTCTCCATGGGCAATAGGCAGGCTTATTATTCCAATGTTTTGAACCCAAGGGTTTGAGCCTTTAAATTCTAAATCAACCCAACGATTATAGTACCTAGCAGAATCATTATGAACTAAAGCTACCTGCCTTTCTCCATAATTATTGTTTAATGCAGGCAATAAACCAAGATTTGCCATAACCTGAAAGCCATTACATATGCCTATTACTAAATTATCATCTTCAATAAAAGCTTTAATTTCGGATTCTAAATGATTTTTTATTCTATTAGCCAATGCGTTGCCTGCACCAGTATCATCACCATATGAAAAACCTCCGGGTAGTGCAAGAATTTGATAATCTAATAATTTTCTACAACTTTGAATTAAATCATTGATATGAACAAGATCTGCATCTGCACCAGCCACCTGAAATGCAAATTTAGTTTCTTCTTCACAATTAATTCCATATCCGCTTAACACTAATATTTTTGGTTTTACCATTTTAATAACCTGCAAAGGTTGATTTATATGAATTCATCATTATGCCTATATTTGTATCAATAATATTTCTTCCTAATTTGTTTTTGACAATGAATTTTTCATCCTCAAGAACAGATCCTACCTGAGCAAAAGAGTTTCTTGACATTATTTCTTCAAATCTCTCTTTATATGAGGGATTAATAGTTATAACAAATCTTCCCTGGCTTTCAGAATAAAGGGCAGAATCATCTCTTAAAGTATTTCCAGAAATTTTTTCTAAAGAAATATTCATGCCTAGTTTTCCTCCTAATGCTGTTTTTGCTAATGCAACCATTAATCCGCCCCTGTTAACACTTTGAGCTGAAGCAACTATCTCTTGATCAATTGCTTTTGATAATGCTCTATACAATTTTTTATTTTTATCTGCATCAACTCTTGGAACATTATTACCAATATACTTTAATCCTGTCTCTCTTTCTCCGATCATTGCAAAATATTCAGATGCACCTAATTCTTCATTAGTATCCCCAAGAACATAAACAAGATCTCCTGCAAATTTAGCATCTAAAGAAACACATTTTGTTACATCATCTACAACACTTATAGATGAAACTAAAAGTGTTGGAGGAACTGATATCTTTACCGGATTTCCATTTTCATCATAACCCTTAAAATCATTAAACATGCTGTCTTTTCCTGATATATATGGGGTTCCATATGCAACAGAATAATCATAACATGCCTGCGCAGCTCTTTTTAATTGCCCTAATCTCTCTGGTTCATCAGAGCTACACCAGCAGAAATTATCCAATAAAGCCAAATGATCAAGATTTGCGCCAACTGCAATTGTATTTCTAATTGCTGTATCAATAGCGCATGCAGCCATGTTATAAGTATCTATATCACTGTAGGAAGGATTAATTCCTTGAGAGGTAACAACACCTTTTTTTGAATTCAGGACAGGTCTTGTAACAGTAGCATCTTCATTAATTCTTCCTCTTCCTTGCAATGGCTTGATTACAGAACCTCCCTGGACCTCATGATCATATTGCTGGGAAATAAATTCAAAACTTGCAATGTTTAATCTTCTTAACATTGAATGTAAAGTTTCTGTTAAATCCTCTAATAAAGGAATATCTGGCTCATAATGTCTTTTAGGATTAAAACTTGTCTTCATTGGTCTTGGAGGAAGTCCATTATGCAAGAATTCCATGCCAATGTCCATTACAGTATTATTTTTATAATTAACAACACATTTTCCGGAATCTGTGAATTTCCCAATAATAGTTGCTTCTACACCTCTTCTGCTCATTAACTCATAAAATTCAGGCCATTTTTCTTTTGGAACAGCAAGTGTCATTCTTTCTTGTGATTCAGAAATAAAGACTTCCCATGGATCAAGTCCAGTATATTTTAAAGGAACTTTATCAAGCTCAACATAACACCCATTACATTCTTTTGCCATTTCTCCAATAGAACAAGACAAACCACCTGCACCATTATCAGTAATGCTGTTATATAATCCCAAATCTCTGGCTTCTTTTACAATGCTATCACTAAATATTTTCTGCGTTATAGGATCTCCAATCTGTACAGCTGTTGCAGGGCTTCCAGAATCAATGGCTTCTGAGGAAAATGTTGCGCCATGAATACCATCTTTTCCAACTCTCCCACCAATCATTACAATATGATCGCCAGGATGAGCTGATTTTTCATATAGTTTTATTCCATTATGCTCTTTAGGAATTAAACCAACTGTTCCTACAAAAACCAGAGGTTTACCTTTAAACCGTTCATCAAAATAAATAAAGCCTTGTGTTGTAGGAATGCCTGAACAATTTCCGCCTGCATTTACGCCTTCAATAACACCTTCCATTATTCTTCTAGGTGAGAGCATTTTTTGTGTAAAATTTTCACCTTTGTAAAGAGGTTTTTCATCATTAGGATCAGCAAAGCAAAACCCATATCTGTTAGTCAAAGGCTTGGCACCTAGACCAAATCCTAATGGGTCTCTGTTAACACCCACAATTCCAGTTATAGACCCGCCAAAGGGATCAAGAGCACATGGACTGTTGTGTGTTTCAACTTTGTCTACAACTAAATAATCATCATCAAATATAATAGCTCCTGCATTGTCTGTAAAGACAGAAACACAAAAATCCTTTTTACCTTTTTCTTTTCTTATTCTATTTGTTGCAGCTTTGATAAATGTATGGTACAATCCATCTTTAATATCATCAATAGGGTCTGCAAAAATAGTATGCTTGCAATGTTCAGACCATGTTTGGGCAATAGATTCAAGTTCAACATCAGTTGGATTTCTCCCTTGTTTAGCAAAATAATTTTGTATGGTCTTCATATACGAAAGGTCTAAAGCTAATGGTCCTCTTCTGGTTCCATCTGAATTTTCAATACCTTTTTTCCCAATAATAATCAATTCATTATCAGTTGCATTTAATATATCAACGAGAGTTACATTTGAATTTTCATATAATCTTACCTTAGGAATGATTAGATTCATTCCATTATCTTCTCTGAATTCATCATAACTCTTAACATGAATTCTCTGAATTAAGGGATTAGCCAGACTTTCTCCAATTTTAATAACATCTTCTCTAGTTAAATTTCCAGATAGAAGAAACATCTGAGAGGAATAAACATTCTGTTCAGGGATGTTTAATTTCAATAAATCTTCAATACCTTGTTTTGTGGTATTTCCAACATTGTCTGTTACACCAGGAAGAAAACCTATTTCTAATGCATAATCAAATCTTTCCTCTGTAAATAATGATTCATTTATTGCTGCTTTTTGAAATACAGGATTAACAAGCATGGAAGCAATTTTTGCCAGTTCACCATTATTAAACTCAGAATCAATTGTATAAACATCAACTAAATTTATATCATTTACCCTGTCTTTAAATCCCATAGATTCTAGCTTTCTTTTCTTGACTAATGCTCTTGTATCAGAGATTTTTGATGATATTTCGATCCTATGAACCATAAAATCGCATATGGTAAATACTTTAAAAGTTTTTATATGCTACATATGGTATTTCTGTTTTAAAATAGTTTTGAAATGCTGTGATTTTGTCACAGCATTTTTTGTTACTTTCCAGCATGTTTCAATTGGATTAAGTTCTGGAGAATAAGAGGGAATGTACTCTACAGTTATCCACTTTTTCTTATCATTCAGTATTGTTTTCACAACATCTGTTTTGTGAAAACCTGCATTGTCAAGTATGAAAACATATTTTTTGTTTGGGTTAACCCAAACAAAAAGTTCTTCCAAGAAAAGAGAAAATGTAAAGCTTAACTGGACATGTGTTAATGGATGTAAATTCAGCCATGTGCTTAAATAAGGAACGCTAGGAATCAATAAAACCCTTCTTCCTCCTGTTTTTCCAGTTTCAACCATTAATTGCATCAAGTCGTTATTATATGATATATTTTTTATTTTTAAGTTAAGCAATTCACCTAATCTTAAACCAGAATCCCCTAACAGTAATTAAGGCTTTATTCCCGGGCATACTTGTAGTCTCTATGAGTTTTAATATATCCTCTTCTGTTAGAATATCGCTAGAAGCCCTTCTTTTAATTGTATTCTTTATTGTAATATCTTCAACCTCTAGGATATACTTTGTCATTGTCTTTAAGCCATTTATAGAATACTCTTAATATTATTTTATAATCATTTTTTGTAAATATACTTAAGTCTTGATTTTGGATATGAATAGCAAACTCGTTTGAGTCATTTTTAGTTGTCTTATCAAAGTCCTTATTTAACCTTAAAGCTATTAACTTTAATCTATTAAGCAATTTTGCAATTCTAGCCTTAGAAAATCCTCTAGCTATTCTACTATTAATAAACTCAAAAATTAGTTGTTTATTATGTTCGGAAATTATTTTACTGTTTAAGATAAAATTCCTCTCATTTTCAATACTTCTGCTATAATGATAAATACCTTCTCCTTCTTCTATATGCTTTTGTATCAATTTTTGGCTTACCATTTTTAATGGCCTCCTTTTCTTATTTATAATGTTTAAACAACGACGCTTTCTTGTAGAATTATTGTGCTCCGTACGGGATTTGAACCCGTGTCTCAGCCTCGAAAGGGTTATCCTACTTTTTCATTAATGAAAAAATATCCGAATCCTTGACCGGGCTAGACTAACGGAGCATCCTCTAATATTTTCTCAGGCACTTTTTAAATATTACTAAACCTATGTTTACATAAAATCTGGGCCTGACCAGATTTGAACTGGCGACCCCCGGCTGGCTTAGCGTCTTTGGCTTCATCTTTTATGTGCCAAAGATAGTCATATAAGACCTACACTCACTTCATTAATGAAATGATCGGTGCTCTAACCAGACTGAGCTACAGGCCCGACTGATACCCAGATAATTGAAAATATACACTTATATAAAATTTATTGTTTTAGCCAAGCATGACAAAAAGGAACTAAATTATTCTTTCATTAAATTTAACTATCCTTTTTTTCATGGCTGAGCTGGTTAATTCAGGTTAATTATTTTGGATTAACTTGTTATTTTGAATAACTTTATAAACTAATTTATCATCAGAATATCGTAGGTAGACAACACAACTTACGAGGAAACTTGAGGAAAGTCCATACACTAATTTACCTTTTTTGGCTGTTTAAATCACAGTAAAAAGGAACTAGCAGCTTTTTTGAGAAAAGGCTGTTTCCAGAAATGGAAGGCAACCACACAGAAATGACACGGCTCTTTATCAAAAATGTGGTTTTAGAAAAACTGAATCGGTAAAGAGAATCGTTGAAACAGTGAGCCCTGGTTGGTGCAAGTTGAAAAAACGCTTAGTTGAATGTTGTAAGAGCACATGATGAAAAGATTTTTTCTTTGAATGCTCTACAGAATATGGCTTATTGTCTGCCTACTAATTATTTATTAGAATTATTATCTATGTTGTTTGTTGTTATGTATTTTTATTATTATAGATACTAATTATAGACGCTAATGCACACTAATGCAACTCACAACAAGAGAACAAGATTTTAATATAGGTTTTATCAGAAAAATCTTTCATCAGAAAACTTTTTATACTATTCATGTTATGTAAATTATGTAAAACGAGCTAAAATGGCAAACGACGGAAAAATAAACCTGCCCAGTGGAATGGGTGGATTGGTAAGATATTTTGATGATTACAAAAGCAAGATAGAGATAAAGCCAGAATACGTCGTTGGTGCTGTGATTGCTGTTATCTTGATTGAGATTCTACTGCATCTTTTTTATTGACACAATCGGTAAAACAAAACATTTATTAATAAATTTCATATTTTTATTATATGGCTATAGGGACCCAGTTGCGAGTTACACCAGATCATGGATTGATTATTTCTAGAAAAGGCCCTATTAATATGGATGAACTTTATAGAAACGTAATACCGTGGTTTGGCAGATACAAGTATGATTTCACTGAGAAAGAGCATACAGAAAAAGACAGACCACATGGAAATGAATTATTGATGAAATGGGTGAGCGATAGAAAAATAGATGATTATATGCAATACATCATTGAGATTGATTTTATGGTAACAGGCTTAAGGAAGATGGGCGATATTTACACAGCCAATGCCAAGATTAATCTCGGGGCTTATATCAGGCTTGATTATAATTCTGAATTTCAAAAAACACCTTTTAAGAGATTCTTGTTTTTTATATACAATAATGTGCTTATAAAAAGAAGGATCATCAGTCATAAGATTAAACTGTACAGCGAACTGATGGACCTTCATGATCTTATGAAAAATCTTCTGGAACATTATAGGTAAAATTGGAAAAATAAAATGGGGAAAAAATATTATCTAACACCGCCGACTGGATTAAAGATAAGATGGGTTGGCACTGTGGATTTTATGGAATTATACAGATTTATGAAAAACTGGCTTGAGGACAGAGGCTATGTTAATGATGACCAAAAATTGGAGCTGAAATTCATCGAAAGAAGATCCGGCACTGCTAAAATGAATGAAATTGCCTGGCATGGAGAGCATGTTATAAGTGAATATTTCAAATATAACCTAGAGGTGACATTTCTGCTTATAGGGCTTACTGAAACTGATGCACAGATAGGAGATGTAAAAAAAAAGCTTGACAAAGGTGATTTTGAGATCAAATTAGTCAGCAATGTCGAGATTACAGATGACAAATGGGAAGGTTATTCGCTGCTGAAGAAGAGAGATCTATGGCAAAACATACGAGTTTCAGGATGCAATAAAAGAGTTCTTTGCATTAAGAAGATTCTGACAGTTAGATGTTACACAGAAATCAAAACAAAAACCTTATTAAATAAAGAATATTAAAAAAGACCATGACAGAGTTTGATTATGTTGTTTTTCCTATAAGGATTTATCATGAAGATATTCTAGATACTGAAGAAGTTTACAGGCTGATACAGGAATGGCTGTCTTTAAGGGACTATACATTGTTTGAAAAGGAATACATGATTGATGCAAGAACAGAGCATAACCTGAGCATATTCTGGAGAGCTGAAAAAAAAGTTGATGATTATAGCCAGTTTGTTATAGAGGTAAGAATTAAAGGATCCAAGATTCAGGAAACTGTGATAGAAAACAGGAAATTCCTTAGAGGTGCTTTTAATATAACTTTTGAGTCTTACCTTGAAAGCGATTATGAGGCAAGATGGGAAAACAAGACAATACTGAAGATATGGAGGGGATTATATGACAAGCTTTTTATCAAGAGTAAGATAGACAGATATGCTGAGGACCTAAAGAATGACACATATAATGTCTATGATGAGATCAAATCATTTCTAGGCTTAAAAAAATTCTAATCTTAAATTCCTGATTTAATGGATTAACTCTGCTTAAATTTTTATTATCGATGAATATTGAAATTCAAAAAAAGAAGCATAAATTTTTCCATAACACAGATAATTTAAATAACCTGAAGAGTTCATTTCTCTGAATTTTTAATAAGCTTTTTAAACCAAGACCTGTTCTTATATTTTATGGTAGCGTATCAGGAACTTTTGAGAAATGTCTCTATGATTGTTATAAAATTCATGATATCTTTTGTTATATTTATAATAGGACTTATACTTGGAAAATTCACAGGGAACCTGATAAAAAAGGTTTTGGTTGAGCTTGAATTCAGGAAATTGTTCAAGAAAACTTTTTATGAAGATCCGTTTATAGAGAAAAAGATAGGCAACATTGTAAAATACATAATATACCTTGTAGCTATCTGGATCGCACTTAATCAGCTTGGATTGTTTAGAGCGTCTGTCTTTGTGGTTTCAGGTATTGCCCTGATTATTCTTGCGTTATTTGTACTCTCTGCTGTAAAAGATGTGATTCCTAATTTTGTTTCAGGGGTAATAATCAAAAAAAAAGGCTTACTTAAGAAGGACATGAAAATAAACATAAGAAATATGTCAAGCAATATATCGGGCACTGTGGTTGATGTAAACCTGCATGAAACAATTATCAAGGACAATGATGATGTAATATTTGTTCCTAATTCTTTATTGCTTAGGAGCATAAGAAAATGATTATAATCTTGAAATGATCATAACCTAGGATAATTAATAGAATAATCAGGCTAGGAAGTTTTATTAATATGTTTTTCTTTAAATAATTATGAAAATACTGCAGGAAATAAAGCCCAGCAAAAAAGAGGCTGATAAGGCTAATAAAAATGTTAGTTCTTTTATCAGAATCCTGGAAAAAAGAGTACCTGACTGTAAGATTGTGTTAGGAGGAAGCTTTGCAAAAGATACATGGCTGAGTGGAAACCATGACATTGATATTTTTATAAGATTTCCTTACAACAAATACAAGAACAAAGACATATCGGGGATATTAAAAGACAGATTAGGCAATATTAAATTTGATGTAATTCACGGGAGCAGAGATTATTTCCAGATCAGAAACACCGGGTTCAAGTTTGAGCTGATTCCTGTCCTGAATATAAAGAATGCCAAAGAGGCAAAAAATATTACTGATTTAAGCCCTTTCCATACATTATGGGTCAAAGAAAACTCTAAGAGCAGTGACGAGATAAGGCTGGCCAAGAAATTTATAAAGGAAAATGACCTTTATGGTGCTGAGACCCATATCAAGGGATTTTCAGGATATACTATTGAGATACTGACTGCTTATTATGGAACTTTTTTTGATTTCATAAAAAATGCCAGTGAATGGAAAGATAAAGAAGCAATAGATATTGAAAAACACTATAAAAATAAAGAATCTATAGTAAAGAAGATAAATAATTCCAGGCTTTCTAATCTTATTGTGATTGATCCTGTGCAGAAAGAAAGAAACACATCAGCTGCCTTGTCCACGAGAAATTATTTAAGATTCATAAAACTATGCAAGGATTACATGAAAAATCCAAGCGAGGATTTTTTTGTAAGAAAGAAAATAAATTTCAAGGAGATTAAGAACAGCTACAACAATTCCAAGGTTGTTGTACTGAAGATTAAGCCACTGATTGGAAAGGAAGACATATCATGCACTAAAGTTCTCAAGGTCTTGGATTATATAAACAACAAGCTTAAGCAAGAGGGTTTTACTGTGCATGACTATGATGTCAGATGGAACGAGAAGATCAGGGCATGGTTCATAATAAAAGATGAAAAATTATCTAAGCACAGAAAACATTATGGACCGCCGATTAAAGAGGAAAGCCACTTGAAACTTTTCATGGACAAATGGAAAAACCACAATGTAAAGGAAGAGGGCAACAGAATCTATGTTGAAGTCTTAAGAAACTACAAGGATGCCAAAGATTTTCTGAAGAAATTGATTAAGAAGGATGATGTTATCAAGAGCAATGTAAGAAAGATTAAAATTAAGGTTATTTAGATCAAGATGAGTAAGGTAGAAGGCTGATTAAAAAATAGTAAAAAGGGCACGGGAAGAGATTTCAAAAAAATATTGTAATCATCCTAATATTATATTTGAGATTTTTAATGAGCCTGCATCAGGAGAAAAAGATATTGAAAGCATGGGTTTATCTGCATTATATTGGAAAGAAGAGGTAGAAGATATAGCAAAGATAATAAGGAAGAATTCTGATAATCTTATTCTAATTGGTCCTATAGGATGGTCTTATGATTTGTTTAAGATAGCTTCCAATCCTATAAAAGATTACAATATTGCTTATTCAGTTCATCCTTATTCAATACATAAGAATTGGAAAGAAAATTTTGAGCTCATAATGAGCAAATTTCCTATTGTTGTTACAGGATGGGGATTTAAAAATGATACAGAAGAAGTTTTTATGAAAGCAGGAGAAGAAGATTATGGCAAGCCCATATTGAAATTTATGGGGGAAAATAATATAAGTTGGGTTGCTTGGTATTATGATAATGTATAGAATCCTAAAATGTTAAATTCATGGTATAATGAAGACTATACCGACTGGGAGAGATTTATAATAGAAAATATAAAGAAGATTAAAGATAGGAGTTGAAAGAAATACATAATAATTTTTTCTATTATTGTTTTCCTTTAATACTCTTTTCATGAAGGATTTTTCCTATAATCATCAATCTTTACTTTTTTAAATAATCTTCTCTTTTTTAATCCATATAATAAAACTTTCTTTAACTCCTCTTTATCCGAATCCCATTTTATTAAATCTGTAAAATTTTTTATATTCAACCATTTAAATTCAGTATGCTCTTCATTTAATTTTACAGCACCTTTATTTACAAAAACAATGAAATTCTCTTCTTCATAATCATTATTATTCCATGAATATATAGATCTCCAGTTTAATGGAAAAATTTCATTGACATCAAGACCAGTTTCTTCTTTTATTTCTCTTTTAACGGCATCTTTTACTGTTTCCTTATCTTCTACCAAACCAGTTACTATAAACCAAAAATCTCCTCCATGCTTTATACTCTTACTATTATTTCTAAGGGCTAAAAACTTTCTATTATGTACAATAAATGATAGTATTTTCTTTTTCATTTTTTTGAATTAAGAATTTTGCAATCTCTTCAAAGTTTTTATTCCACACATCTAAATTTTCCTCTTCTGTAGATTCAGCAAATGTTTTACTGCTATTCTCGAGCATGAGGACTCGATTCCAGTTCCCCCTTGTACCTCTAATCACTTTTGAAATCTTTATAGGAACTCTAAATACAAATTCTTTTATTAAACCATTAGGTTCTGCATAGACTGCAGCAATCTCAAAATATCCTTTTCTATCTTCTTTTAGTAGAGTAATTAATTTCTCTGCAGACAACCTGCTTTCTATATACTTTGTATACGGCCCAGGAAATCCTAATTCATTAATAAATAAGCTATGATCTTCCCTAATGACTGGAAGCTTAAGCTTCTTTGAGACAGATACTGCAGCATGTCTTGCTATCTCTAAACTAGTATCAGCCTGTATCTCTTCATATTTCTCATCTAACATCTTTAGTTCTAGGTTATATTTTGAGAAACTTTTTTTGGCAGCTAAGATTTTCCATGGATTTTTTGTTAATAGATAAATTATCTTTCTCATATTAACAATCTAATCAATTTTATTTTATAAATCCTTCTACAATAAAAATTGGAACATCGTCAAGTCATTCTTAAAGTATTATTATTAAACGAAGAAAAATATATATAAAGTCTTGCAAATTACACTTATTATGTTGTTTGTAATAATAAGAGGACCGGCAGCAGTTGGGAAGTCAACAATATCTAAAATTATTGTAGAGAATATTGGAGCTCTTCATGTATCTTTTGATGATATCTTAAGCAAACACAATCTAGGTACAGTTGAAAGAGATGGTATCTCTGCAGAAAATTTTGTTAGAGGTAATGAAATTGCTTTGGATATGATAAAACAATTAAAACCAAAAATTGTGATGTTAGATGGATGTTTTTATCGAGATGAACAAATGAACTATATTCTTAAAAATTTTATTGGTAAACATTTTGTATTTACACTTAAAGCAAAAGTAGAAGAGTGCATTATACGTAACAAGGAAAGGGGTAGCCCTATACCAGAAAATGCAGTACGTGATGTTTTTAAATTAGTTTCAAAAAGGGATTATGGAATCATCATTGATACTTCTGGAAAAACAATTAATCAGACAGTAAAAGAAATTTTAAACTATCTTCCTTTAAAGAAGGCCAGGTAATTTTTTTCCATTCACAGTTTTTTGAAGAATTTCATGGATGTTAAAAATAAATAAAGATTCAATATCAATCATTGGAATCTCCACCCTTTAGGGTGTGGAGGATGTCAATTATAGAAAAATAAAGTATATAATGCAAATGGAATTAATACAAGTATTTAATCAATCTTAGGTTGGCCCCTCATAAGGTCTAACCTCAAGAATTTTAATAAGCCTAGGACTACCTTTTTCTGTTGCTATCCTAACAATTTCATCAGGTTTTTTCATGATCATCCCTTTAGCAAGAGGAGTGTTATATGCAATAATATCATTCTTTGGATCAGATTCTCCAAATCCTGCTATATGGAAAACTCTTCTTTCTAGATTTTCCTCTGCTAGAACAGTACACCCAAGACATACGTGCTCTGGATTGGATGGATAGTCCACTACTTCCATGTCTCTTCTTATAGCATAATCTCTTTTTAATGATTCAGTAGCCATTCGCATATCTGTCATTAAAGTATAGAATCCAGGATTATCATGCCATCGATCGCCAGACTGTTGGGCAGTCGGGTTTGTTTCAGCCTTTAGCTTATTTAAAGTAGTTTCCATTTCTCTTATCTTTCCATTAAATTCTCTTATTCCTTTTAAAGAAAAATAATTTGGCATTATCTAATTATCTTGAGTAATTCTTATAAAGTTTATGTTTTGGAAACAACAAAAATTTCAACCTTTTCTAGTCTCATCAAATTTCTTGAAAGATTCCTCTCCAACTTCTGTGACTAAATCTCCGAATTTATCAATGACTTTCTGTACTTTTTCCTTGGAGGGTCCTTCAATCTCAATAAATTTCAAAGAATGCGGTTCAATAAAATCAACAAACATAACTTCAACATTACCTAATTTCCAAAGTTCCCGAATAGATTTATTTTTAGATATCTCATGAAATTTAAGATATTTAAATATTTTTAATAAACTGTCAGCATCATCTACACCAGTAGACAATTCAACCCTTTTCCATATCTTATCATCAGTTTCACATTTACCTTTGAAAGTAAGTTCAGATTTATCCCTTTTAGTCCTTATTCTAATTAAATCATGTGCATTACTCATATCAGTATGTTCTTGGCTAAAATAGATATCATCTAACCTATATTTTTCTTCAGATTTTGCACCCAACTCATGAAGTTTAGTTACTATAGCATTTTTATCTTCATACTTTAATTTGACCTCAATTTCATGGTTCATGTTTTCTAGGAAGGGTTATCTTTTTAAAACTTTTTCGATACAACATAATAATGGCTATAATAGAGTTTTTTGGTATGGAAAGAGCTGGAAAAAGTACTCAGATAAGATTGTTGATAGCTGAATTAACACATGTCAAGTTAAGCTTTGCATTACACAAAAGACCTCCAATCAACTTTAAAGAAGGTTATAATTTAGAATATTTTCACTCTAAGTACTATGAAAGTATTTTTGATGCATTTCAGAGATATCATACTGAAGATTCAGGTGTTTTGATATTCGATAGGGGTTTGTATGACAGACTTGTTCTGCTTCATCTGGACTATAAAAATGGGGAAGTTAGTAAAAAATTCAAGGAAGATTTATCTAGGAATATAGAAGATCACCTTAATCTAATTGATCATCCAATAATGTTTTTAATCCCTCCTAAGATATCATTAGAAAGATGGCCTTTACAAATAATAGAGAACAGGGATAACCTTAGATTAATTGAAGAGTTAGACACAATTGAAAACCGTTTAGATATGCATTATCTATTCAATGGATATAATGTATTAAAAGAAAGATATCCGAATATTACGGAGATAGACGGTACAAGGGCCAGAGAAGATATTCACAAAGATATATTATCCATTTTTAATATAGTCTAAATATTTCTTTAATATCGGAACTTGGAAAGGAAATACCATTTCAGGAGACCCATCTATTATTCTAGATAATTCATTTACGGAAATCCAACGAGGATCACGAGTTTCGAATAAGTTTTCTTGAAGTTTTCCCCCTATAACTTCACATAAAAAAGTTATTCCAAAGTACGCTCTTTTCCCCCTCAATTGTTGGTTACAAGAAAAAGGTTCGTAAGAGATAGAGGTATTTTCCTCATCATCATATCTGTAATGATTAGAGATTCCTAACACTTTAACGTCCAATCCTGTTTCTTCATTAACTTCCCTAACTACTGTTTCATAAGCTGTTTCAAACCTATCCATTAAACCACCTGGTATCTCGATCTTACCAGAATTCACAGGATCGATAGTTGGTTTATATCTAGTTTGGATAAGAATTTCTCTCCCATTTTTACTATTCCTCTGGACAATTGCAGAGACTACTGAAATATTAATTGGCAAAGTGTCAAAATCAATGTAGTGTTCTTCTTCTGGTATATAATAACCCTCTTTAACAAGCAACTTAAACACATTGGGACAGTGATGTGCTATGCCTCTTCTAGCATTTAGTACATCTTGGAATGTATTTAGATCTGATCTTAATTTTAATTTATAGATATTTTTTCCCCTACAATTCCGCATTAAGTCGTTAAATGAATGCGAGGTGCTCCATCTAACATCTTGAAATATATCTCTTTCATAGGGAGACTTAACTCCTATTAGATATATCCCTCCATCCAGTTCCGGACCATGAACAAAATCATTTTCATTTAATCTTGCAAAGCTCGAGATCATATCTTTCTCAGATAAAAAAGGTAAATCTATAGGTATCAAGATCATCCTGCTATACTGTTGGGATAATCTAAAAAATATTCCATTTAGCCGTTGACTTTGTGCCACTAATTTATCTTCAATTAAACTCTCAGTGAGCATCCCATCAAGACCATATTTCTCATTGAATTTCTTTAATTCATCCTTTGTATTGGTCGCAACCAACAAATCATAATGATTAGAATCACTCACATTCTCAACCAAATCATCAAGACAAGACAAACTAAATTCCAATGCAAATTCTCTGCCAATATCCTTCTCTATTCTTGTTTTACATTTACCTAGGATAGGCCATTTAGCATAGATGACAACTACACAATCTTTAGTCATTTTTAATCCTGATTCCAATATGTTTTACCCTCTCCAGGTCTTTGAAATAAGAATATTCGAGAATCTACTAATTTAGCCAATATTTTACCAAGATCCTGATTATCAATTGCAGCCTTCAAAGATATTGATACAGGACTGATATGACACGGTTTTAATTCCAAATTAGGTGTAAGGAATATCTCATTTGATTTATAACATGTTCGACAAACACTTTGTTCGCCACAACCTATTTCTATAGCAAATCCCTCTGTACCATTATATTCAAAGAAATTTGCAGGCAAGTAATCTGTCTGGCCCCTAAACATCCACTCTTTCTCAATTTTTCTACATCCCAATCCCTCTAGTTTTGCAACCAAATCTCCAAGAGGGATAATCAGCCTCTGGTGTTGATTTTCAATGGGCTCAAAATTCAAGAATTTAAATTTAAAGCTATATCTAGCACAAAGATCCAATGTTCATTTAATTATCTCATCTGTGTCATTAATCCCGTATATTGGAACATGTTTTATTTCAATCTTTTTTCCATAACCTTCCCGACCAAGTAAGTTTAAGTTGTTAGTTAATTTATCATATTGTTCTTTAGTACCTCTAGTGATCTTCCTCCAAGTATCAAAATCTGTAGTATGAATGGATACTGCAATTTTCGTAAAAGGATATAACTGATTCATTATCAAGCTTTCATCTAACTCAATACCGTTAGTATGGAAGAATGATCTTTGTATATTACTCTCATTAATAATATCAAGTATTCTTTTAAGTTCGGGATGTAATGTTGGGTCTCCTCCTGTTAATGAGATATGTTCTAATCCATTATCCATCAGCACATTCAGCAAATATGCAAAATCATCAACATCAATATTTGTAGAATCTCTCCGTTCTTTATTCATTCCTTCATTTGAACAGAAAAAACAATGTAGGTTACAATAATCTGTAATGGAGACTCTCAAAGGGAATCGTTCCAATATTTGTTTCAATGTTAATTCCATTTTTAAGATTCATATTTCTTTTCTTTATGCCAATCTTGTGCGCCCATTCCCGGTGCCAACATTAGATATTCTCTTGATAATTTGAACAAACCCAACAACTGTGTTGTATTATCTCTCTCTATTGCACGGGTAAGATCTATCTTAGTATCTAAAACAGAACAAGGTTTCAGATATAAACCTCTCCCATCTTCTGAAGGTTTGACAAACATACATAAAAAATCATAGCATGATAAACAAGTAGCTTTATCCCCACATCCAAAAATGCTATGTAAACCAGTTTGAGCTCCAGAGAATTCGAAATTCACACCAGGAATATAAGTATTTGGATCATTGTGTTTTGGTACATCTTCTGGGAACTCACAACCCAATCTTTCCAACTTTGAAAACAATTCTTTTCTTCCAACTTGAAGAGGCTTTTGAGAAGCGTATTGAGGATCAAACTGCAGAAATTTAGGATGAAAATTATATTTGGCGCAAGCATCTAAAAACGCACTTAACTCTTCTTCACTATCATTGAATCCACGCATAACAACTGATTTCATAAAAACCTTGTGCCCAATATTCTGATTTGCAATATATTCCAGATTCTCCATCATCCTATCAAATTTTTTTCTTTGGGCTTTTTCCGGATATATCCCATGGAAATTAGTCATCTTATTCCAGGTATCGAATATAACAGAATTAATGGATGCTCCTATCCTAGAAAAATTGCTTTTAATTCTGTCAACTAGATTTGGATTTAATTCAATTGCGTTACTATGTAATGAAAATCTTATTTTGGGATAAGTCTTGGTCCATTCAACAATTCTAAATTCCCCCTTAACAAAGTCAGGATGCAATGTAGGTTCTCCCCCACTAAAATCAATCGATTTCAAAGGAGTATTATTCAATAACATCTCACTTAATTTTATAACCAGATTGGTATCAGCAGATTTTAATGTCTTTGATGTGTAGTTTGATCCTTCATTTGAACAGAATGTGCACCAAATATTGCATTGCGGGGTTAGGGAGTATCTTAATCTGAGTTTACCAAACAAATCTATCATCTGTTCCTCTGTCAGACTAGTAATTCCATGAATTGTCAAGATATCTTTACTCAGATCGACATAACGACCATCTGCAGATTTTCTTACAGTAGCTTCTGCTTCTTGTTTTCCACTATCGGATTCATTTTCCATTATATTACATCTCTTATAAAAAACATATACAGATTAATATTTAAGCTTTCCTGGTTAATCATTAAAGAGTGATATAAGAATAAATCCACATTTGCTTTTCTTTTGTCTTCTCCCTTTTCATTCTTTCTCCTACTTATAAAAATTCAACAATAAAGGAATAATTTTCATTTTCTCCTCATTTAATCTACTATCTAAATATTTAACTTATTTTCTTATCAGTGTCTTAACTTTATTTTTCAATTCTTCCTTATTTGGTAAATAAAATTTTACATCTTAATTAATAAATTAGGTAATTTATCTATAATTTCTTAGATGCTTTGAATAAAAATATTATTTCAATTATAGCTAATGGCAAGAAAATCAGCAAGAATATAAATATCAGGATTATAGAAAGGATAGATGCTCCGGATATTATATTTAATACCCCTATTGCAGTTGCAATCTTTCCAAATTTCTTCTTTAATTTTAATGTGCTTATACCAAAGAAAATTGAAATTATACCTATAACTACCAGTATTATTACAGAAAAAACAAGTAAGGATAGTGGTGAATATGATAAGTGTAATATCTGGTAAATAAATAAGAATACAGAAGCGATAATTAAGGCGTAAGAGGATTTAACTAATGAGCTGATTTTCAGCTTTTTTCCTATTATAAGAAAACCCCTGACAAAAAGAATATATGATATCATGTAAATAATGCTAAGAAGTACATAAATAATAATAAACTTTGTTGTTAATGTAGATATATTTCTTGCAATCTCTGCCAAGATTAAAGGAATTGCAATTATCAAATTTATAATGCCAAAAATTCCTGCATTTCTTATATCTTTGTCCATGGTATTTGAACTATTATAATGATATTTAAAATTATCTGAATGTTACCCCAGCAGATTTTTTACCCTATTGATTAGTTCCTCCTTATCAGGCAGATAAATTTTGTATTTGGAAACAAATTATAAATTAATGTAAATAACCTTGAACATAATAATTATGTTTAATTGCATAATCGCAAATAACAATAATTTTATTTAGGGTTGCCTTAAAATTTTTATAATAGCGTTATGGGGATTTCCCCATAGCTTGCTATGGAAACCACAAGCTATATAGATTAATATTCCTTTCTATCAATATGGCTGTATTAAAGTATGCTTGTCATAAGGTATACATAATAAAATATCATTTAACATTCATAGTTAAATATAGGAAAGATCTATTCCTAAATAAAGAATATGTAGATTATATGAAGGTAATACTAGAAGAAATAGAAAAAAGATATTTTCTAACTCCCGAAACAATTGGCCTTGATTAGGATCATGTGCATATTCTTATGGAGGCTGCCCCAAGATATTCTCCTTCTAGAGTTATGCAAATAGTGAAGAGCATAACAGCAGGAGAATTATTCAATAAGTTTCCGGAAATAAAGAAAGAGTTATGGAATGGAGAACTATGGAGTGATGGAGGTTATATAGGAACAGTTGGAGAAGGAATAAATGCAGAGATAATAAGGAGTTACATAAA
>Ga0209542_10002233_pt1 | contig 43832 bp, 38 predicted proteins | sample RifCSPhighO2_01_FD_184028 | JGI IMG/M metagenome (GOLD analysis project Ga0209542, IMG submission 184028) | Soil microbial communities from Rifle, Colorado - Rifle CSP2_plank highO2_0.1 (SPAdes) (version 2) | ecosystem: Environmental > Terrestrial > Deep subsurface > Rock core/Sediment ...
CGATATTTTTTCTCCGACGGCACCCAAACTTCCAAATCATATTTTTTAACCTGACCTTGCCCCAGATCGCCCCCGCAATTTAACACGACGCGATAAGGCAACTTCAGCATTTGAACCAATTCTTCGGAATTTTTAGTGATCGCTTCATGCCATTTGACGGATTCTTGATGATCGGCCCGGCAAAGCACGACTTGTTCCACTTTCATAAACTCGTGAAGCCGATAAATGCCCCGGGTATCTTTGCCGTAACTGCCGGCTTCGCGCCTATAACAAGTGGAAAAAGCCGCGTATTTAACCGGCAAATCTTCTTCTTTTAAAATTTCATCGCCGTGATAACCCATCATCGGCACTTCGGCGGTGCCGGCCAGATAAAGTTCATCCTGGGTTTTATAAATTTCTTCTTTACCTTGAGGCAGCCAGCCGGTGCCGATAAAATTTTTTTCCCTGACCAAAGCGGGAGCAAGAACTGCCATAAATCCTTTTTCTTCAAGCATTTTTAAAGCTAATTGCCACAAAGCCAGCGAAAGAAGCGCCCCTCCCCCTTTTAAAAAATAACCGCGAAATCCGGAAACTTTCGCTCCGCGTTCCAAATCCAGCAAATTCAAATCCCGCATCAAAGCAATATGATCTTTAACCGGAAAATCAAATCGCGGCGTTTCTCCCCATTTCCTTATTTCCTTATTTTGCGCGTCGCTCTCCCCTTCCGGCACTTCCGGATCAGGAATGTTCGGAACCGCCAGCATTAAATCTTGCCATTTTTCGTTTAATTTTCTGAACTCATTTTCGCGCGCGAAAAGATCATTTTTAAGCGCTCGCGAAATTTCTATTGCCGCTTGTTTTTCAGTTTCATTTTTTATTTGAACAATTCCTTCTGAAACTTTATTCTGCTTGGCCCGTGATTCTTCAATTTTTGTCAGCAAATTTCTCCTTTCCTCGTCTATTTTTAAAAGTTCGTTCACGTCAAAATCAACGCGTTTTTTTCTGGTCGCGGCTTTAATTAAATCGGGATTTTCGCGAATAAATTTTATGTCCAACATTTTATTTATAATTTAAACTTGCTTTATTTTATGATAATATCAAATCTGGGCCGTTAGCATAGTGGCAGTGCACCCGGTTTGCATCCGGGAGGCGCGAGTTCAATTCTCGCACGGTCCACAATTCTGAATTTTAAAAAAGATGGTCTGCCTTATTAGTCAAGAACGATAATCAACTCATAAAAATTGGGACAAAAAATTCTCTATTAAAAAACTAAATGTCGTTTGATTTTTAGAGCCAAAGAAAAATCAGTCGCTTTCGTGGGTTTATGCAATAATACATCAAATCCTTTCTCGTTGTAACGTGGAACCAACTGCCAATGCACATGTCGCGCCTCGTCCATGTAAATGAGATACACCTTTTTTATTTTGAGCGCCTTGAGCATAGCAGTGCGCACAGAATTAACAGTGTCCATAAGATAATCGTAATCGCGCTCCGCTAATTGATGAAGATCAGGCACATCTCTTTTCCACACAATCACAACATGACCCCGAGTAATTGGATGTGTTGCTAAACATACATACAAAATTTGATCTTCGTAGATTATCGCTTTCGGTAACGGTTTTGGTAACTTCAAATGCATATATAAATGTTATCACAACAATCTGAATATAAAAAAAATCTCTCACGAAATCAAAACTTTACAGTCTAAGCGCCATTTTCTCTGTACGCCAGCTGAATTAAATGATCCAATAATTGGGGAAATTCCAATCCGATTGAAGCCGCGGCTTTTGGAAAAAGAGATTCCGCGGTCAATCCCGGAAGAGTGTTTGTCTCCAAAATATAAACGCCGTCGCGAGCAACTATAAAATCAGAACGCGAATAATGCCGGCAGCCTAAAATTTGATGCGCTTTTCGCGCCATTTCCTGAATTTCCTGCTTTTGTTTTACGGAAAAACGGCCCGGGCAAATTTCCTGCGCGGCGCCGCCGTATTTCGCGCTATAATCAAAAAACCGGCTGGTTTCCGGCGGCATAATTTCCACAACCGGAAAAGCGTATAATTTCTCTCCCCTGAAATTTTCCAGGACCGCGCAAGTGGTTTCTCTTCCTTTAATATATTTTTCAACCAGCGCCGTTTTATCGTATGAAAAAGATTTTTTTAAAGAATCCGTCAACTCTTCGGCATTCTTGGCGATTGAAACTCCGACCGAAGACCCGCGCGAAACCGGTTTTATTACCCAAGGCGGAGCCATTTTCCTGATCGCGCCAAAAACAGCTTTATTCAAATTATCTTCTTGCTTAAACGCCATTGCCTCCGCTATTTTTAAGCCGGTGTTTTTAAAAGATTCACGCGCCATTATTTTATTCATCGCCAAAAAAGAAGGCCAGCTCGCGGAACCGGTATAAGAAATATTGTAAATTTCAAAAAGGCGCTGGACTTTGCCGTCTTCCCCGAATTCTCCGTGTAAAGCGTTAAAAATAACGTCAATTGCCCGAAAAATTTTATCCGGAACGGCGACCATACCATTAACATACCATTCCCCTTTTTTAGTCAAAAGAATATCCAATGGTTTGTATTTATCCCGCGCCAAATATTTCAAGACATTCTGTCCCGTGCGAAGAGAAATTTCGTATTCCGATGAAGGCCCTCCCCGTAAAACTCCGACCGTTATTTTGCTCACAATTTTATTTTACAGCTAAATTTTGGAAAGCGCTTGCTTTAAATCATAAATCAAATCCCGCGAATCTTCCCGACCGATGGAAAGCCGCAGCGTGCCTTGAGAAATGCCGGCTTTTTTCAATTCATTTTCAGTCATCTGGCCGTGAGTGGTGGTGGCCGGATGAATCACCAATGATCTTGATTCGCCGATATTCGGGGCGTGCCAAAAAAGCTTAAGACCCTCCAAAACTTTCTTGGCCGCGCTTCTTCCTCCTTTGACTTCAAAAGCCACCAATCCGCCGAACCCCTTGGGCATAATTTTTTTGTTTGCCGCGCTTTGCCGCGGCGGAGCAAAAGATGGATATAAAACTTTGGTAACTTTCGGATGTTTTGAAAGAAATTCAGCGACCCTCTCCGTATTTTTACAATGTTCCTCCATTCGCCCGAAAAGCGATTCAATATGCGAACATAAAATTGCCGCGTTATCCGGCGAAAGGCACGGTCCCGTATCACGAAACCATCCCTGACGCACCGCGTCAATCAAACGTTTTTTTCCTAAAATAACGCCACCAATGACTTCGCCGTCACCTATATACTTTGACAAAGAATGGATAACGACATCAGCTCCCTGTTTTATTGGATTTAAAAGCGCCGGAGTCGCTAAAGTGCTGTCTATTACCAAAGGAATTTTACGCGTTTTAGCGAGAATCGCGAAAGATTTTACATTAAAAACATCAATAACTGGATTGGAGGGAGTTTCAACATATAAAAATTTCGTGTTCGGTTTAATCGCTTTTTCCCATTCTTTCCGATTAAAAGGGTTCTCCACAAAAGTTACCGGAATGCCGAGAGCCGGCAAACGATCCCTGAATAAATGGAATACTCCGCCGTAAAGCCGATTGGAAGAAACGATGTGTCCGGCCGGACTGGCCAGATGCAAAGCCAGAAGCGTTACCGCGGCCATGCCTGAAGAAACCGCTAAAGCGGCTTCCGCCCCTTCCAGCGCCGCCAAACGTTTTTCCAATTTATCAACGGTCGGATTATTGATTCGGGTATAAATAAAACCTTCTTCTTTCCCTTCAAAAAGCCGGCGGGCGCGCTCAAAAGATTTCATCGGAAAAGCCACGGCGCGATGAAGACCCGGCCGGATCTCAATATCTTTTTCTGAACCGCCGCCGTGAATCTCAAGCGTCTTCGGCCTAAGGCCGCGATTTAATTTCGGCTTTTTTCTTGGCATATCAATTTTTATTCTAACGCCGCGCGGATAAAATAACAAGAAAACAAAAATTTGCTTTTTTTTGCCAAAAAGCGATAATAACGTTATTAACGGCTAATATTAAATAATATGGCGCATCATTCTGAAGAAAAATTTTCAAAATTGGAAACAAGCTCTTCAAAAGAAAAACGCCGTTTGTGGCAGGTAAAAATCGGAGAAAAAGGCGAAATTAGCGGCTTGCCGGAAGAAGTATCCGCTGAAAACGTGATTTTTTTTCTTGGACCTGACAAAAAATGGTGGGCGGAAAACCCCTCGCCGGAAATTTTGGAAGAAATGCGCCTTTGGCGCAGTGATTGGAAGAATTTGTAAAAATTTGGCGGATTTTTTTTCCAGCACCTTAAAAATTTATTTTTTTCAGAAAAGGAGGTTAAATGAAACGAAATTTAACGGCTGTTTTCTTTTTAGTTATAGCGGCAATGTCATTTTTTGCCTTAAACCTGAATCATATTCCTCAACAATTTAAAATTATTGCGTCGTTTCAAAATCAAAATTTTGAAACAGCTGAAATGCTGCAAAAAGCAAATCAAGCCGTGATTATGATTGAAACAAAAAGGATTATCAATGATGTTATTCATAATTTTACTCTCGGCAGCGGCGTAATTATCAGCGAAGACGGGTATATTCTCACCAACTATCACGTGGTAAAAGAATTTCAGGAAGACAATTTAGCCATCCATTATCTTCCGGCTTCGGAAGATTATCAAAGCCGTTATATCGGCGATCTGAACGCAATGCGCCAGCGCTCGCGCGCCAGCGTCAAAATTGTCAATTATGATCAAAAAAGGGATATTGCTCTGCTAAAAATAGAAGGCCGCGGATTTTCAACAATTAAATTCGGGAGTGATCCTAAAACAGGCGATCAGGTTTTCGCCATCGGCAGCCCCTTGGGATTAACTTGGACCATTACGCAGGGAATAATTTCCAGAGAATTTGCCGTCATTAACTTTTTTGAAGAATACGATTATTTTATTCAGACCGATGCGGCGATCAATTCCGGCAATTCCGGCGGCCCTTTGCTGAATATGAAAGGAGAATTAGTCGGTTTAAATACTTTTTTAATTACTCAAATTGAATATCCCGCTAATATCGGATTAAATATGGCGGTGCCGATAGGCGACATCCGCGTGCTTCTTCCCCGCCTTTTGAAAGAAAAAAACCAAAATGGAAATTTGGAAAGAAGTTATCTCGGCGTTAAATTTATTGCTCCTTATCAGAAAATGCCGGAAAAATTTAAAAATTTTGCTCTTGAAATCAGGAACGGCATTTTTATCACTGATATTGAAAAAGAAAGCCCGGCTGAATTGACTGGCCTGCAAATCGGAGACATTATCCAAACTATTGACGGCCGGCAAATAATAAGCCCGATTGATCTCAACCGAGCCATAACTTTACAAAAGCCAGAGAAAGTCATTCTGGCTGAAATCCAACGCCAAGAAAAAATAATAAAACTTGGTATTATTTTAAGAAAAAAACCGGATCTGCCGGCGGATACAGATTTAAACATATAAACATAGTCGCCCTGTTTTAAAACTGGGCGATTTTTTTTGTTGGCGCGTTTATTTAATCAAATCCGAACTTGTTTAGAGTAGATGGTTTTTGTCAGTAATTCTTGCTAAAATGAGTTTAAGCCGCGTTGTAAAAACACATAATATAATAAAATGGACGATTTGATTCAAAATCAAAACTTAACCGAAAAAGAAAAAAAAATATTATTTGACTTTTTTTTGCGTCTTCCGTACAACATAAGACAAAGCGTAAAAAACATTATTTCCACCCATCCAGAACATCTGCAAGACCTTTTCCCGATCCTTGACAAAAAAAAAGAATTTATGAATAATCCAACGCCAGCATTAGCTGAAGAGATTCTTCGGATGGAAAAAAGCGTTATAGATAAACTGTTGCTATGAGTAATAAATTTGAAAAACCCGAATCAGCGACAACGGAAAGGAGCCCGGAACAAATGGAAATCATCCAAAAATTTGAAGAACAAGAAAACGCATTAATTGGAAACGCCCTGCAGCGCGCCAAAGAAAATAGCCGCAAAAAAACTAGCTTCAAAACTCTTGCCGCGTTTCTGACATTATTCATTGCCTCCACTATTTCCGAGCGAGCTTTTGCTGAATTCGCGCCCGCGGAAAAACTGATTTCCGAAACTAAAGTGGAAGAAGTTTATCAGCCGGAAAAAACCTCCGCACAATCATCATGGGATAAGCTGATAGACAATATAAATATCACCTTCTCCCAAAAACAAGAAACCATAAAAACTCCGGTCTTGGGGGAAAATGCTTTTTACCAACAATTATCGCATGAAGATCGGAGCGAAACTGTAATGGAATTAGATAAAATAATACGAGGATCCGCGAATTCCGGAGATTTTTTTCAAAAATTGTCCGCGGCGGAAAATTTAAACGATACCCAAAAAATACTCATCCTGCAAAATATAGGAAAATGGCTTAGCCAAACTTATAATTTTGATATGCTTGACCGCAACGAATATGTAGTCATTTCCGATGACATAATGTTTGAAAACATGAAATTGTACTATGAAACCAGAGAAATAAAATCTACCGGCATTTGCGGCAACATCCACGCTTTTATGGTAAAAGCCGCGCAACAAATGGGGACGGAAGCATGGCTGCAAAGCGGAGTTGTGGGAAAAGATCAACCCGAAGGCCATACATGGATGGGAGCGCTGGCAAACGATTCTTCAGGCAACAAGCAAATCGTATTTTTGGATTATGCCAATCTGATCCCGACAGGAACGCGGAATTACAGCGATGCCTTGGGAATTGCCGAAAGATTCCATAACCGCCTCAATACATTTAGTTCTTTTGTGGGAACACCAGAAGAAACGCTTTTCCCCGTGGAAAGCCGAGCTGAAAAAACCGTGAAAGAGGTCGCCGGATTCAAAGGAGCGGAAAAAGGATTGTCCGAACGTCTGGAAGCCGGCAAAATTATCCGCCCGGAAGAAATGAATATTGAAGTCAGCCCAGAAACCAAAAAAATAGAGTTTTCCAAAAATCATCTGGCGCTCGCCTATATTTATTACAAAGATATTGGAAATCCCTATCAATCTCTGGAATCGCTGCAAGCATTACGCGAATCAGCGCGTTTAGAAAATAAAAAATTCGGATTGGATTGGGATGTCACCATACTTAATCTGAATATAAAAGATCTTGGCAACGGCATTTTAACGCAAAACGAAATCATAAACCGGCTTAACGCCGAATTCATAAATTCGCAAGAATTAAGCAAATCTGAATACGGAAAATTCGCGTTAAATTACGGATTAACCATAGAAAACGGCATGCGATTTATAAACGCCCAATTTAATCGGGAATCGCTTATAGCGGCAAAATTAGAAGGGTCCGCCGGAATGCGCCTCATATATATCAATCCGCAAGAAACCGGAAAATTTTTCATAGAAACCACGGAAAGCGGCAGATTACAAAATTCCGATCCGCAAAAACAACGCGAAGTATTAAAAGAAATCGGCAATAAATTAAAAATCGGCGGAAGCGTGGAGGTGCGGACAGGCGCTATTGTTAATCTGGAATCCGCCCTGCATAATCTGGAATACGGCGATAAAAAAGAATTCACCGCCGGCATAGAAAAAGACAAGCTAAAAGTCCGATTTGGTGGAGAATTAACTGCCTCAAAATTCGAAAAATTCATACCGTCTTCGGAAAAAATCAGCGCTGAAATTGGATATAAGCTTGGTATGGAAAATCGGCCAAAAGGAGAAATCTTAATATTCGGTTCACAGCTAAAAGAACACTATGGGGAACAAGACGAACCGAATAAATATGAAACAGGCGTAAAAATGCGCATATTCCTTTGGTAACAATCGTTAAAAAATCCCGTCATTTATAAATGACGGGGTTTTTATTTACGAGGCGATTTTTTTAATGGAGTATTCTGACAAGCATTTGGGGCAGATGCTATAATCATTCTTCTTGGCTATCCAACCTTCCGCCCACTTTTTATCATCAGAATCATGTCGCGTAGTTTCCCCTCCACATTTATTACAAACTAATTGTACGGGAAGTCCGCAAAGGAAATATACTGGCATAAAATTCACCTCCTTTTCAATTTTTGAGTTATTAATTTTTTGTTAAGGTGCAAAAATCGCACCATTACAGCCTAAAACCATCGTTTCTGAATCTTATAAAGAGTATAGCTTATAACAATATAAATGTCAATAGTTTCCTATAAGTTGTGCTTGATTTTAATTTTGTATTATCTCAGCGCTCTGAAGCAAATTTTTAATCATTTCTTTGTTTACACAAACCTCTTCCCAACAAAATTCTTCTGCCACCACTTTCTTCGCTTCAATCGTTCCATCCTCTTTAATTTTCCAATTAGCTGAAGCAATGTAGCCAGTATTTATTATCCCCTGTCCGGAAAGGTCAAGAATATTATTCGTAGTTATAATTCCGGCAGAATTTGAAAACCAAAATCCTCCTGAAATTGCGCCAGCAGAAATTTTTGCGGGCTTTGGCAGTGACGCATTAGCGACGCGGCGGAGCCGCTGGGCGAACCATACGGCTTAGTAAAATCAGAGCGTACGATTCTTGTTATTTCTTCTTCCGTTCTCGTTTAAACTTGATTGGAAGAAAAACGGAAACATCGCTTTGCGAGTAACCGCGCTTCTTGAAAAAATCCAGAACTTTGGTGGTTGCCGCTTTGCTCACCTGCACAACGGAAAACCATGATTTTATTTTATCCCAGAATAACATTCTAAAACCAAAAAATTCCAGACCAACAAAAATCAGCCACGAGCCCGGCGTCAAAGACATAACCAAAGCCAACAGACCAATAACAATTAAGAGAATACCGATTATTTTTTTGGCGAAAGATTTTTATATTTACCCCATTAGAAACTTTAAGATTTTTCTCTTTATTTTGAGTTTCTAACGGGGTTCATACTGCTGCTTTCCTCCGATAAAAGAATTTTCTTATTTCCTCAACAAGAACGATAGAGGCGGCAATCGGAATAATAATGAGCCACTCCGAGAGCTCAAGCGGCGTGGTGCGCAAAAACTTCTGCATAAGCGGGTTATAGATTACTAAAAGTTGCAAGGAAATGATGATAAGTGTTGCCCCCACCAAGAATTTATTGGAAAAGGGATTCATCTGGAAAATAGATTTTGATTCGTGCCGACAATTCCAAGCATTGAACCACTGGAATACCGCAAGCGTCGTGAGTGAAATTGTCCAAGCTTTGGCAATATCATTTTCAAAATATCCTTTGAAAAGAAACAGTGTTCCAATCATCATAGGGATAGCCATGACAAACATTCTTTGCGCCATAAGTTTATCAACAAGATATTTTTTCGGCCGTTCAAAATTACCGCGCAACAATCCTTCTTCTTTTGGCTCCATAGCCAGCGCCACATCAAGAAAACCATCCGTAACAAAGTTGAGCCAAATAATCTGCGCCGGCAAAAGCGGCAAAGGATACCCCAACAGAAGCGCGCCAGTGATTGTCAAGGCTTCTCCCCAGCTTGTGGAAAAAAGATAGAGAATTACTTTTTTAATCGTTTTATAAATGCTTCTGCCCTCTTCTATGGCTGACACAATACTCCCAAAGTTATCATCAAGAAGAACAATATCCGAGGCCTCTTTTGCCACTTCGGTGCCAATCTTTCCCATAGCAACGCCAAGATCGGCGGCAACGAGCGAAGGAGCGTCGTTTACGCCGTCTCCGGTCATGGCGACAATTTCCCCGCGCGCCTTATATGCCTTGATAATTCTCAATTTGTGTTCCGGGGTTACTCGCGCAAATACCGAGGTTCTGACTAATTTTAGAGAAAGTTCATCATCGGAAAAAGCATCAATGTCTTGTCCCGTAAGAATGGTATCGTTGTCTTGATAAACCCCTACACCAAAGTCTTTGGTGTAGGGGTAAATGCCGGCTTCTTTGGCTATCGCTTGCGCCGTAACTTTATGATCTCCTGTTATCATCACCACTCGGATGCCGGCAGAAATCGCTTTTTGCATTGCTCCTGCCACTTCCGGCCGCAGCGCGTCTTTCATGCCGAAAAATCCCACAAAGGTAAGAGATTTAATTTCTTCGGGCGCAAGTATTTCCGGCGCCTCACGGGTTTCAGCTAACGCGACAACCCGCAACCCTTCCTGCGACATTGAAAGAAAAATAGATTCCAATCTTTGTTTTTCCTCGTTCGATAAATGTTGGCTTTTTCCGGCGCGCCAGATTTTTTGCGAAAGATTAAGAACCACTTCCGGCGCGCCGACAACTGTTAAGAATTTCTGGCCGTCAAGCCGATGAATTGTCGCGTGATACTTGAGTTTATAATCAAACGGAATTTCGCTAACTAGCGGCGACTCCCGCTCTAAATCATCTTTGTGAAAGCCAAGTTTACTGGAAAGCACCAACATCGCCGCTTCGGTCGGGTCGCCGGCAACGCGCCATACTTTATCTGTTTCCGAAAACATCACACGAGCGTTGGCGCAAAAAGCGGCAATCTTTCCCGCAAAAAGAAGTTCTGGGTGATTAACTGAATCAATCACACCCCCGTCTAATTTAATCTCTCCTTTTGGTTCATAGCCAATACCCCCAACTTCAAAAAATTTCCCGTCCACATACACTTTCTGGATTACCATTTCGTTTTTGGTGATAGTGCCTGTCTTATCTACGGCAATAATGCGCGCTTGCCCCAATGCTTCCACTGCCTGAAGTTTTTTTACCAAGGCGTTACGCTTTGACATCCTCCATACTCCCGTTGCCAAAACAAGCGTCATCACAATAGGGAGACCCTCGGGAATAATTGAAACCGAAAGCGAGACCACAGTAGTGAACATTTCTTTTACTGATTTTCCCGAAACAATGCCAAGCAAGAACAATAAAACACTAATGCTCACAACAGTAATAATGATAAGCCGCGAGAGATAGCGGATATTGGTCTTGAGAGGAATTTCGGTATCAATCGCCGCGATCTCCTTTGAAATTTTCCCAATTACTGTCTCAACGCCCGTTGCTACCACGATTGCCTTGCCGTTTCCGGCAAGAATATGCGTCCCTTTGAAAATCATGTTTTTCTGCTCTGCCGTGGGCAAGTCCCCACCACCTATACATAGGTGTGGGGGCAAGTCGGCCTTTCTCCTGCCTACACCGAGGCTTCCGCCGACGCCAAGGCTTTGGCGGACAAGTCGGCGGGCAAGCAAAATATCGGAATTTTTATGCACCGGCTCTGATTCTCCCGTAAGAGCCGCCTCGTCAATTTTGAGATTGGTGGCGGCAATAATCCGGGCGTCGGCCGGTATTTTCTCGCCCTCTTGCAGAATAATGATGTCTCCAGGCACTACTTCATTGTCGGAGATGATAAGTTCTTTGCCTTCGCGGAGCACGGTTGCTTTTGTTTCTACGAACTTTTTGAGCGCCCGAAGCGTGTTTTGCGCCTTGCCCTCTTGGATTGTCCCGACAATGGCGTTGAAAAGAAGCACGGCAAGAATAATCGAGCCGTCTATGGTTTCCCCCATAGCAAAAACAACCATACTTGCCGCAAGAAGAATGTAAATCAGCGGACTTTGGAATTGGCGCAGAAAAATAACGGGAAAGCTGTCCACCCTCCCTTCGGGAAGTTTATTTAGGCCGTATTCTTTTAGATATTCTGCTGCCTTTTCTTTCGTTAAGCCGTGTTCACCGGAATGAAGTATTGCAAAAATTTCCGGAATTTCTTTTGTATACCATCCCGCCTGCGCCGAGGCTTCGGCGGGCAGGGAAAATTGCTGCGTCATAGAATTATTTAATCAAGTCATCAACACCCGCGCCTAACGCTTTAGCGATTTTAGAATGGCGATTGAAATTGATTATTATATTACTATGATATCAAAAAATACCAAATTAGTAAATCCGAAAGGGAGCTCCTTCGAAAAAATTGGCCGCCCAAGCTTTAATATTAAATTCTTATTTGTTATAATGTTATTTATTATGATTAATATTTTTAAACGAGAATCGAAGCTTCGACTTCTTTTTGTTGCCTCTGAGGCGGCGCCCTTTATTAAGGTCGGCGGATTGGGCGAAGTAATGCGTTCCTTGCCCAATGCTCTTCGGGCTTTAGGTCACGATGCTCGCGTTTTTATTCCTAAATATGCCACAATTGACCTTGAAAAGTATTCCCTACGTTTAGAACTTAAAAATTTACGACCGGTGTCTTCAGAGGAAGAAGACCCGTACGGCCTTTTTGTTTCCAATGTCTTAAGATATGAAAACGATTCGGCTGAAACCGTCGCGTATTTTCTTGAAAATCTTGAGTATTACGAGAAGCGAGCAAATGTTTACGGCTATGCTGATGACGCAATACGATGGGCGCTTCTTTCGAGAGCGACTCTTGAATTTTTAAGACACTCTTCCTGGCGGCCGGATGTCATTATTGCTTGTGATTGGCAAAGTGGTCTCATCCCCAATTATTCCCATACCATCTACAAAGAGGATCCGAAGCTTTCAGCGATTGCCACTGTTTTTTCCATTCACAATCTTTTTTTCCAGGGGATGTTTGATTATCATTTCGTATCCCAGATGAATTATGATGCAGGCAGGGAGGCGATTCCGGCCTTTAACGACCCAAGACTTTTAAAACTTAATTTTATGAGGCGGGGTATTATGTATGCCGATGTCATTAACACTGTTTCGCCAACCTACGCGAAGGAAATCACCACGCCGGAATACGGTGAAGGATTGCATGATCTTTTAAGCGAAAGACGCTCAAGGCTTTCGGGTATTTTAAATGGCATTGATACCGACATTTATAATCCTGAAACCGATTCCAATATTCAATTTCATTACGGCATAAAAACGCTGGACTTAAAAACAAAAAACAAGTCGGCTCTCCAGCAGAAGTTTAATTTGCCGGTCCGTGATAATATTCCGCTTTTTGGCATTGTTTCAAGATTAACCGATCAAAAAGGATTTGGTTTGCTTATGGATGCGGCAGAACCGCTCCTGGAAAATTTTGACATACAGTTGGTGGTTGTCGGTTCCGGCGAAGGGCATTTTATGACTTTTTTTCAAGAACTGGCAAAAAAATATCCCCAAAAAGTTGGTATTCACTTGAGTTATGATGAAGTTCTTAGTCATACGGTTTATGCCGGCGTTGACGCAATTATTATTCCCTCGCGTTTTGAGCCCTCTGGTCTGACTCAAATGGAAGCGATGCGTTACGCTACGGTGCCGATTGTCCGCAAGACCGGCGGCTTAGCGGATAGTGTTGTGGATTATAATCCTACAAATCAAACCGGTACTGGTTTTGTTTTTGAAAAGTTTGACAACCGCGCTTTCTTCGCTGCAATGGTAAGAGCTATTGAGACTTATCGTTATCCCGAATTCTGGCGCGATATTCAAAAACGGGCTATGAAAGCCGATTTTTCGTGGACTAAATCAGCTCGCGAATACGTTGAGTTATTTAAGAAAGATATGGAATATCATGCCCATGTATTGGACTAACTTTTTACATTTTTACCAGCCGTGGGGTCAGCAAGAAGACATAATGGAAGCAATTGTGACTCAAAGTTATCGACCTATACTTAACGGTGTAAAAAAGAATAAAAAAATCCGTCTCACTTTTAACATTAACGGCGTGCTTTTGGAACTTTTTGACAAATACAGGTATAGAGATCTTATTGATATATTGAGAAAACTCGGCAAAGAAGGACGAGTGGAATTTACCAGTTCTTCCAAATATCACGCTTTTTTACCGTTTATGGAAAAGAAAGAAATTATCCGTCAAATTCAGATTAACGATGAAACTAATAAATTTTATTTGGGCGAGGGATATAAGCCACAAGGATTTTTCCCGCCGGAAATGGCTTATAAAAAAGAACTTGTGCCTATTTTAGAGGATTTGGGATTTAAGTGGATTATTTTAGACGAAATTGCTTGCGGAGGAGAACCGGGCCACGTTGATTACAAAAAAGTTTATAAAATTAAAGATTCCAACCTTTTAGTTTTTTTCCGCGAGAGGAGGTTGAGTAATTTGATAATGAGTGCAGTTGTCCGTTCTGAAGAAACTTTAAAAGAGGCGATGAAAGATGATTTAAAGAGTGGTCGTTATTTGGTTACGGCCATGGATGTGGAAACATTTGGTCATCATCGGCCGGGTTTGGAGAAAATGCTTTTTGATGTTTTGGCCGCGCCGGAATTTAAACTGATTCAAATTTCTGACATTACTAAACATTACAAAGATTACGAAGAAGTTTCGCCGGTTAAATCCACTTGGGCTTCCAGCATTGAAGATATTAAAAACGGTATTCAATTTCTTTCCTGGAATGATTCCCAGAATATTATCCATAAATTCCAGTGGGATTTCCTAAATATGGTTTTGGGAGAATTTTACAAAGTGTCGGTTGACATTTCCGGATATCCTATTTTGAGGGATAAAATAGATGCGGTTTTGGCCAGTGATTCTTTTTGGTGGGCATCGGCCAAACCTTGGTGGAGTTTAGAAATGATTGAAGTAGGCGCTTGGCGGCTTTTAGAAACGATAAAGGCGATTCCCAATATTTCCAAAGATAAGGTTGATAGAGCTCGCGATTTTTACACCAAAATTATTTCCACGGCTTTTAATTGGCAGAGAACCGGTCGCATTCGGCAAATGATGAAAGAACAGAAATCAATTCTTCGCATTCCTTTCAAAGACAGGACGATTGGCAAGGCTGGAGCGGAGAAAGGCGTATATCACGCTTTCATTGATATGATGAAAAAATTAGAAAGAGAAGTAGCGAAGAAAAGAGAGTACGAAAAAGCGATTTTGTGGCGAGATTCTATTTACAAACTGCAAAATAAATTGGATATTTACGATACAATTAACGCCATTGATTTGTTGCGGGTTGAAATTTCTCATAAGGAAATTGAAAAAACGATTGAAAAATACAAGGATAAGTACCGACAGATTCGCGGCGGTCAACCAGAACAGCGAGGAACCTAGGATCCTAAGGTTCGGTTGCTCCATTTTTCTTTCCTTTTTTAGAGTTTGCTGGCGTAATGTCAGTCTTATTCAAGATACTAGCAAGCGGACTTTCCTTTCTTAACCTAAGCAAATATAAAACCGCGGACGGAATGTTCGAAAAACAAAAACTCTCGTTTTGTTTTCGATTTCTTCAAAAACAGGATTTTGCGAATTTTTGGATATCTGATGGGCGACGGAGGGATCGAACCTCCGGCCTCTGTCTTATCAGGACAGCGTTCTACCACTGAACTAGTCGCCCAAAATTTCTGTTTGTTCGGCGGGCAAGTCAGAACAGCGTTCTGCCACTGAACTAGTCGCCCAAAAATTTTAACCTGTTATTAAAATAACAAAAAATCATCCCGTTGGAAAGCGGGATGATTTTTTGTTAGGAATTATTTTTTTCCCAGAATTTTATACATTCCACAGCCGCAATCTTTACACTTTCCTTTGGCGGCTCTCATGCCATTCTTCATTACCACTTCTTCCACATCAACCATTTCTTTATCGTTTTCCTGGCATCTCATACACCGTCCTTGAATTTTCTCCATAAAAATATAAATAAAATTTTATTTATTAAAACGACCTTGTCTGCCGACAGGCAGGTCTTATTTTTAAACATTTTTTAAAAAAAATCTTTCTTTTGCCCCGCTGATCTCAATTTAAGGCTCCGAGACCAATGCCCCGGCCGGCGTTAAACGCCGAACCGATCAACCTTCCTAATCCAACGCGTCCTGCTTAAGGCATTACGCGCCGGAATGGATAAAATCTCTTAAAAGAGAAACTCCACGACCAGCTTCCGCTAGCCGTGCCTTGTTACGACTTCGTCCTTGTCACCGAGCTTACCTTAGGTCCGCCAATGGCGGAATTTTGGGCACTCCCGGCTTCCTTGACGTGACGGGCGGTGAGTACAAGACTTGAGAACGTATTCACCGCGGCATGCTGATCCGCGATTACTAGCGATTCCAGCTTCATGAAGTCGAATTGCAGACTTCAATCCGAATTGGGGCCGGCTTTTAGGGATTAGCTCCGCCTCGCGGCTTGGCAACCCGCTGTACCGGCCATTGTAGCACGTGTGTAGCCCAGGGCATCAAAGGGCCATGCTGATTTGGCGTCATCCCCTCCTTCCTCCCCATGAAATGAGGCAGTCTTGCCTGACACTTATAACAGACAACGGGGGTTGCGTTCGTTGCCCCACTTAAGGGAACAGCTCACGCCACGAACTGACGACAACCATGCAGCACCTGTTCAGATGTCCTTGTGAGAAGTTCCGCGTTTCTGCGGAATTTCATCTGAATGTCAAGCCCTGGTGAGGTTTCTCGTGTACCGACGAATTAAACCACATGCTCCACCGCTTGTGCAAGTCCCCGTCTATTCCTTTGAGTTTTAAGCTTGCGCTCGTAATTCCCAGGCGGTCCGCTTAACGCGTTAGCTTCGCCTCTCGAAGGGTCGATACTTCGAATGGCCAGCGGACATCGTTTAGGGCGTGGATTACAAGGGTATCTAATCCTTTTCAATCCCCACGCTTTCGTGTTTCAGGGTCAGGTGTGCGCCAACTGACTGCCTTCGCCTTTGGTGTTCCCCTAGATATCAACGGATTTCACCCCTACACCCAGAGTTCCGTCAGTCTCTCGCATCCTCTAAGTTTTGCCGTTTCTTGCCCATTTTTCCGGTTAAGCCGGAAGATTTAAAGCAAGACTAACAAAACCCCCTACACACCCTTTACGCCCAATAAATCCGGATAACGCTCGCACTCCTCGTATTACCGCGGCTGCTGGCACGAGGTTAGCAAGTGCTTATTCATGAGATAACATCAATCCTCACGCTAATAATGGCATTATTCCGCGCCATAAATACAAAGCCCATCATTAGTGTGAGGACTTTCTCTCTCATAAAAGCAGTTTACATCCCGAAGGATTTCATCCTGCACGCGGCGTCGCTCCGTCAGGCTTTCGCCCATTGCGGAAGATTCTCGACTGCAGCCACCCGTAGGTGTTTGGACCGTGTCTCAGTTCCAATGGTGGGGATCGGGCTCTCACCCCCCCTAGCCGTCATCGCCTTGGTAGGCCGTTACCCTACCAACAAGCTGATAGCTCGCAGGCCATTCGCTTACCGGAATTGCCGAAGCAAAACCCTTACCAAACACTCAACGAATTGAGCGCTCGGACTATCGCGTATTAGTCAATCTTTCGATTGGTTATTCGCGTGTAAGCGGTATGTACCTACGCGTTACTACCCCGTTTGCCGGTTGCCCCGAAGGGCCCCCTTGACTTGCATGCCTTATCCACGCCGCCAGCGTTCATCCTGAGCTAGGATCAAACTCTCTGAAAGAATTCGCTTAAAATTAAATCGCAAAGCGATAAAAAATTTTAATCGCGAACCTTTGAACCGCCAAAATTAAAGTTCTCGCGAAGCAAAAATTTCGGCGAATAAAGCGGGACAAAAGAAAAAATTCTTTGTTTGCTTTAACGTTTAAAAATACTAACTTAGTGATTAAATTATCAAAGTTCCGGCAATCTCAAGCACATTATCAATTATATGTGTTTAAAAATATGAGTCAAGCCTATACAAATTTCATATTTTTAATTTTCCATTCGTTTATTTTTTTATGATTTCCGGTAGTCAAAATTTTTGGAACCCTATATTTCCTGCCCTTATAAATTATGATTTCTGGCCGCGTATAAACGGGCAGGCTCGGCGTTTTAGCTTTGGCCGAAACGATGGATTTTCCCAGTTTTTTAGCGACTTCCTTAAAACGCACCTCTTCCAAAGACTGTTCTTTTCCTAAAACGCCTTTAAGGTGCCGGGAAACCGCGTCAATAATAATTAAAGCCGGAAGCTCGCCGCCCATTACGATATAGGGGCCGGTTGAAATTTCGGAAACAGAAATATTTTTTCTTCCGCGGCAGAAATCCTTTACCATTTTAGAAATTCTAGCATCCATCCCTTCGTAGCGGCCAAAAATTAAAACAAGATGGCTGGACTTTGACCATTCAATGGCTGAAACGTTGTTAAACTGGCGGCCGGCTACTTCCAAAAGAATAACTTTTGTTTTGGCTCGGCCGATTTTTTTAAAAATTTTTTCCACGGCTTTTATCACCGGTTCGGCCTTTATGACCATTCCCGCGCCGCCCGCGTACGGCCGGTCATCCACCATCTTATGTTTATCCGCGGCGAATTTCTTAGGATGATAAAATTCAATCCGAATGATTTTTTTTTTCACCGCCCGCCCTAAAATGGAACTTCCAAGATATGATTCAAAAGCTTCGGGAAACAAAGTGATGATATGAAAAGTAATCATTGTCTTTAACTTCAACAAAAAAACCGCCTACCTATAAGATAACACGGTTTTTTTGTTTAGTACTTGATTAAAGCTTAAGGTCGTCTACCACATCATCAACGTTCTTTGAAGCGGAGTCGGCGCGCGCGGACTCCTGTCTTCCTTTCCATTCGCTGCCTTCCGGCTCTTCAATCTTAAGATTGATCAGCGCGTTATTGGAACGGCCCACGATTTTAACAAGAGCTCTGATGGCGTTAGCGGTATTGCCGCCTCGACCAAGAATCCTTCCCATATCCTCTTGATGAACTTTAAGAGTCAAAAGAACTCCTCTTTCGTCAATCTTGCGGCTGACCTTAACATCGTCAGGATGAGTGGCCAATGATTTTGCCACATATTCAAGAAAATCCTGATCTTTAAACTTTTCAGCCATATTTAAGAATTTCTATCTTATCAACATAATCTAATCGACCTTTCATTTCAACTGATAATCAGATTATATTTATTTTATGTTTTTTGTCAAACTGAATTCGGAAGCCGTAGCCATCCGCGTATTCACCTACTTTCAAAATAATCATAACATAAAAAAAATAAAATGTGCCGTACGCGCGAATGCGTACGGCACATCGAACCGTTCCAAGGGCTAAATCCCAAGGGTCAAGAAGACCTAAGGGATCAAGACCCAAGGACAACTACTCGCGAGGGGCGACGAACACCCAGCGGTTGTCGACGTCCCAGACGGGGTAGTCGTAGCAGCCGTCCAGCTCCCGTCCGCCGTCGAAGTCGCGAACGACAGCGAACACCTTCAGGCGGCCGCCCGAAGCGGCGATGGGCTCCATAGCGATATGGAGCCATTCCCAGTAGGGCTGGCCTGAATACTGCAGACGCAGGGCGGGTCCGACTTCTGCTGGGCAAAGCTCCAAGCCGAGCTTGATGGCGCGGTCGTAGATCTGCTTTCTGGTAACGTCGTTCTTGAAACCCAGCTCGGCGGCAGTCTTCGTGACCAGGTCAAGTTGTTGCATTGTCTCGCTGACTTTCACCTTGTTTAGGATCTGGTCAGCGTAGCCGCCAATGCAGTATCCGTCGGCCTTCAGGGCCTTGCGGTACTCGCTGGACGACTTGTAGGTGCCGAGGGTAACCGTATTCCAGATGACAAATCGCTTCACCATCTTGACGACGAGCTCACCGGACAGGAAGCGCTGTACGCTTTCCATGCCGCCGAGCTTGTCGATGACAGCCTGCATCCTACTCCGCGTCATGTTGGGATATTTCATGGCTCTCTCTCCTTCCGACCGATGGTCGGGATTCTTTTCCTGCCCACTGGGCAGGAAGCCGCATTGTGAGGCATTAGTCTAACGCTAGAGGACTATCACAATGATAGTCATAGCTGTAAACCACCGAATAGATCAGGGGTTTACAGCTATGACTATCTCTCGTAAATAGGTTATTTAATGAATTGAAAAGAGCTTAAATTATGGTTAGAGTATAGCATAGCAACGATTATCTGTCAAGAATTAGCCCATTGCTTTTATATACGAATATTTGATTTTAGAAAATTAGATAAAGCAGCGTATGTAAAATTATAAAAAAATTATTTTTAAAAAGCAGAATAATGGCTTTATTAGTGTGGGGGTTAAACATCCAAATTTTTCGCCTCTTTGGCGTGAGTCTGAATAAAAAGTTTTCGGGGCGGCACTTCCGTGCCCATTAAAACGTCAAAAGTGTGTTCAGCTTCCTCGGCGTCTTTGATGCTGATTTGCTTAAGGTTCCTTATTTTCGGATCCATGGTCGTTTCCCAAAGCTGTTCTGGATTCATTTCGCCCAAACCTTTATACCTTTGGACATTTAAACCTTCCAAACCGCCTAATTCTTTCAACACCCGCTCTTTTTCTTTTTCATTGTAAACATAGCGCGCAACTTTTCCTTTCTGAATTCGAAAAAGCGGTGGCTGGGCGATATAAAGATAGCCCGCTTCAATTACCGGCAAAAAATAACGATAAAAAAAAGTTAAAAGCAAAGTTTGAATGTGGGAACCGTCAACATCGGCATCGGTCATAATGATAATTTTATGGTACCTTAATTTTTCAATGTTGAAATCGTCCGCGATGGCCGCGCCCAAAGCGATAATCAAATGCCTGATTTCTTTGGAGGTAAGCATTTTGTCCAACCGCGCTTTTTCCACATTCAAAATCTTTCCTCGCAAAGCCAAAATCGCCTGAAGGCGGCGATCGCGCGCCATTTTTGCCGAGCCGCCGGCCGAATCGCCTTCCACGATAAACAATTCCGCCTCGCTGGCGTCACGAGTTTGACAATCCGCCAATTTTCCCGGAAGAGCCAACCCCTCTAAAACTCCTTTTCTTAAAACCGTTTCCTTGGCCGCTTTGGCGGCTTTTCTGGCTTTCAAAGCCAAAAGTGTTTTTTCCATAATTGAGCGCGCTTCCTGAGGATATTCTTCCAAAAAAGAGGAAAAAGCTTCGTCAAAAACGCTTTCCACCGCGCTTCTGGCTTCAGGATTGCCTAACTTGGCTTTAGTCTGGCCTTCAAATTGAGGCTCTTTTAATTTTACGGAAATAACCGCGCTTAAGCCTTCCCGGACGTCATCGCCGGTAAAAGTGTCTTCGCCGGATTTTATAAATTTATTGGCTTTAGCGTAATTATTAAGTGTTCTAGTGAGGGCGGTCCGAAAGCCGGTCAAATGCATTCCGCCTTCCGGCGTATAAATATTATTGGCAAAACCTAATTCTTTGGCTTGCAAATCATTAATGTATTGGAGCGCTATTTCCACCTGAATATCTTCCGCTGTTTTATTCACGTAAAATATCATTTCTTGTTTAGCCGAAAAATGCCGATTGATATAACGCACGTAAGATTTAATGCCGCCTTCAAAGCAAAAAGAATAGCTATGATGAAGATATGTTTCTTTTTCCCGCTGGTCGTAAATGGCGATCCGCACTCCGGCCGTCAGATAAGCCTGCTGCCGGATATGTTCTAAAACGCGGTCCCAATCAAAAACCATAGTTTTAAAGATTTCCTTATCCGGCTTAAAAGTAACGGCGGTGCCGGAATTTTTACAGGCGCCGATTTTTTTAATTTTGCTTTTTGCTTTTCCTCTTTGATATTCCTGTCGCCATTTTTCTCCATCCCGGCAGACTTCCACGACCAGATATTCGGAAAGGGCGTTAACCACCGAAACGCCCACGCCGTGAAGTCCGCCGGCCACTTTGTAAGCTTCGCCGCCGAATTTACCGCCGGCGTGAAGCGTGGTCATAACCGTTTCCAAAGCTGATTTTTTAGTCTGCTTATGGGTGTCCACCGGAATACCGCGGCCGTCGTCAGTAACCGCCGCCATATCGCCGGGTAAAAGAACGACGGAAATGTTTTTAGCGAAACCGCCCATGGCTTCATCAATGGAATTATCCACCACTTCCCAGATAAGGTGATGCAAGCCGTCAACGCCTGTAGAACCGATATACATTCCCGGCCGTTTCCTGACCGGATCAAGCCCCTCTAAAACATAAATATCTTTAGCGGTGTATTTATTTTCTTCTTTTTTTGATTCTTTTTGTTTTTCAGGCATATTATTTTATCAGGATAATATTAAACTCTAAGTTCAGCCTTAAACTGTTCTGCTGTCTGTTTATAAAGTTCATTATGAATTTTGCTCACTTCGTCATTCGTTAATGTGCGTTCGTTACTGCGATAAACTATGCGGTAAGTATAACTAATTTTATCAGAACCAAATTTTTTTGGGTCATCATAATTATCCAATAATTTTGCCTCTTCAACCATATCATTACCGGCAACCTCGCGAATAAGTTCGTAGTAACGATTGGAATTAAAATCTTTTTTGTCCACGATAAAAGATATATCCATAATAACCGGCGGATATTTACTGACCGGCTGATAAATATTGTTGATATCTTTCAACTGCCTTGTTACGCGCTCATCTTTTGACCAAAGCAAACGAATGTCCGGAATTTTCATTTTTAACATAGCTAAACGATCTACGCCGAAACCGAAAGCCCAACCATTGTAGATATTTGGATCAAGCCCCAAGTTTTTAATTACTTGCGGATGGACCAGGCCAGCGCCGTTAACTTCTACCCACTTGTCGCCCCATTTAATATTCATTTCTACGCTCGGATCGGTGTAAGGAAAATGATCAACGCGAAAATCTTTTTCCATATTTTTTCCGAGCAAAGAAATAGTTACTTCAGAACAAATATTTTCTAAATCAACTTGGGTTATTTCTTTTATATCTTTTCTGCAAACAAATAGACCGTCAAAATGATGCAATACGTTAGAATGCTGCCAGTCTATTTCATCTTTACGATAAACCTTTCCATAGCACACAGCGCCAACTGCGCCATTTTCTTCAAGTTTTTTCTTAATCTCCGGATTTTCCAGATAGTATTTCCACATCAAACTGGTGTGCGGACGCAAAATATGAATAGAATCGGTATAGTATGTGTCGCTTCGGCTTCTGGCAGGATGATCTTTCGGAAAATTGAATAAATCAAAAACTACTTCCGGAGAAATAATTTCCGGAGTATCAATAATGTCAAAATCTTTTAAACTCGGAAGATTAAGAACTATTTCAACGATAGTTTTAAGCGGACTGCCTTCAGCGCGAGTTAAATCCGGCATCGCAATATAACGCTTAAGCCTGTTGCTTTCAGAATCGGTTTTACTTTCCAATGCCTGTTTTAGTTTTCTTTCTTCTTCCAAGGAAACCAGCAAATATCGTCTTGGTGATTTAATTGGTGATTTAATAAATGTCATATATAAGGCCATTTTTGGATTTTGTCCAACTCATCTATCTTTTTATTTTACGATAAAAAAACGCTTATCGCAATCGCAAAATTGTGTAAAAAAAAGAGGATGCTGTTAATAAACAACACCCTCTTTATCACAATTATCGCGATTCTAACAATTCTCGCTTCTGTTGAAGCGTGAATTGATGAAAAACTTGAATTACTCTTCCCTCTTTATCATACCTTACCACTAAGAAATAATGATCTTTTCTATACACGGCACTATAATCGGTATCAATATCAAGATAACGATCATATCCTATTTCTTTTAGGAAAGGGTTTACTTCCTTTTTAGAAAACCTTAAAATCGCTTTTTCTATCGCCATAAAGCGATAATAAGGCCGAACCAATTTTTTTACAATGTAAACTGAATTATTTATTTTAACTTTACTGTCCAGTTTAGATTCAACAGTGGCTACTATTAAATCTCCCAGAAATTTTTCTCTGATACCTTGAAAAACATGCATAATGGCGTCTTTATCTAATTCTTCTATTCCGCTTATCTGAGTTATAAGAACCACGCACTCATTGATATACGCGATGGCCTTTTTAATGTCGCCGGCCGGAGCATATCCATCCGCGGCAATGTTATAAAAAGACAACCAGCGAACTTCGCTATCGCCGATCTCGCGGGCGATCCTTTCCGCTTCCGCTAAGTCTCCATCAGCCCAAATGATTTTTAAAACATCAACATATTTTTTAACATCTTCTTTCGGGTAACGGTTTTGTTTTTCATCTGCGCTTATTTTATTTACACTCGCTAAAACCGGCCCGAAAAAAAATAAAAAACTGATCAAAAAAAACACAACTCTTTTCATTTTTTTACCTCCTTTTCTAAAAAAATAAATTTTTAAGGTTCTTTTTGCAAAAAAAACCGCACTTTTTATGCGGAAAAATTTCGCTTCACGCGTTTCTTATCCGCCGGAGGCGGATCAGTTTCTGGCTGAAAGGATAGAGTCGTGCCGGATATTTTAATGTTTAAAATAGCCAGCGCCCTTTCCTTTAAAGAATTCTATCGTTTATTTTATTACTATTTAGTAGTATAATCTTAGGGAAATTTGTGTCAAGAGCCGGTTCATTTGGCCGCTTATTTTATCCCAGTCGTATTTTTCAAGAACCAATCTTTGGGCGTTTGAAACAATTTTCCGCCTTAGCTGATCGTCAGCCAAAAGAATTTTTGCTTTCTCCGCGATGCTTTTAGGATCGCGAACTCTGCAAAATAAACCGGTCTCTCCGTCTTTCAAAAAATCAACAATGCCTCCGACCGGCGTGCCGATCACCGGGAGACCGGCCGCCATCGCTTCAATGAATGAATTTCCCATTCCTTCGGAAAGCGAAGGGCGGATAAAAATATCGGCGCCGGCCAAATATTCCGGCAGTTCTTCATGGGAAACCATGCCAAACATAAAAACTCTGTGATTAATTTTAAGATTTGAAATTTGAGATTTAAGATTTTTTTCTTCCGAACCGTCCCCAAGAATAAACAACTTGATATTTTCCGGCAGATATTTCATCGCCTCTACGATATCTTTAACCGCGTTTTTTTTAACCAAGCGCGAAACGGTAATAATAATTTTTTCCTTATTTTTGATTTCTGATTTCTGATTTCTGAATTTATTTATATCTACTCCATTCGGCACCACCTCAATCGGGCAAACCGCGCCGTGCCGCCTCGCAAAATCCGCCAGATAATCGCTAATTGCCTGAACATAATCGGCTTTCTTAAAAATTTTCTTCCAAAGAGGATAAAAAATGCCCACTCGCTTTAAAATATGCATTTCCGAATCCCCTTCCTGCAAGGTTAAAACAAACGGAACTTTTGGCTGAAAAATTTTAAAAAATAAAGCGCCAAAACCGGCGTAAGAAGCCATAATTGACCATAAAACGCGATAATGATTTTTCTTGTGCAAATTATAAGCTTTTAAAAAACCTAAAAATGGCAGCAGATATTTATCCAGCATCGAAACGCCAAAACCAATTCTATAGACATTAACATTGCCTATTTTCTCAAATTTCGGCAATTTCCCGTCTAAACGGGCTGTAACTATATCAAATTGAACATTATTGATCCGATCGGTTATTTCTTTTACGGCAATTTCCGCTCCTCCCGTAAACGGCAAATAAGCGGTGGAAAAAATAATAATTTTCATTTTAGCGTTGTATAAGTATAATAATGCTGTGGCAGCCAGAAAGAAAATACTTTACATCATCACTAAATCTGCCTGGGGCGGGGCGACCAGATACACTTACGATTTGGCGGTTAATTTGCCGCAAGATAAATTTGAAGCCCGGATTGCCGCCGGTCCCGCGGAAAAAAGCGAAAATCTTTTTACGGCGCTTCAAAATACTAGCCTTCATTATTCTATTATAAAAAAATTTCAGAAATCCGTAAATCCCTTAAAAGATATCTTTGCTTTTTTTGAAATTTTAAATTTAATTAGAAAAATAAAGCCGGATATCATTCATGTTTCCAGTTCCAAAGCCGGCGGCCTCGCCGGTCTGGCGATTTTTGTTTTAAAAACTCTGAAACCCGCGGCCGATAATCCAAAATCTATTTTTACCGCCCATGGCTGGGCTTTTCACGAAGATCGCCCTGAATGGCAATGCTGGCTGATAAAATTATTAAGCCGCTTAACCGTATTTTTCTACGACCGCGTCATTACGGTTTCCGAATTTGATCGCGCTTCGGCGATAAAAAATAAAATCGCGCCAGCTGAAAAAATTATCACTATTCATAACGGCATAGATTCCGATTCTCTGAATTTTCTGAACAAAGAAAAAGCGCGGCAAGAATTGTTGCCGCCGAAAAAAACCGGCGAATTTTGGATCGGAACGATCGGCGAATTTACCAAAAACAAAGGGCATGAATTTTTAATTAAAGCGGCGACCAAACTGATAAAAGAATATCCGGAAATAAAATTCATAATAATCGGCCATCGCGAAGAAGAAAAACAAAAATGCTTATTGCTTATTTCCCATTATTCTTTGCAGAATAACGTTTTTCTTGTTGACAGCCCGCCGGGCGCGGCAAAATATCTTAAAGCCTTTGATATTTTTATCCTTCCTTCCCTCAAGGAAGGCTTGCCTTACGCGCTTTTGGAAGCGGGCCTGGCCGAACTGCCGGCCATCGCCGCGGAAGTGGGCGGCAATCCTGAAATAATTACCGATCAACAAGAAGGGCTTTTAATAAAACGGGCTGATGTTCAAGAAATTACAAAAGCTGTTGAAAAATTGGTCAATAACGGCAATCTTCGCCAAACCTTCGCCAAAAATCTGCGCCAAAAAATTATCGGTGAATTTTCTTTCAAAAAACAATTGTCAAAAACTATCGGCCTTTATCTTTCCTGATTTGTTTTTATAAAAATAAATCCGGCGGCGGAAAGAATTCCCATCCCCAAACTGATTAAGAACCAAAACCAAGCGCTGTTTTTTGAGTCTTCCGCTGCTTCAAAAACATCGGCATTAACGGTTGAAGCAATATTTTTATCCTGGCTTAAAGACTGATTTAAAGGTTTAATCTCTGAAGTAGCAGAAGGTTCAACTAAGAATCGCTGATCATTTTTTTGAAGCAATAATGACGGCGAAATATCTTGCTTTGGAGAAAACTCGGCGGCTTTTTTGCCCGGAGATTCAAAAGCAATGATTATCCGCGTTTGCCCGAAAATTCTGTTAAAACTTTCATTGGCCTTCAATAAACCGTTATAGGAGAACTTATCGGCCAAAAAACCGGTTGGATATAAAAACTCTGTTTCTCCGGAAATCAACGCCGGCGAAATCGCGGAAACCGATTCCGCCACGACTAAAAATGATTCGGGCAAGATATAAGTGGAATCCGGAAAAACAAATTTTTTTCCATTACTTTTTAAAACCCAATCTGAAATGTCAATTGTCTCGCTTGAAGGATTATGGATTTCAATCCAGGAAGAATCGCGGCCAGCTGGTTTTATTTCGGAAATATAAAGTTCATTGGGAATCACGGTTATTTTTAAATAAGCGGAAGCTGAATAATAGCCGGAAGAAACATTCAAAACCGCCTGGTAAATGCCGGGAAAATAATAAGCATGCCGCGCTTTTTTTCCTTCTTTTTGCGTTCCGTCGCCGAAAATCCATAAATATCTGGCATTTTCAAGCGGTTCGTTTTTTAAACCAAAAGCTTCTCCTTTAAATTCCGTTTCCGCTCCAGCCACGGCAATTTTATCCTGACCGGCCGTTGCTTTAATTGAGAGAGAATTTTCCAAAGGAGTAATTAAACCGGAAGGCTCCAAATTCAGAGATTGGTTTATTGGCGCGTTTCCTGAACCCGCCTGGCCGCAATTTTCGGGAATAGCATTCACCGCCGACCACGCTTCGCCTATTTTTTGCAGTGACTGGCCATTGCCGCCCGCTCCCCACTCGGAATTATAAACCGCAGAATCCGCCTCGCTGCCGACATTATCCAATAAAATCAATTTTTCTCCGGTATTATTTAAAGAAAAAGAGCTATCAAAAATTGTGCCGGAAAATCCGGGCCAATCAATTAAAAATTTTCCCACGTTATCGGCAATGATCGCGCAACTTCGCGCAGGTAGAATATTTTCTCCCTGAAATAAATTTAAAGAATGATTGGTATTGTCTTCGCGCAGTTTCCAGCCGGATAAATCAACCACCTCATTTCCATTATTAAAAATTTTTACCCACTCCCGCCCGCTATCCGCTCCTTCCAAATCATACATAATCTCGTTAAACGATACTCGCGCGTGCGCAAGCATGGGAATTCCCAATAAAAAAACAAAAAATATCCGCAAAAATTTAATCATCTAAATTGTAAAAATTAATTCAAAATCTAATCGTATCGCCTGGTTTAAGAATTTTCTTTTTTGATTTTGATTCTTTGCTTTCTCCGGCATCGGAAATATCTCCGGCATCAGAAATTAAAGATTTTTCCAAAGTCCGCCTTAATTCCGTCAAATCCGGGGATTTTCTGGCCGGCGAATGTTTGGGAAGCAGATCTTTCAAAGATAATTTTTTTTCTTCTTGTTTTTCTTCTCGTTTTTTTATCACCAATTCGCCTTCTTTAATCTGGGGAAATTTAGGCACATTTATTATAGGCTCTGTTTTTTTAAAAGGAGTTGACATCGGATGCGGTTTAGCCGCAACATTTTCACGCGGCAAAGGCGAACGCGGCGCCGGCATTCCCATATGTTCCGGACAATAAACCGGCCGCCGGCCGTCAGGCTTAAAAGGCACGAAAATTTTTTTTCCGCAGACGCTGCAAACAGCTTCATATTTCGGGGGCCCGGAAGAAACCAAAGTTAAAGGCGGCGTTCCGGAGGAAACTCCGCCAGAATTTTCCACCAGCGCGTGCCAAGCGACGATTTTTTCCCGAACTTGGGAAGAAGGCGTGCCGTATTTTTCCCTTGAAAATTCAATAATTCCTTTTTTAAAAGAAATTGCCGGACGCTCTATCGGCGCCAAGGTTTGGGCAGAAAAAGGAAGAGAAGTTATGCCGTCAATCATTAATTTCAAATAAATGCCGGCAAAAGGCAAATTGATCAAATCTTGAATCATAAATTCTGGCTCAAATTCTTTCTCTAAAAATTCCGCGTCCGCCGCGCCTATCCGAAAAACGATCATTGTCCCCACATTTCCAAAAACCGAGTCCCGCACTTTAGTGCTGGTATCGGTTACCAGCTGGCCGATGTACTGATGGGCCAAAGCCAGGCTTAAACGGTATTTTCTCGCTTCCGAAAGAATGTCGGCAAAAGCATCCGTGGCAAAATTCTGAAATTCATCAACGTAAAGATGAAAATCCGCGCGCTCTTCTTCCGGAATATCCACCCGGCTCATCGCCGCCAAATAAAGCTTGGTGATGAGCATCGCGCCCAAAAGATGCGAATTGCTTTCCCCCACTCTCCCTTTGGAAAGATTGACAATCAGAATTTTTTTCTCATCCATCATTTTTCTCATGTTAAAAGAAGTATGTTCCTGGCCGATAATATTTCTGATCAAAGGGTTGGTGATGAACTGGCCTATTTTATTTTGAATCGCCGGTGTCGCTTCCTGGGCAAACCGTTCGGTATATTTGGCGAATTCCTGAGTCCAAAAAGATTTAATCACTTCGTCTTTTATTTTAGAAACGACTTCTTTCCGATAATCTTTGTCGGAAAGCATGCGATTTATTCCTAAAAGCGTGGAATTCGGATATTCCAAAAGCGCGAGCACCGTATTGTTCAAAATATATTCCATCCGGGGGGACCAGACATCCGGCCAGATTTTTTTAAAAACTCCCATTAAGCCCGCGGCCACCAAATGCCTTTGGTCGTCGCTGACTTTTTCCAAAACATTAAAAGCCACCGGAAATTCGGTGTCCGCCGGATTAAAATACACGACGTCTTTCAATCGTTCTTCGGGAATATAATTCAAAAGTTTTTCCGCCAGCTCACCGTGAGGATCAACCACCCCCAAACCGTTTCCCGCGGCAATATCCTGAATCGCCATATTTTCCAAAAGCGTGGACTTGCCCATGCCGGTTTTGCCGATGATATAAATATGCTTGCGGCGATCTTCCTCTTTAATGCCGAATTTTTGCCGTTTATTCCTGAAATCAGTCTGGGCAAAATAAATTTTATCGCTTTTTTCTATCATAATGTAAATTGGTATAATGAAAGATTAAACCGGTAAATTCGGCGGCGGCGTCCCTTTTTTCCTCTCGCCTCTTTCAAAAGTGGGAGCGCTGACGACGCGGCCCGGATAATGATAAATAGTCGCCAATTCTTCGGAAGTCAGAATAAAAGATTTTCTCCTGAATGGATGATAAAAATAATCCCGCCGGCGGAAAGCCCTGACCATTGAACGCTGGTTGCGGTATTCCCTTTTTTTCTTAAACCAAAAACCGCCCGCCGTGCTTCTTTGCGGTTTAAATCCGTTAAGATTCTGGCTGTTATATTGTTTCATTACCCCCATAATGGAAGCGATATTTATAAAATTAAAAATATCCCGGCGCCCTGCGTAAATTACCCGGATGCCCGCGTCAAATCCGAGTTTCGCCATATTGCGATCCAACGCCTTTAACGTTTCCATATCGCCGGGCAAAAGCGATTGCGGAAACGTTTCTCCCTTGCTCTTTGTTTTTTCGGAAATCTTTTTCTTGAGCTTTTCGCCTTCTTTCAGCCATTGGTCGCCGGAAGCTCTGATCAAAACCTGAAACCAGACATTTTCTTCTTCTCTGATTGAAGACATAAATTCCAAAAGCGAAGACATCGGATCTATTTTTTCCATTTCTTCCTTAACATCCTCCAATTTGAAATCCATGTAAGTTCTGATCGGATAAGCGTCTTCTTTCGTCAAGCCAAATTCCACTCCCCACAAATTCCAGTTTTCATTTGGTATATTTTCCGGCAAAAATCGGGTATAATCGTCAATTTCCGCAATTTCCACTTCCGGATACTGGGCGTAAATCTGGGCTTCCACCAAATTTTTCATAATTTTAGGAACACGGACAAAAAAACTGATTTTTCCTCCCAAACTGGCTATTTCAAAAGAAAGCCATCCTTTCACGAATCCTTTCCAATATTTTTCCAAACGATTTCCTTCATAAGAATTATGGAGAGCGTTAAAAACAAGCTCCATTGCCCGGGGGCTTTTAAAAACATTATGAGGCACTTTGACTTCCAGAAGCAGCCAGGAAATATTGGCGACAAAATAAATTTGAATATATGTTATCCAGATTTCCCAACCGATAAAAAAAAGAGCGGTTGGTAGCCAAATATACCAAAGCTCTTGAAAAGTCTTTAAAATTTGAACCGCGAAACCGCTACTAAAGATTTCTAACGCTCCCATTGCTTATATTATATCTTGTTAAAAATCTTCTGGCAAAACTAATTTTTAGACCAGCGTGTAATTTTCTTCCGCGGTCTTTTTGAAAAATTCTTTATTTTGAAGATTGATCGCGATCGTTCCGCTTTTAACGCGGCGCTGTTTAAGAACTTCTTTAATAATTTCTTCTTTGGCCAGCGGGCCGCGTTCTTTTAAAATTTGTTTTATCACATCCGAAACACGCCGTTTTTATATCCCATGCTGGTTAAGCCATAAAGCCCTCTCCCCACCAAAACAAAATGGCTGTTTTTAATCAATTCATTATGCACCGTCTGAATATGAGCCGGTTTTTTCAGCAATAATTCAATTTCCGCGGCAATTTTTTTAAAATGCATCGGCTCGCCGTTCTTCCTTAAAACCATGTGGGCCATATCCTTCATGCCGCGGGGAGAAATTTGCGGAGAATCGGCCAAACCCCATTCCCCCAGATAATTGCGCTTGATTTTTTTGGAAACAGCCAAAAAAGACGGAAGCAATTCTTGAGAAAATCCGCTTAAAAAATATTCTGCCGGAATTTTCTCAAGATGGCGGGCAAATTTCGCGAGTATTTCTTTCTCGGCTAAAAGATTGTCTGAAGATAATTCTTGCCGTAAAGCCGTCAAAACTGTTTCTATTTTGTCGGCCAGGCGGCGGTTATTGGTCCAACGGGAAAAAAAATCATCGGTTTCGCTTAATCTTATGAATTTATCGTCTAAAGAAAGAAAAAAAGAAAAATGATTAGGCCTGCCGTAATTTAAAACAGCCGTCTTAAAAAATTCTTCTTCGCGCGCCAATCCCCCTTTTTTGTTCAATTCTTCATTCAAATAAAGGGAAATTTCCGCTATTTCATTTTGGCAATTATGGCGGAGACGGACCAGCGCGGCCGCTTCAATTTGGCGCACTCTTTCTCGGGTAATTTTATGGTCTTGACCAATAGCCTCCAATGTTTCTTTATTTTTATAATCGTCAATGCCAAACCGCCGCGCTAAAATTTCCCGACCGCGAATCGGAACGCTTTTTAAGATATTTTTAGCCGCTTTATCCAATCTAACCATAATTTTATATTATTTTTTATATATTATTTATTATGAATGATAATAGCACAACTGATTTTTTTGTCAAACTTTTTTGATTTTTTTGACTTTTTCACCTTTATAGATTATTATCAATAATAACCGTTCTTTTATAGATAAAAATAAAAAAACCTTTAAAGGAGGGTAAATAATGAAACATCGATTCTTTCTTGGAGATCCGAATGGTTTTGATGAAGATTGGCATTGTCTGAAACTCATTAGTGAATTTCCGCAAGATATCGAAACGCTTGAAGCGCTCGCGTTTATTATTCCTGCTTATAAACCTAATGATGATCGATTTCATGGTGATCATAAAAATAGATTAAGATGCCTCTCCCCGGTTCTTGAAAATTTGAACGGCTCTCAAGAACTTCGCCTCGTTTCCATACCGCCAAGATATTCTAATAAAGAACTAAAAAAAGAAAGAAAGAAATTTTGAAAAAAAATTTAAAATTATAAAGCTGTACGGTTCACCGTACAGCTTTTTTTATTCCCAGATTCTCAAAAAATGCCACGGAAGAATTTTTATAAAATAGTCCAAAGCGACCTTGAGGCTAAATTGCTATTTTGTCTTTTTGACAAGGTACTTAAAAACTTTATAAAAACTCTTTCTGGTGTTGTCCACGATTTCCGCATCGTTCACAATCACGATCTTCTTTTCTTTACCCAACATTGCTACGAGCATAAATACTCCGCCCATATCAAACTTTGAGCCATTGCTTGTTTCGTCATACCAGATATGAACCTCATCTGCCTCTAAAATCCCTGTAAAATTAGTTCTGCAGATCTCATAGCCGCCAGTCGGATCATCTTGCTTTGTATCTCTAATCGGCCAGTGAATTTGATGCCCAACAGCTTCCAGCGATGTGATATATTCAGCAATCTTTTTCTGTGTTTCGGATTTAACATTTCTCACGGGAGAAATCAGAAAAATTTTCACCTTGCACCTCCTAAAATTACAATGTTCTCATTCTACACTATTCCAATCTTTCTCTTCAGTCAACTTCGCTAATTATCTCCCATGACACTTTTGTTGCTTATTGACTACTACGCAGGAACATACTGATAAGAAAGTCTGTCATATTCATCAGCTGGATATTCGCAAATTCCGTCATCATGCCACAACACGAATTTTTCAATTCCCGCATCGAGTGCCATTCGACTGCAAACTGTGCAGTATGGCTTGCCCGATTTCTTGATTCTCCCCACCTCATCGACTCTGGCGAAATATAGCTTTGATCCTCGAAATTTTTCTGAGTTCCGTTTCAGCGCATCCGTAATAGCTCTCCATTCAGCATGCATACAGCAAGTACGATCGTACTTTTCTTTACCCACACCGATTTCTTGATCGCACATTTGATTTTCTTTCTTATCCAGCGGTGGTGCGTTATACCCCTCACCTACTATTTCGCCATCTTTTACAATCACAGTTCCGCATTTCGCCAACAAGCATAAAGCCTTCTCGGCAATTTCTGCCGCCTTATTCATCCATTGAATCGCTTCTTGTTCTTGTTGTCCTTTAAGGTATTCCATATTTTTACGCATTCTTACTTCCCATGACATCTTTGTTATTTCAACGGTGTCCCGTGGAGATTCTTGCAATTCTTGACGCACCATGCTACATATCATAATAGAACATTCAGCGCACATTAACCTCTCAAGCGCAACACTTGGAATCACGGCACGAATACGAAGCTTTTAAGGCAAAGGGTAGGGAAAGTGTAGGTAGTACCTGCCTTTTCCCCGCTCTTTGACAAAGCAGGGAGTGCAAATTTTATAGCTATCGTGGCTATAAAAGTGTTGCACTTCAAAGTACAAACCAAGCAGTAAATTCAGGAGGTGAGAAATGCGTACATTCACTAAATGTCCTTCTTGGAAAGAGATTGAGGGATATCTTTATAGTAGTCATTCAGGCGCACTATATTGTAGTTCTTGCGGCATTTGGATAGGGATAGAAGAATCAGATCGAGACAAAGTTATCCTTATCGGACAAAGAAGTGAAATGGGACATAAAGATCTCGTAATGTACAGTGACTTTAAAATTCATTGCCCAAGTTGTCAAAAAGAAATTTTTTTCACTCTCTGAAGGATCGTCTCGTCCGAGCCTGACCACCGTGTCGGGCTCTTTTTTATTTCCTCATTTCCCATGACACTTCTTATACTTCATCCACTACTCGATTTGCCACGCGGATAGTTTTATAGTCCAAAACCCTTTTACCTAAAAGAGTTTTTTCTTACTCCCATGCGGCCCCGTGGCACTTTCGCTACGGGATCGTCTGGGAGTAAAAGTCGGGTTGTCAAAGGTCTGTCTTGGTCTTGCAAGGACAACCCTATGCTAAGTTCTCAAAGTCATCAAGTTGAGTTGCCCACAGCTGTCTATCCGCATATTCATTATAACTTATCGGGGTATTCTATCAAGCACCAGATCGTTTACTCGCTGGACCGTGATCCCAAACGCTTCGGCGATCTTCGGCTGATTCCAGTCCTTGGTCAGCAATTCTCGGATTCGCTGGTTGCGTTCCGATTTCTCTAAATGTGAATTTTTCATGTTTTTGCTCATATTTTTTATTGGTTAATCCGCATGACATTTTCTGTTGGTAATACAAAAACCCGATTACCTTTTAGGTAATCGGGTTTGTTGTTTTGGCCTATTTTAAGCGGTTTTTACGCTTTTTTAGCTATCCTCATTGCCCGTGGCACTTCTTATATTTCTTTCCTGAACCGCACGGACAGGGGTCATTGCGACCCACCTTTTGGCCAGCTTGGTGAATTTCTTTTAATTTTGTCGTTGATAATGCAGATTGGCCGCTGATTTTAAGAATTGAATGGGAAAGATGAGCCCTAATCGCGGCTTCCAATTCTTTAAATATCCGCGCTCCCTCGTTTTTATATTCTATCAAAGGATCGTGCTGGCCGTAAGCGCGAAGATTCACCGAAGAACGAAGATAATCCATTGCTTCCAAATGCCCCACCCAAAGCATATCCATAATCTGAAGCATCAGCATTTTTAAAAGCCGAGAAAAATTTTCTCCGCCTAAATCTTTTTTCTTTTTTGCCAAAAGATTTTGCCAAAGTTCCAAAACATACTCCTTGATTTTTTCTCTTATTTTATCCGTTGATTCTCCGCTCTCCGTTATTTTAATCAGTTCTTGGCCGGCGCTTTCATCAATTCCCAAACGAGTGCGCAGATTTTCGGAAATTTCTTTGATTTTCCATTCCGCGATATCGCTTTGAGCGTGAAAATCAACTAAGTCGGTTAATTCGTCTTCAACCAATTCCGCGGCCTGCTTTTCAATTTCTTCGCCTTGACCGGCGAGAATTTCCCGCCGGCGCCGGTAAATCAACCGGCGCTGGCGGTTCATCACGTCGTCGTATTCCAGAATATGGCGGCGGGCGTCAAAATTAAAACCTTCAATCTTCGCTTGCGCCGATTCCAAAGCGCGCGAAACTATTTTATTTTCAATCGGCTCATTTTCGGGAATGCCGAAAGCACCCATCATTTTTTTGATTTTTTCCGAACCAAAAACCCGCATTAAATTATCCTCCAAAGAAACAAAAAACTGCGTTTGGCCCGGATCGCCCTGCCGGCCGGCCCGCCCCCTCAACTGATTGTCAATTCTTCTGGCTTCGTGCCGTTCCGTGCCAAGAACAAACAATCCGCCGGCTTCTAAAACCATTCGGCTTTGCTGAGGGTCCGGAGGATTACCCCCTAAAATAATATCCACGCCGCGACCCGCCATATTAGTGGCGATCGTCACCGCGCCGGCTCTGCCCGCCTGCGCGATAATCGCTCCTTCTTTTTCGTGATTCTTTGCATTCAAAAGTTCGTGCGGCACGCCTTCTTTTATTAAAAGAATTGACAATTTCTCGTTTTTCTCAATGGAAACCGTCCCCACTAAAATCGGCTGGTTTTTTTTGCGGCATTCTTTTATTTTTTCAACCACGGCCTGAAATTTGCCTTTCTCCGTTTGAAAAATTTTATCGGAAAAATTTTCCCGGATCAGCGGCTTATTCGCGGGAACAGCCAAAACTTCCAGATTATAAACTTTATGGAATTCCTCAGCCGAAGTCAGAGCAGTGCCCGTCATTCCGGAAAGTTTTTCATACATTCTGAAATAATTTTGGAAAGTAATGGAAGCCATGGTGCGCGATTCGCGCTGAACGGAAACTCCTTCTTTGGCTTCAATCGCCTGATGGAGCCCGTCTGACCAACGCCGGCCGGGCATCAGCCGGCCGGTAAATTCGTCTACGATTATCACTTCATTGTTTTTTACCACATAATCCCGATCGCGCTGAAAAAGCGCCTGGCTACGAAGCGCCTGCTCCAGATGATGGACATATTTTATGCCTCTTTCCGTGTAAATATTCTCCATACCGAGAATTTTTTCCACTTTACCGATCCCGTCGTCGGTGATAATCACCGCTTTCATTTTTTCATCAACATTATAATCAACGCCTTTTTGAAGGCGCGGCGCGATTTTTGAAAAACCGCGGTAAAGCTCGCCGGATTCTTCGTCCGGAGCGGAAATTATCAAAGGCGTCCGCGCTTCGTCAATTAAAATAGAATCAACTTCGTCAACCACGGCGAAATAATGATTCTTTTGCGAAACTTGCGCCAAGTCATACGCCATATTATCGCGCAAATAATCAAAACCGAATTCATTATTAGTGCCGTAAGTGATGTCCGCTTCATAGGCCTCTTTGCGGGAACAAGGCCGCAAAAATTCATGGACTACTTTAAATGATCCTTCGGTATCCCTGATTTCATCAAACTTATTTTGAATTTTATTTTGCTCGTTTTCCTGATTTTTATAAAATGAATCATATAAATAACTGGCTTCATGGTTCAGACACCCGACTTTCAACCCAAGAATATGGTAAATCTGCCCCATCCAGACCGCGTCGCGGCGGCTTAAATAATCGTTTACCGTTACAATATGCGCCCCTTTTTCTAAAAGCGCATTAAGATAAGCGGGCAGAGTAGCCACTAAAGTTTTTCCTTCGCCGGTTTTCATTTCGGCGATTTTTCCTTGATGGAGGATGATGCCGCCTAAAAGCTGGACGTCGTAATGGCGCTGATTCAGAGTTCTTTTGGCCGCTTCTCTCACCAAAGCGAAAGCTTCCGGCAAAAGATCATCCAAGATTTCTCCTTTTTTAAGCCGTTCTTTGAATTTTAGAGTTTTCTCCGGCAGATCGCCGTCTTTTAAATCTTTAAAATCTCTTTCCAAAGCGTTGACGCTTTCCACCAGCGGTTTGAGCTGTTTTAAAAACTTTTCATCGGCATCGCCGAAAATTCTCGCGATATTTCCAAAAATTGACATAACATTTATTACGCAATAAATCCATTATATCGCTTTTTCTTAATTAAAAAAGCCGTTCTCAAACGGTTTTTTAAAAAAAGATAATGCGGAGATTTATTCCACAAACACCGCGGCGGCAAACACCGTTGTCCAAAGGCCGTCTTTATTCCCAACAGCAGATTGCGTAATGTTTGAGACACGGACAATCTTTCCCGACATTTTAAATATCTGTTCTCTTTCATCCCACGCGGTTTGAGCGTTAAATTCAATGCCCAGCGTTGAAGCAAGCATGCTCGCGGCAAGATCTTCCGCATATTCTCCCGCTTTTTCTTCCGTTTCTCCAAACGCGTGATGCTCGGAAAGATAACCATGCTGATTTCCATCCGCGGGAATCGCCACGCCGACTGACGCGGCAATCAAACGATTCGGCTCATTGGTGGATTCGCGATCATACACCGCAAAAACCACCTCGCCGGGCCGAAGTATTTTAACTCCTTCTTCTTTGGAAATTTTTTTTACGCCCGGCGGATAAATACTGGAAACAAGAATAAGATTGCAATGGGCGATGCCAGCGGCGCGGAGAGCAAGCTCAAACGACGCCAGCCGTTCTTTATGCACGCCCACTCCTTTGGTAAAAAATATTCGTGAAGGAACCATATTTTATAAATTATGTTTTATTTCTCTGATTATTTCTCTATCTTTTCTCGCCAATTTATCCTTATATTTTTTAATTTCACGCTCCAGTTTTGATTTGACCAAATTAATCGCTTCTTCTAAAGATTTGCCCAAAGCGGCGGCTCTTAAAATGTTTTTAATCCTCGGCAAATCCAAATTTATTTCACAACGCCAAACTTTTCCCTCTTTGTGATGTTTAGTGGTTTTGGCCAATTCCGCCTCAAAAATAATGTCAGTTTTATTATTCAATGATTCTAAAAGTTTCTCCGCCGGTAAAATAAGTTTTTCTTCCGCCAGCGCTTTGACAGCCGGAGTTAATTTAAAATTAGTGGTTTTAATATGAACTCTCATTTTTTTATTTTTATTATCGCATAATTTTTCACGCGCCTAAAGGGCGGTAGGATGTTAACTCCAAACAATATCCTTTGTGAGTACAATCACTGCCGCCCTTTAGGCGCATGAATTATCTTTATTTTACTTAATCTAATTTTAATTGTCTACAAATACAAAAACCCGCTAAAGCGGGCCTTTGCACAGACATCGTTTGTATCCCGCGAAAAGCGGGAACGCACTCACAATCTAATCTTAACAAAAGAAAAAATTTTGTCAAATTTTTACATCTTTTTTATCAATTCTTCGGCTGTGCCGCCAAAAATTTTAGAAGAAGGAATAAATTTTATTAAATCTTTGACATCTCTCCCTTTTAAGTCATTTATGCTTAACCCCGTTAATTCGCGCAATTTAGTGGTAAAAGAAATCAGCGGACCGCTTTGCTGTTCAATGGCTTGTCGATGAAGCTCATAAACATCCTTGTTTAACAACTGGCCTATTTTATTTTCGCCCACAGGAAAAATTTTGTTTAAATTATTCGTAAATTTTTCCGCGCTAATTCCCAATTTAGAAAGTATTCCTCCTATTTTCCCGTCTAGTGAATCCATAAATTCTTGAAGACCCTCTGGCTTAACAATTCCTTTTAAATCTTCGGGAGAGATGCCAACTTTTTTGGCTATATTTTTAATATCATACATTTGTTCTAAAATTCTCTCTTGATTCAATCCAATTTTTTGATATTTTTCTATTTCTTGTTCAATTATCGGCGCAATTTTTTCCTCAATTGCTGAAAGTTTTTCTTGGTCAATTATTTGTTCGGTTGGCACATCCGGAATAATTTCATCGGGTTGCGATATTATTTCTTCAGAAACTGTTGGAATTTCTTTCGTTGAAGGAGTCTCATCAGCAGGAATTTGTTCTTCTGATATTTCATCCGTAGTTTCGGTTCCTGACGTCCCGACGTTTTCTGACGGCAATTCGCTTTCAACTGATGTCCCCGCTCCCTTCACGGCTTTTAAATACTCGGTACTGTCCGCTAAATCCATTTTGCCGGTTTTGGGATCAAGTTCCACAAATCCTTTTCCAATGCGGCGCATCATCTGGCCGTAACCTTCCATATCTTGGGGATAGCCGAGCGATTTAAGTTTATTTAAGATTTCCTGATTTTTTAAAGCCTCTTGAGCGTCTTCAAGCCACAATTGATGGGCTTTTATTCCGGCCCAATCTTTTAGATTTTTTACTCCATCCCAGCCGAATTTTTTGGCCATTTCTTTATTTATTTCTTTATTATCCATAAAATAATCAATAATCGCTCCTTCGGGCCCGCGCGCGCCGATTTTCAAAGGCAAAGGCGAGATTTCTTTTAATTGAGAAATTTCAGCTATTCCTTTGACAACTGGTATTTCGCTTTCCATTTTTGGTTTAATTGATTCAATCACCGCTGTTTCTTTTTTTATTCCCGCTAATTCCGCCACTCTCAAGACTTTTGGCCGGCTGAAATACCAATCCAATCCGGCCGCGGAAAGACCGCCAATCAAACCGCTGGTTAGCGCTATTACCATATTAGTTTTTCCTTCCCGGCGGCCGATATCTTTCAATTTTTTTTCATACTCATCGCTGTAATTATCAATAATCTCCATCATCCGCCATTTGTTTTTCTCGCTTTTCAGCAATTTTCTCTGCTTTTCTATTTCCGCTAAAACTTCTTCTTCAACCGCCCCTGTTTTCCGGGTTAAATTTTCTATTCTTTCCTTGCCGAATTTAGACCCGAAAATTTTTCGGCCAAGAGCGTTTAATCCGCCGGCGATCGCGCCGCCGCCCAGCGTTCTTAATCCCCGATGGCCGGCAATGCCGGCCGCGATAAGCCAGCCGCCAGGGCCAAGCGCGAGAGCAACCCCGGCTCCGATACCCGCGGAAAGGCCGGCTGACATAAAAAGTCTCTTCCCGCGCGATAGCCCCGCATACTTATCCCAAATTTTTCGCATTCTGCTTTTTTCTCGTTCATTTCTCTCGCTCATTTTCTCCATTTTCATCTTTTCAAGATCAACGTTAATGAATTTCGTTATGCCGACCATTACGGACGCGCTCGCGACGGCGTATTCTTTTTTCTTTCCTATTTTTGCGGCGGCTTCGGGAAATTCCCTGATTTTCTCCCTGTATTTATAGCCAACCACATCTCTTTTTAATCTTTCCAAAGCCAATTTATAGGTAACTTCCGCATTTCCCAAATATCTCCGAGCATCAATATATTCAATGTCTCCTTCTTTTCCTTTTGATTTTTCCAGTATTTTTAATGTTTGCTGACATCTGTCCCATTCTTCAACATAACGCGATCTGATTTTAAAAAAGTCAGCCGCGTTTTTTGCTATTTCCAGAGGCAATTTAAAGTCAGCCGGAACTTCTTCCGCGCTTTCTCCTTTTCCGCGCAAAAACCGATAAAGAGTTAAAGTTTCTTCTTTATTGAGCGTGAATTCTTCTTTTATTTTTTCAGATTCAATTTTTTTTTCAGATTCAATTTTTTCCTGTTCTTGTTTAAAATTCTCTTTTTCTTCCGGTTCTTTGATTATTTCTTCAACATTAATTTCTTCTTCTTTTTTTTGAAGTTCTTTTGAATTTTCCGGAGTAATTATTCCCATTTCAATCATTTTTTCTCTTTCAGTTTTTTCTTGGCCGGCCTTCGGATTATTATTTAAAAAATTTTTACTCTCCATATTCATAATTGATATTTAAATTAAGCGTTAAAAGTATCAATCAATTCTTTTTTATAAACAGCGGTTTCTTCGTTGATAATTTGCTGGAAATCCGGCATTTCTGATTTTAAAAAACGTCCCAGCGCGAAATCTTCTTTTGGATGTTCGGCCAAAACTAAATCAAGCCTGTCTTTTTGCTCGTCGGAAAGCTCCCGCATCAGTCTTATGATAATCCGCTTGTTCACGACTTCTCCGACAGATTCCAGCAAAGACGCGCGCTCTTCAGCTGAAAGAGCTTCGGTATTTAAAGATTTAAAAAGATCGGCCTTCAGATATTGATTTAAAATAGCTGGCAAAATTTTTTTATTAAATTTTTTGGCAGTTTTCATTTTTTTAAAAATACTTCGTTTAATTAATTAGTTTTTAAAATCGACTTTATTAAATTTAATAATATATTTTTTAATAAATTCTGACAATAGGTTTTTTAACAAATGATGCCGCCGCCCAACATTCGTTTTTTGTCGTAAAAAACCACGGATTGACCCGGCGCCACCGCCCTCTGCGGTTTATTAAAGACAACCTTAATCTTTGATTTATAATCCATAATTCTCGCCTTTTGAAGCGGCTGACGGTATCTGACGCGCGCTTCGCATTTCAGCGGCAATTCAGGCGCTCTGCCCGCTATCCAATTCACCTCTCCGGCCACCAACTCTTTTTTATAAAGAAGAGGATTGTCTTTTTCAACCATAACGATAACGTTCGCCTTAATGTCTTTTTCAGCGACATAACGCGGCGACTCCCCTCCTCCAACGCCAAGGCCATGCCTTTGGCCGATGGTGTAAAATTCCGCTCCATTATGCTCGCCGATTTTTCGGCCGGCCGCGCTGACCGCCGCGCCTTTATGGGCCGGAATCAAACTTTTTAAAAATTCCGCGAAATCTATTTTACCCACAAAACAAAGCCCCTGCGAATCTTTTTTTTCCGCGGTCGGCAAATTAAATTTACACGCCATTTTACGCACCTCGTTTTTCGTATAATCGCCGATCGGAAAAAGAACGCGCTTTAATTGATTTTGCGTTAAAGTCCAAAGAAAATAAGATTGGTCTTTGTTTTTATCTTTGGCTTGAAGGATAGCGAGCGTGTCGGTGTTTCGCTCTGAAAAGCTTTCGGAGGCAAAAAAGCATGGTTCAGCCGTTTTCTTATATACCGAAGATATTGCGGCTGATTTTTTGCCGAGAACGCAGGCCGACTTTGCCCGCTGGGGCAAAGAACGGCCGGTTTGAAGAGCGGAACACCGACTAAGCTTCACATAATGCCCAGTCGCCACAAAATCCGCGCCCAAAGCCAAAGCTTTTTCCAAAAAAATTCCGAACTTAATTTTTTTGTTGCACATTACGTCGGGATTCGGCGTCCGGCCGCTTCGGTATTCCCCGATCATATAATCAAAAACTTTCCCGCGGTATTCTTCGGTAAAATCAAACACATAAAAAGGAATATCCAGCTTATCCGCCACTCGCCGCGCGTCTTCGGCATCGCGTTCCGCCGCGCATCTTTCAGTTTTCGCGCGAGCGACAGCGCCTTTCCAGCAAATCATATGCGCGCCGATAACATCAAAACGCCCTTCTTTTTTAAGAAAAGCCGCCGCCACCGAACTGTCCACTCCGCCGGAAAGAGCCACGAATACTTTAGGTTTAAGAGTGGTATTTAATTGTTTGTGTTTATTCCAAATTCTGGCCATATTCGTTTCGTTTACTGGGCCTAAGGTAGCGCCGGCATTAAAGGTATCGGGAAAGTCCATTATTTATTTTGCGGACAGATGCTTCATAACTGATTACTCTACATTTTTCGCATTGGGTTAACGGGTTTTATGTCGCAAAGTCGCATACCGAGGATTTACTGAGGTTGTGCTTGTTGATTTCCAAATTGCTTTAAATTTTCTCTCACCCAATCATAAAAATCTGTTTCCAAGAACTTCAAAAACTTCTTGGACTCTTCTTTTGAAAAATCTGCTTTATTTTCTCTGCAATATTTCCTAAATAATTTTTTTATTTCGAGGGCGTTGATTATTGTATTTTGCATATATTTGATATGAATTATTTTCCCCAAATAATTTGTCCGCCAATTTTGTGTCTTTCGTAGACCCTTAAGACATCAGCATAAAATTTCATCATCCCACCATTCTTTTCATTTTTTGCTAGCTCATACTGGCTTAATAGAATTTGCAATGCGAACAACGCCTCTCTTTTAATACGGCTGTTTCGGTGCGGCTTTATGCGATGGGTTTCGGTCGCCACACGATCCCATGTTTTGTTAAGATTTATAGTTTTCATATTTAACCTAGGTCAAGTTGTGAACGACTTTGATAATCGCGTATTCTTTTTAATGCCAAATTACAATATTGTTTATTGTTGTCTATGCCTATAAAGTTCCTATCCGTCATGAGGGCAACAACGGGAAGAGTGCCGCTACCCATAAATGGATCGAGGATAGTGTCACCCTTGTTGCTCCCACCAATAACGAGACGATTAATTAATCCAATTGGTTTTTGAGAAGGATGTTTCCCGTGTTTTTTTTCAGAAGTTGAAGTTAAGGGTATATCCCACATGTTTCTCATTTGTACTCCACCGTTGATCTCTTTAAGTTTTTTATAATTAAATGTCCAGTTCTTTGCACTTTTTTTAGTTTCATTTACAGCCCAAATTATATGTTCTGTGCTCTCGCATAACATCCGCTGGGTTACATTCGGAAAGGCATTTCGCTTATACCACACAATAGAATTAATTAACTTTCGATCAAGGTTTTGCAGGATAGAGCCGATTTGATAGATATTGTGGTATGAACCGAAAATAATGATATTGCCGTTTGGCTTAAGAATCCTAGCTACTTCGGAAATCCAATCTTTAGTAAAAGATAAATAATCATTATCTGAAAATTTATCCCACTGTGCATCTATTTTTGAAAAGT
>Ga0209542_10002234_pt1 | contig 43810 bp, 53 predicted proteins | sample RifCSPhighO2_01_FD_184028 | JGI IMG/M metagenome (GOLD analysis project Ga0209542, IMG submission 184028) | Soil microbial communities from Rifle, Colorado - Rifle CSP2_plank highO2_0.1 (SPAdes) (version 2) | ecosystem: Environmental > Terrestrial > Deep subsurface > Rock core/Sediment ...
TTCTTTGCTTCCTTGTCATCCTTTCTAACCAAAGGCCCTGTTATCTCAACAAGCAATCCAGGCAACCCTGTACCAACAGGAATTGGCTGATTAAGAAGAATATTCTCTATTACAGAATTTAATTCTTCCTTCAATCCTTTCAGAGTAGCACCAATAAATTGTTTATCAGGAGTTTCGAATGTCGCTCTTGCCAAAATACTTGCCTTCTCAGATATAATTCCCATTCTTGTAACTCCTTTAACAGTTCCATTGACAGTCATGGCGTCAGATATAAGCTTAATATGTCTTTCATTAATATCCAATCCCTGAATTTCAATAACTTCCTTTATTTCGTTCACTATAGTCTGTCTCGCTGCTTCAACTCCAAAAACGGCATAAACGTCATGAATATCATTCGAAGTTAATCTGTTCACATCAACACCCTTTATCTTTAAAACTTCCTCAAGCTTGCTCCCTGCAGTTAATACCACATAATCCTTATCTTTATACTCAACAACAACTTGTGTTATTCCCTTTATTCCAGAAACAATTGTCAGCTTTAATTTCTCCTTCAACTTATACATAGCCTTAAATTCCAAGTCTGAAACATCTATGCTTATTTTCAAATCGTTTCCCTTAACTTTAAATCCCTTATCTTTCAATCTTTCAACAATCTTCTGAGAGCCAACATGAATACTCTTTAATAATTTACTATCCAAAATAACTTCAATCCTCTTATTCGCAAAGTCTATCTTAATCTCAGATGAAATATCCTGAAGTTTTACTTCTTTAATCTTCTCCGCAATTATCTTAGCATCTTTTTCATTATTATTTTCCTTATCTAGATAAACTCTCATAAATGGTGTAGACGGTTGCTTCCTAGCATCTATAATTTCAATTAGTCTAGGCAAACCCTGTGTTACTTGCATTTGAGAAACTCCAGCGTGGTGGAACACGTTTAATACCATCTGTGTTGATGCCTCTCCAAAACTCTGTGCAGTAATAACTCCAACTGCTTCTCCAGGCGATACTTTATCATCTTTCAAGTGCAGCTTTGAAACATCTTTCCCATCATCACCATATCTAAATTGCACTATCTTCTCACTTGCGTCTCTGACAGTTCCATCATACTCTACTTTCAAATCTTGTAATGCATAAACAAGTCTTCTGTATAAATAACCAGATTTTGGTGTTCTAAGTGCGGTATCCATTAAGCTGTCTCTTCCAGTCATAGCACCAAAGAAATATTCATTTGGATTAAGCCCCTTGAAATAAGATGATCTTATGAATCCCTTAGAAGCTGGCCTCAAATCCTTCTTGCTGAAGAACGACAATGTTCTATCATTATATCCAAAGTTAATTCTCTTATTCCACAATGCCTGTTGTCCAACACAACAACCAATCTGGGTAATATTGAGCAAACTGCCTTTTGCCCCAGGATTAATCATTTTGTAAACATTACTATCTGCTGGGAAGTAGGCTTTAACAACTCCTCCAAGCTCCGTTCTAACTTCATTCAAAGCCTGAAGTATCTTCGTTTCTCTAGTCTCAGCAGTTGTCTTTCCAGGCAAAGCTTCAAGCCTATCATTCTCATAGTCATCAATTATCTCTTTAACTTTTTTATCTGCCTTGTCCAAGACTTCCCGCGTTATATCTCTTACTTTAGAGGAGACATTAACATCATCAAGAGACAAAGTATATCCTTTTCTAGTCAAATATCTTGTGCCAATTATAAACGCCTTGTTCAAAGAATCGATTGTAGCAAGCCTTCCGAATTCTCTGTCAATTATCTTAACCATCTCTCCATCCTCAGTTCCAAACCCAGATTTGCTTGTGATTACACTCGGGACCTTGATGTCAGAGCCTTTAGGTATGACTTGCTCAAATACATCTCTACCGCTAATTCTCTTTTTCTTACTATTATTAATAATCTTTGCGCCAAATAATAACTGGTCAGCATCTGCTTTATCCATCTCTTCCTTGCTTAAAAGGTATGCTCCAGTTACAGCATCTTCAGATACACCAACAAGATTTGTATTATTTTTTGAAGAAATTATATTATTATTAATATCAAGAAGTATTCTTGTCTCTGACTGTGCTTCTTCAGTCTGAGGACTATGAAGATTCATTTCATCTCCGTCATAGTCTGCGTTATAAGGTTCCGCCGATGCAGGATGAAGCCTGAAAGTTCTATTTGGCAGAACTTTAACTCTGTGCGACATTAATCCTTGTTTGTGCAAAGTTGGATGTCTATTAAATAATACAAAATCTCCATCTCTCAAGTGCCTCTCTACCTTGTATCCTGGCTGTATCTCTGCACATATCTCTTCCTTCAATTCTTCAGTAATCCTCTTTCTCTTTCCATCCGTCCTTATAACATAATTTGCCCCAGGATAATTATCTCCCTTTCTTATTATTTCTTTCATGTATTCAATATTAATCGTTGTTACAGGTTCTGCAACAGTAATTATTTTTGCAACTTCAAACGGCACCCCTATTTCATTAATATCCAAGTAAGGGTCAGGAGAAATAACTGTACGTGCAGAATAGTTCACACGCTTTCCTGCCAAATTTGCTCTTATTCTTCCTTCCTTCCCCTTTATCCTTTCAGTTATGGTCTTCAATGGCTGTCCTGACCTGTGTCTTGCAGGAGGTATCCTAGAGATATTATTATCAAAGAAAGTTGTAACATGATATTGAAGCAGGTCCCATAAGTCCTCAATAATTACTTCAGGAGCTCCAGCATTCAAATTTTCCCAAAGTCTTTGATTAGCTCTTATAATATCTGAGAGTTTATGCGTCAAATCGTCCTCACTCCTTTCTCCTGTCTCCAAAGTAATGCTTGGTCTTACAGTTACAGAAGGTACAAGTAGCAAAGAAATAATTGCCCACTCAGGCCTTGCAGTCCTAGCATTAATCCCTGTTTTCTTTATTTCATCATCCGTTATTTTCATAAATCTTTCCCTAATCTCTATTGGATTCAATCTTCTCTTGCCACTCATAAAAGTACTTGGCTTTTCCAGCTTTATTTTTTCAATAGTCTCGTTGCAATGCGGGCATCTCTTTGCATCTCTTGCCTTTTTAGCCATCTCACTAGGGCTATAATTTTTCTGCTTCTCATCAGACAATGTCAGCTTACCGCAAGAAGGACAAAAACTTCTAAGACAATGCTCAATAAGTTGAATATATTTTATATGAAATACCGGCCTTGCAAGTTCAATGCTCCCAGCGTGTCCAGGACATTCCTTAAGTCTCTTTCCGCAAGTCCTGCATCTTACTCCAGGGTCTATTGCTCCCAGTCTAAGATCCATCAAACCCCCATCAACTGGGAATCCATCTATATCATAAAGCTCAGGCGTAACTATCTTTGCAGAACTAGTCTTCTTAATCTGCTCAGGACTAATTAAGCTAAAGCTTAATGACCTTACCTGTTTTCTGAAATTTTCGTTTTTCATTTTAGTTGTATCCTCTTACGAATTTAGCTTCTTCTCTTCTAGTTTCCACTTCACTCTCGGGCAAAATATAACCTTCAGCTAATAAATTATTTATGTCATCTAAAGATATACAATGCGAATCTCTTTTATTATAACAAGCATAATCATTGGTAGTAGATATCTTTCCTGAATCTTTTCTAAACACTTCCACATATACAGTACCAACAGAAGCGCCTACATGTTCACTAAATACACCCTTAGGTATATCTCTAACAACCTCATATGTTCGTTGTATAATTATTTGTTCTGTCATTTTATGCCCTCACATCCACTTTATGTTTAGTATCACGATGGTTCTTGTAATCTGCTTCTGCTTTTCTTCCTTTATAATCTCTACTTGGCAATTGTTTCTTATGTTTTTCATGTCCAACATGTTCATCACTAGGACTTTCATGTATTCTGTAAACTGGTGTTTTATAGTTGTTTCTTATTTCCATTTTATACAGGGATAACAAAATTTAAATAATATCTACTTTCAGCTATATCTAAAGCTTCATCTATATTTCTTGCTTCATTTTCTTTTCTGTCCAATTCTTCTCTTTCTTCTTCGGTTTCTATTTTTCTATGAAAAAATGATACCACAGATACCATATTACACTTATTTATAGAATAATGATTCCGATAATTTTGTATTTCCATTTTATTGTTCGTACTTATTCTTCAAAGTAAATTTAGTTAGTATTCCAAGACCCAATAATTCATCAACAAGAAGCTTGAAAGCATATGAAATTTCAACAGGATCAGACTCGTTGCTTCCACACAATAAACAAGGCGTTTTACTCCTTATAACATCCTCATAAGTCATATTTCCACAATCCTTACAAATGTAAACAGTTGTCTTATCAGAACTATATCTTTCTTTTAACAATAATGATGCTCCATGTCCTGCAAGAGCCTGTTGCTCCATTTCTCCAAGTCTAAGTCCTCCGCCTCTTGCTCTTCCTTCAATTGGCTGTCTTGTAAGCAAAGCAACTTTTCCAGAAGCTCTGGCATGCAGAAGATTCTTTACCATTCTTACAAGTTTCAAATAATACATGTTTCCAATATAAATCTCAGTTTCCATCTTCTTTCCAGTCACACCATCATACATTACTTCTTTTCCATCAGAACGGAATCCCATTTCCCTAAGCTGTGTCTTCAGTTCTTCAACAGTGCTTCCAGTAAATGAAGTTCCATCAACTATCTTTCCTCTTGTAGCAGCAGTCTTGCCAGCAAGTAATTCAATTAAATAACCGACGCTCATTCTGCTAGGAATACCATGCGGATTGAACAATAAGTCTGGTCTTACTCCTCTTGAAGTAAATGGCATATCTCTGGCGTCAGCAATCAATCCTATTACTCCTTTCTGTCCGTGAGGTGCAGAATATTTGTCTCCAGGTTCAGGCAATCTTGAATCTCTTGTTCTAACTTGAACAACTTTATTTCCCTCTCCGTTTATTGTGATGAAGACTGCATCAACTACTCCCTGCTCCTCCTGTCTTATCGCAACGCTTGCCTCCTTCTTAGATTGAATGCTAATATCTTTTGCTTCACTAAGGAATTTTGGAGGAGTTGTCTTTCCTATTGCAACATCTCCAGAATTCATATAAGCCTCGGGATATGCAATCCCATCATCTTCAAGGAAACTATAAGATTTCTCAGTCCTATACCCAGAAACATCCTTTTCAGGAACAATAATTTCATCGCTTAATCCTCCAGGATATTGCAGTTCAGTTGTAACATAAGGTCTAAAGAAAGTGCTTCTTCCCATTCCTCTATCAACGCTATCTTTATTCAGCACAATTGCGTCACTCATATTATATCCCTCATATGGAAGAATAGCAACTACAATATTCTGTCCTGCAGGATAAACTTCTAAAGTATCATAAATAAAGCTCCTTACCAATGGCCTTTGTGGATAATGCAATATAGAGACATTACTGTCTAATCTTACTAAATAATTTGCAGCATAAATTCCAAGACTTTGTTTCAAAGTCTTACTACCCTTATTTAATCTTGAAGATTGGTCGTGGTCAGCAAAAGGAACTAAACTTGTTATCAATCCAAACAAATCAATAGGATGCACTTCTAGATGTGTATGCTCCGAAGTTATATCTTCAGGTCTAAGAGAAACTAATGCGTTGTCCTCTTCAGCAGCATCAACATATTCGATAACTCCTTGGCTGACTAAATCTCTCCAACTAATCTTTCCTTCTCCGAGCTCAACAAAATGGCTGTCTTTTAATTTGCTTACACCGTCCTCAATAACTACCAATGGCCTTAAAACTCTTCCAACTTCAGTTGAAATCGTAATCTGATCAATAAGTTCGTCATTGCGTATGCTCATCTCAACAGGCAATTCTCCTTTTCTGCGCATCATTCTAGCCCCTTTAACAAACCCTTCAGGATCCTTTGCAAATCCAATAAATCTACCATTGAAAAATACTTCCTTGCCTTTCTCTGCACCTAAGCCCACTTCCCCAAGTTTTTTTATTGCAGTTTTTTCTTCAAAGTTTATTCCTGTAGAAACTTTAGCTAACAAAGATAAGTTTTTTCTCAAACCAATTTCTATTCCCTCTGGAGTTTCAGTAGGACAGAATCTACCGTAATGAGTAGGATGCAATGTTCTTGCCATGAAATTCTCTTGCTCCCCTGGCAATAAACTTGTTACTCTTTGTAATTGTGATAATACTGCAAGATAATTATTCTTTTCCATATTTTGCGTTACTCCAGACTTCTCTCCTATCCAGGATCCAGTAGCAATAGCACTTTCAATTCTATGGGAAAATAATGTTGATTTAGAAATCGTCTTCAAAGAATAAAATTTCTTTCTCTTTGAAACTTTTTGAAGGGAATATTGTATATCTCTTATTAATATTCCAAAATTAACTCTGAACAAATCACTCATTAAATCGCCAGCAAGTTTAACTCTCTTATTTCCATAATGGTCCTTATCCGTTCTTATTTTAGGATTCTCCTTAGCTCTTAAGAATAGTCTTACGAGTCTGCACAAAGTCATTGCCTTCTCATTCCTCGAAGACTTATCCATTCCTACATGTGCCAGTAAAAATGAATCAATTCTCTGCTTCACTCTATCCAAAACTTCTTTCTTTGTCCCTTGTATTCCCGATTTCTCTGCAATATACATCATTGCATCCTCTGGACTCTGTATCTTTGTGAACTCATACAAGTTAACTATAAGACAATCATTTTCATAATCAATATTCTTAGCTATATCTGCTTCTCTTACCATACCAAGTGACTTCAAAAGAATTATTGCAGGTATATTTCTTAATCTGCTAAAAGTAAGCTCTAATATCCCCTCATTTGTTTCACTTATAGTTGTAGGAATTCTATAAGAGCCCTTCTGCGAGAATATTCTCAATGTTAAGCTGTGTCTCCCCTCTTTTATAAAAGGCTGATTTGGCGCTAAATCCTCGGACATAACTATTACTCTTTCATTTCCATTAATTATGAAATATCCTCCAGGATCAAGAGGATCCATAAAGTTCTCTTTAAGCTCCTCTTTAGTCATACCTTTAGTAGTACAGGCAGCGCTTCCAACCATTATGGGTATTCTCCCAACTTCAACTTCAGTATCATCTGTTTGTTCACCATACTTGACGCTTAAATCAACATAAACAGATGCGGAGTATGTCAAATTACGAAGTTTAGCAACCATAGGCGCCAATACACTTGAGCTACCATCAGCTTCAACAACATTAGGTTCTCCTATCCTAACTTTTCCTATTTTTATCTCAATATCTTCATTATTAAGGGAGGCATTTATTTCATTAACAATCTGCTGCATCTTATTTCCAAGAAAATCATTAAAAGAAAGTATATTAGACTCTACAAGAGAATGCTGCTTTAGATATTTCTCAACTAATATATTTTCTCGTTTACCCATTTTTTAAACCACTACCCTATAATACACGTTTATTTTATCCTCATCTTTTCTTTCTATTCTAATAATATCTCCTTTAGTGCATCCTTCAGGTAAAGCAGGATCATCAATTTTTATAATGGGGAGTTGTGAAAGAGAAATAATGTACTTTTCTACCAACTTTTTTACTTCTTCTTGCTTCAATTTTGTGTGTTTTGGCTGTAGGATGTGCATAGGGATTTGGATGGGAGCGTGAAATTTAATTCCTAACTGTTGGACGTCAAGAATCTCGGAATATAGGGATTTTGGGATTCTTGAGCATGTTCAAGATGTAACCATCTTGACATAACAAAAGATGAGTGTAAAAGTGGCTTTTTAAATCTTTCTATAAAACTCAGAGATTACAGCTAAATTACACTAAATCTAAAAACCAATTTTAGATGCAAAAACAATCAATTAATTCAAAAAATAAAGGCCGTTCTAGTATTTATATTTTCCTATAAATAGGTAGATTTAGTCAAAAATCTCTCTGTAGAAGGAAGAGAAACGTCAATAGATGAAGAGTTTGCTAAAAAGCCACGTGTAGGGTGCAATATAAATCGCTCATCTATACTTCCTAGCAAATATAGTCTAGAAAAATATAGTCTAGTAGATTCAGAGTTCATATTTATAACTTTAAAGCCCGCGTTATTAATTTTTAATTCACTTGATCTATTCAATTCATTCTCAGAACTATAAGATAAACTTCGTAATCCCTCCACCAAATCTAATCTCATTATTTCACTTCTGGCAATACCTAAAATATCAACATCGTTATAATTTCTATTTCCTTTAAAGATCCATCCAGAAACTGCACTGCCTCCCAAATAAACATCCATTCCTCTTCTATGTAAATATTCCATTACAGCAGGTACGTTCTTTCTATCCTTCTTCTTTAACATATGATTAAATCTATTAAATTCGTTCCCCACTTCTAGTAGGGGCTTATCATTATACTGAATGATTTGTCTTTCCATATTAATTTAGCCCAAATAGGCTATTTAAATATTTCCTTCTGTAGTTACAATATAGTTACACTAAAATCAAAAATCACCAATTTTCCAAGAGAAATTGCTTGCTGTGCCTTGCAAATTTTTCACATTTACTTTAAAATTATTGCTATCAATATTGTCAATCCAAATAGTCGCACTAGCCATAATAGGCAGCAGCCTTATAGGTGTTTTTAAAGATGATAAGAAACCTATTTTAGAGAAGAAGATTAGAGGCTACGGCGTTTAATTCTAAATATCTTTCACTATATAAGGAACACAATTAATCTCACAAAAAGCACAAAATAGAAACCTTAATAAGTCTAAATTATCAATGTTATATAAAAGGAGGTGAGGCATGTTATCAAAAAAGGTTTTAGGCGGAGGAGCAATACTTGATGGAGTATTAATCGCAGCTACCGAATTTATGAATTGGTCAGGCAATTTGCATTACTTGTGGGCTGTTCTCGCTGTGATTTGGGGTATTGTTATTTTAGCAGCAAAGTAATTATCTTGGTAGTATATGGAAGATAAAAAATTAGGAATTGTATTATTAGTAATAGTAATTTTACTGCTTGGTTTTACATTTTACGTAAATACTTCAGGATTGTTTAATTTTCTGGCTGATCCTCTAGTTGGGGAAGGATTAGGAACACTTTGCGATAATGAAGAATCTTGTAAACAGTTTTGTCAAGATAATAGGGGAAGATGTGATAATTATTGCCAAGAAAATCCTGCTAATGAGCTTTGCAATCTATTATTCTTTGGCAGCAAGAATTTAGGTGATGAAAAACTGCTTCCAAAATTAAACAAAGCTGAAACAATAGATGATCGCCCTGTTCTAAAAAATTTAGGATTCGATATTGGACCATGGGATAAGAGCACAAATCTCGCAGGAGATTTGATTTTTGATAAAAGAGTTGTTTATGATGATGGGAGGGTTGCAAATGATAAAGTATTTTTAGATTTTGGCAGCAAAGATAAATACAGAATTAATGATGTAGGAGTTATCGAATATTGGTTTTTTGTTCCTATTGGGGCTAATGTTAAGGCACCGATATCTGGAATAGTTGATGTTGGATTTTTTGAACACACCAAAGATTGGGGCATTAATTTTCGTGCAAAAGAAAATTCCAAATGGATTGTGAGCTATGAGCACGTTATCGATGTTAATGTAAATGATGGCGATATTGTCCAAGCTGGAGAGATTGTTGCGAAAGCAGCACCTAGAATAGGAGATAATATTGCTATGACTGAATTAGCTGTTTGGACAGGTGGACAAGATATTTACAAGTATTGTCCATTTGATTTTTTAGATAACAGTTTAAAGGAAGATTATGATAGAAAATTGAGAGAATTAGCCAGTGACTGGGAGGAATTCATTGGCAAAGATGTTTACGAACAGGAGAAATGGGCCTCACCAGGCTGTCTAGTAGACAAAATAAAGGAAGCATAAAATGAAATTCAATCTTAATAAAATCTTAATTGCATCAGGCTTCATAGGCCCGACAATATTTTTCTTTACAATATATTTTATATTTCCTTTTTTATATCCTGGATATGATGTTATAAATCAGACGATTAGCGAGCTTGGGGGGATTAATAGCCCCATTAAAATTCTTGCTAATGTTCTCGGCTTTAGCTTATTTGGGATTTTTATAATGCTCTTTGCTTTTGGGATTTTTAAGTCTAAAGAAATAAATCTTGGAGGTAAAGTTGCAGCTTTTTTTATTTTTGCTACTGGGATTTTAATGTATTTAACAGGAATTTTTAGCGGTGCCCCAGGATTTTATTCGGAGATAGATATATTGCATAATCTAGTTGCTAACTACCAGTTTCCTATTTTGGCAGTTGGACTTGTAATTTTTGCTTTTAGTATTTCTTTTCATAAAAAATTAAGGTGGCTGACTCTTGTGATTTTAGTGCTTGGAATAATAACTTTAAGTTTAGCTTATATCTTCTTTTTCACTCATGACTTGCAAAATAGAGGAATCTGGCAAAGAGCTGCAATTGGACTGCCGTATGTTGTTATGATGATTATTGCTATAGCCTTATATAGAATACAGTTTAAATCGAAATAGAAAAAATAGAATAAAAAAAACGAAAATAAAAACTGCTTCACAGGTCAATATTAAGGCGTATAGGCATAAATGGCCCCAACGGTACTCGCAGACAGTAGTCCGCGGTAACTTCAACCTTACGTGTTGAAGTGATTTGAACAAATCCCAAATGGCCCCGACGGGATTTGAACCCGCGACACCTGGCTTAAAAGGCCAGTGCTCTACCAGGCTGAGCTACGGAGCCACTTAATTAACTCAAGAAAATTTTGTTATTTAAACCTTCTGCCTGTTAAGGCAGAATGGGATAAAGATTGGAAAAACAATCTTTAAACCTTCGCTTCGAAAGAAGAGAATGGTAGTAAGATTCTACCGAATCTTTAAACCTTCGCCTGTGTAAACTAGAATGCTACTTCTTAAAGTTTGGTAAAGAAAAATAACCAAAGAATATTGTTGATAAAAATATCAATATCGTTGATAGAACAAATGAAATAGTTCCTATAAAATCCCAATAAGGTTTATGAAAAATTGAAAGATATATAAGAGATATACCGGCCAATAGCAATAGAACTCCTAAAATAAAAATATTTTTTCTGTTTAGTTTAATAAAATTACGAGTATAAAAGGCAACTACATAACCAAAAAGAACAACAAAAAAACAAGGAATCAAAAAAACAAGGAACATCTTTATTGATAAAGGAAGATATTGGTTGAAGAATTGAGATAAATTTATTTCATCACCTAAGCGGATATCTGAAGAATAATCCTGATATACATTTGGAATTGTTATAAAGATTGATAAAATTATGGCAAGAATTAATAGATTCAAGGCAGACTTTTTCCACTTTCTAAAAAAGAGAAGTAAAAGGCCTAAAAAGCTAACTCCTAAAGCTATGGCTATTGAACTTAAAATCTCTGCATATAGTAAAAGTCCCGTATCAGCACTTCCCTTAGAAATTTCAGCACCTAAAATTATAGTTGCAACAATACAGAAAGAGACAATCGCTGAAACGAGAATAATAAGAGATACCTTTGACCAAGATTTTACAGAACTCTTGAAATCCAATTTTTCTGTTTCATTAAATAATTCACGAAAATAAAACAAAAGAAATATGAAAAAAAGCAAAGGAATAAAACACTCTTTTAAAATAGAGAATGGAGGACTATTGAATGCATTATAATTCAATAATCCTGCAATTATAAACATAATAACTATTGGAGTAATCACCCATTTTCCTAAACTCATATTTTAATAAAGAAAGAGTTATTTAAAAAACTATCCGTCGTAGAATAGGTATGGCTCTCTTTAGATATCCTCAAACTATAATTTATTTAGAAAGAGCCTTAACTCTCTTCGCCAATTCATCCTTATGCAAAACGCCCGTAAATCTATCGACCTGATCTTTCCCCTTAAAGAATATCAAAGTAGGAATACTCATCACCTGAAATCTCTCAGCCAATCCCCCTTCTTTATCAACGTCAACTCTTGCAAATTTGACTCCCTCAGTCCTCTCAGAAGTATCCTTCAATATAGGTTCCATAATCTTGCAAGGCCCGCACCAGTCAGCGTGGAAATCAATAACTGAATTTCCTTTAGATATAAACTCATCAAACGTTTTACTTGTCAAATCTTTCATCGTCATAGTCAAAAATATTTTCCTAGGTTAATAAATCTTGCTACTAACTTATGCAGAATAATCCTTTTAAACTATATCTCACTTAAATTCCAATGAATTATGGGAATTTTATAGTTTCTTATGAAGGCCTAAAAGAAACTCAGTTTTTCGTTGTTAGTCTTCCAGAAAATAGCCCCTTTCTATTCGATAGAAAAAGAATAAGATGTTCTGGAGATTACAGAAATGTTGTTTCAGCAAAACTTATTGCTGAAGAAGAATTTAGAGAAAATAGAGACAGGTATCAGACAAAGGACGATTTAGAGATACTGCATCAAATAATGCTAAAGCAAGAGCTTATCAGAGATATTAATATTACAGGTCAAAAAAGAAAATCAGTTTATAATGGCTTTAGCGAGTGTATCACGAATCCAAGAAGAAAATATCATCATTTTCCAGATGCAGAAGAATTTTATAAGAGACTAGCCAAAGAATAATTATTCCCCGCACCCGCTCCTCGTCGTCTGCTTACAACTCGTACAAACCAAAGAACAATTACCAATTCTTTTTGCAGGCCCTCCGCAAATTGGACAAGTCAATCCTTCGTTCCCAAAATCAGCTAAATCTGCCTGCTCTTCTTCTAATTGTAATTCACCAGCACTCACTTTACTAATCTCTATTTCAACACCCCTGCTCCCCTCTCCAAAGTTATTAAGCATAAACTGAGCAACATAATCAACTATGGAAGATGCAGTTCTTATCTGACTTATCCTCTCATCTATCTTTCCCCCTGAGTCGTTTCTAATAAACCCAGAAGGTTCAAATTTCTGATGTCTAAACTTTCCAAACAAATCACTTATAGGCGCACCATATTGAAGATTCAATGATACCGAACGAGCCCAAGCATCCATTAATCCTCTTATTGTTGACCCCTCTTTATGCATAGTTACAAATATCTCCCCGGGCTTATCATTGTCATACATTCCAACAGTAAGATATCCCTTATGCCCAGATATATCAAACTTATGAGTTATTGATTTCCTTGTCTGTGGCATAGGCACTCTTTCTCTCTGCACTTGTACCTCTTTATCTTTCTTCTTTACCATTTCCCCATCTGTCTTTGCAGTATTCAAAGGCTGACTTCTCTTGCTATTCTCTCTATATATTGCAACAGCTTTCAAACCTTGCTCCCATGCATACACATAAGCTCCCCCAATTTCTTCAACCGTAGAATTCTCAGGCATATTAATCGTCTTACTGATAGCTCCAGAAATATAAGGCTGAGTAACAGACATCATATTAATGTGTCCCTTGTAACTAATTGCCCTAGTCCCTTTAGCAGGCTTGAACGCACAATCAAAAATAGCCAAGTGTTCATCCTTAACGCCAGGAGCTCCTTCAATTGTATCATTCTTATCAATATAATCAATAATCTCCTTAACCTGATCAGAGTTATATCCTAACCTTTCCAAAGCAAGAGGAACAGACCTATTAACAATCTTTAACATTCCACCTCCAGCCAAAACTTTGTACTTAACAAGAGCAATATCCGGCTCTACTCCAGTAGTATCGCAATCCATCATAAAACTTATAGTCCCCGTAGGCGCCAAAACAGTTGCCTGTGAATTTCTAAACCCATATTGCTCACCAAGCTCCAAAGCTTCAGTCCAAGAATCCCATGCAACATTCACTAAATCTCTCAAATCCTCAGGCATCGCTTCGACATTAATATCTTTGACATGTTCTCTATGCATTCTAATAACTTGTAACATACTATCTCTATTTATCTCGTATCCAGGGAATGGTCCAACAAGCCCTGCCAACTCTGCAGAAGTCTTATATGCCTCTCCGCACATTATAGCAGTAATAGCAGCCGCAACAGCTCTTCCTTCTTCAGAATTATAAGGCAACCCAAACGACATCAACAAAGCTCCCAAGTTACCATAACCCAACCCCAAAGGTCTAAAGTCATGAGAATTCTTTCCTATTTTCTCAGTTGGATAACTTGCTCCATCAACTATAAGCTCCATCGCTGTAATTACATACTTAACAACTTTCTTTAAGTTCTCTGCATCATACCCTCCACTTTTAGTCCTAAATTTCATCAAGTTTATTGAAGCTAAATTGCAAGCACTATCATCTAGAAACATGTATTCGGAGCAATTGTGAACAAAAACTCCAGAAGATAAAGCAAAATTATGGGTTTGAGGAACTTCCAAGTCATAAACATCAATTTTTTCATTAATTTTTTCAATCTTTTCTATTCTATGATTAGCTCTAGGAATAATTCCTATTTCTTTTTCATAAAGGGGCATCAAAGAATCATCTTTAGTCAAATCCTTAGCTTGTTTATATTCTCTAGATTTCAACATAAATTTATGGTCTGGTGTACAGATTATTTCTTCACGATTATCTAAAGTAACTTTTATAACTTCCGCATTCCTTCTAGTCATTCTTGGATTTATTATCTCTCCAATTCCAATATGCCCATTATCTTTAATTGTATAGCAGAAATTTTTCTTTCCTTCTTTTATTAATTCCTTAAAAGATATATTTCTACCATCAGTCAAAGCAATCCTTGTGTCTCCACTAAAGCAAGGATTACTCGCATTAATCTTTCCAGAATTCTTGCAAGTATGATATTTATTTATTATAGTATCGCACTGTATTCCAGGATCTCCGCAAACCCAAGTTCCTTCAGCAATTTTATTCATTACATCTTGAGCTTTAAGAGTCTCGCACACTGTTCCATCTTTTACTTTTTTAGTACTCCACTGTCCATTTCTCTTAACGGTCTTCATAAATTCATCTGTTACCCTTACGGACATATTGCAATTCTGGAAGGCAACACTGCTATAAGCTTCTCCATTCATTCCCCCATCATACCCCTGCTCAATCAACGCCCATGCCTTCCTTTCTTCTTTTTGCTTTGAGTTAATAAAATCCATAATATCCGGATGATCAACATTAAGAATCTCCATTTTAGCCGCTCTTCTCGTCTTTCCCCCAGATTTTATAACACCTGCATAAGCATCGTATCCTTTCATAAAACTAACCGGTCCAGATGCCCTGCCTCCACCAGTCAATGTCTCTCTAGAACTTCTCAAAGGAGACCTATTTGTACCTGTCCCCGAACCTGCTTTAAACAAATTAGCTTCAGCAACTTGAATTGCCATAATAGAATCCATATTGTCCTCTGCTCCTTGTATAAAACATGCAGAACACTGAGGCCTATCCATCTTTCTATCGGACCTTATTATCTTTCCCTGCACCTCATCCCATATATATGCAGAAACTCCTCCAGCATTAGGATCATATTCCTGAATTCCAACATTAAACCAAACAGGAGAATTAAACACGCACAACTGATTTAAACAAATAGCAGCAATCTCATCTTGAAATATCTTGCTTTCTGCCTCGTTAAAGTATTTCTGCTTAAAAGCTTGCCTCCCCATATACCTAGAAATTCTACCAATCAACTGCTCGACACTGCTCTCCCTCTCACCTTTCTTCTGATCACCCCAGAAATATTTGCTCGCAACCACTTTCAAAGCCAACGAACTCCAAAATCCCGGTCTGCGAACACTAGGCTGAGTAAAAATTGGCTTTCCTCTATCATCTGTAACAGTAACATCTTCAGAAACCCATTCAATCTTATTTCCATTCATATCAAATTCATACGGATTCTTCCCCTCAAAACTAAAATGTCTTTGCATTTGCATTGGCCTTGCAACTTCACTCTTCCCAACAATCTTCCTATCTTTTTTCATTCCATTCCCATTTCCATTAAACCAATCCCCATTCCCATTATGTCCGTTCCCATTCCCATTGCCGTTATTTCCGTTTGTTTCACTCATCTTTTTACTTCGCAATTAACTCCTTTATCTCTTTTTTGAAGTCATCAATATCACTAAAATCTTTGTAAACCGAAGCGAAGCGAATGTACGCCACATTATCAATTTTTTTAAGCTCTTTAGAAACTAATTCACCAATAAAAGAAGTTTTAATCTCTTTTCCCTTTTTTCTTAATTTTTCTTCAATTCTCATAATCATTTTTTCAATCTTGTCATCGCTCACAGGCCTCTTCTCACAAGCCCTCATTATACCCTTCTTTATCTTCTCCCTATCAAAATCCTCTCTCTGTCCACTCTTTTTGACAACTCGAAGTTCAATGCGTTCCACATTCTCTCGTGTATTGAACCTCTGTGCACACTTCAGGCACTCTCTCCTCCTTCTTGTAGTTCCTTCAGCATCCCTCTTATCAATTACTTTAGACTCCTGATGAAGGCAATAAGGGCATAACATTTGTGCTCTTTTTTACCACAATAGGTTGTGTTTTTCCCATCCAAGGGCACAATCTGTTGTGTTATTTACTTTCTTAGAACATTTCGTATTTAAACATTCCTATGGTAAATTTTCTCCCGTCGATAATTTAAGAAAACAATTTCGTCTTATTTTTTGAGTGACGAAACCCCTTACTCATTAATATATTTGCTACAACAAGAATGTTTAAGAATAAACTTTCAATAACTCTCCCATGTCTAAAGAAAAAGTTCATCTTTTTAGGATAATTGGAAGAAGAGGAATGTATGGTTTCTATCATGAACAAGAAAAAGTTAAGATTCACAGCGATCGTATGGAAAGAGAAGAGATTATAGCTTACCTTGGACCGGTTTTGGCCCTTCCAAGAAGGAATAATGTAAGTATAGAGAATTTTATGCCTCAATATGCTGAGAAACATTTTCCAAATACCAGGGCAAGAGATATGGATGAGGATGAATTAGTCTATATAACTCATCAAGCAAGTCTAGTGCATAAAACAGCTGAATTAGAATCAGAATTATTTCATTTAGATAGGATTCTACCTCTACTTGAGTAATTAAGAAAGCTTTATAAATCCTTAATTTTAACCAATTATATGAAACAAACGTCACTACAAGAAATAATCGAGAACCAAGTAACAAAAGGCAGAGGATTCAATAGAAATTATACTTCTAAAATACCCTCCGATTTAATGGATAAAGAAGTAGGGTTACAAATTGCTCTTAGAAATATGAATTCTAATAATAAGGGTGCAGACCAGACACACGCGGAAGATTTATTCAATTATAAAATAGATTCCATGATAAAAAGATTTAAAGAAGCAAATATACCGCTAGAAGTTATAACTACTGCAGAAAGTTTCAAATTCGCATTAGCTATAAAATTTAATTATTCATCTATTGAGCCAATAATTTATGATACCTCATCTTGGATGGATACTTATATAATATAAGCCTCTAGAAGGTATTAATCCTAGTTTTAAAAATAAATAATCCCAAACTTTAAATATCTCTTCTATGAACATTTAATATGGGGCCAACACCAATGCAAAAAAGAATCGATTATTTAGTTACTAAAGGGTCAGAAATAGATTACACCACCAACATACCGCAATGTATGTTGGGGAATTATGTAGGCCTTATGGCATATCTTGCTAATAGAGATTTATCCCATGGAATTATAGATAATCGGGAACATACTCGATTCTTTAAAGGCGCCAATAAAATGATCAAGAGGTTCAATAAAGCTAGAATACCAATAACTCTTATTATAGACAGAGAAGGATTTGACTCAGCCTTTCAGCCTATAAGCTATTCTTTTATGGATAGATTCTACAAGATTGCTGAAGATGTTATCAAAATGGAAACCGAATTAAATTATCTAGAAAAAGATGTCTCCTTAAAAACTTCTTAATCCTTTCAAAATCCTAGGATTAGGAAGTCAGAGATTTTACTAAATATCTAAAACTTCTTAATCCTTTCAAAATCCTAGGATTAGGAAGTCAGAGATTTTACTAAATATCTAAAACTTCTTAATCAAAAAGCTTAAAAGCTTAGATATATAGTTAACAACATGGCATTACCCCTATACCTCTCCCCTTCATTATTATTCTTAATCGCTGTCCTAGTTCTCTGGTCTATAGTTTGGAAAGGCCTTGCATTATGGAGATCTTCAAGACTAAATCAACCTGTCTGGTTCGTCTTACTTCTTGTAATTAACACCCTCGGTATCCTAGAAATAATCTATCTCTTCTTTGTTGCGAAAGCTCCAAGATTAGCTCCAAAGCCAGTTGAAAGGCGAATGCCTCCAGCTCCTGCAAAAAAGTTATCAAAGACTTCTAAAAAGAGAAGATAATGCAGACAAAATTAAAACGCCATCAAAAAGTAAAACTTCTAATAGACCCAGATCCAGAATACGTAGAATATAACGACGAAATAGAGCAAGAACACATCCCAATAAAAAAGGGCATGACAGGAGAAATAAACATCCTTTTGCCAAACGGTAAATACCACGTCAGAATATTAGATAAAAAAGGCGAAACAATTGCTTATGTCCCAATGGAAGAGGATCATCTAGAACCAATCTAGCGGCTTCTAACCATAACGGCGGCCTTTCCCTTGCCCTTAGCTAGATTATTAAGTTTTCTCTTTCTTCTTGACTTTCTTATTTCTCTTCTCATATAATTAGTTTGTATAGTGTGTTTTTAAATCTTCACCTTTCTAAAGGTGAATGAGTTAAGGACTATGAAATAGCTCTTTAAACCTTATGCGTAAGCAGGCTTTGTAAAATAAGTATGGGTTGTAAAAAAAGCATTTAGGGGCTACCGTGACATTTCTTATACTTCTTTCCACTCCCACATGGGCAAGGCTCATTTCTGCCGATTTTCTTTTTTTCATCTAATTTTTTCTCAACATAATCTTCTGTTATGTTTGGAGTTATTCCACCCTCATCTTTTCTCTTGCTATCTGGAAGAAACAATATTTCCTTTTCGCCATCAATTTTAGGAGTTATATCAATATATTCTCCTTCATTATTAATCCATACCGCATGAAATTCTGCTTCAATAAATAAATCTGGAATTTCCCAAATTATCCAACCATACTGGACACACCCACCATTATTTTTCATATAATTTTCCACATTCCCAAAACAATCGCCAAACCTACAATTTTCAACTTGAACTAACTTTAGAAAGACAGGTTTTGCTGTTGGGTCTATTTTTTCTCTGCAGAATTTTAATATTCTTTCAGTAATCCTCTCGGGAGTTGTATGAATCATCCTAATCTATATACTCCATCACCTAAATTTATTTCTCTCCATTATTTTCTCTTCTCCAATTAAATTCACAATAGTGCTTGGATTCCCATTTAATACACCATCACTAATAACATAATCTATTTTCCATCCTTCATCAATTTCTCTTACATCAGTTATATGCTTCTCCCCACTAATATTAACAGATGTAGTTACAAACGGGTTACCAAACTCCTTCACAACTTCACTAAACCAATTTCTAGGTATCCTTACACCAAGGCTTCCAAGACCATTATTGACTCCACGATCAACTGCCCTACTATTCTTTAATCCTAGAATTAAAGTGTAAGGCCCAGGCAACTTAGCAATCCATTTATCTATGTCCAAATTATAAGTGCCATTATTCCTAATCCAATATTTAGTAGGGGCAATAACAGAGAAAGGTTTTGCATCTCTTTTCTTAAGTAGTCTTATTTTTTCTACTGCATGAGAATTGGTAGCATCGCACCCAATTCCATAAATTGTATCGGTTGGATAAACAAATATCTTCCCCCTGTGCATCTCCTTTAAGAAAAATAATTTACTCTCTAAAAATTCTTCCTTAGTTATAACTTTCATCTTTTCAAAATTAATTTCAGTTCCCTTAAAACTTTATCAACATCTTTTTTCCCAACTTCAGAGCTCAAACTAAATCTCAAACTTCCATTAATTTCTTCCTCATTTAAACCAATAGCTCTCAAAACCTTCTCACTTTTCTTTCTACTTTCACATGCAGAGCCAGTAGAACACATTACTCCTTTCTCCGACAAAGCCAAGACTATTCCCTCTCCATCTTTTCCATCAAAGCAGACATTAACATTATTGTAAATCCTTTCTTTCTTACTCCCATTTATCTTTCCTCCAATCTTCTCCAGTCCTAAAACAAAATAATCTCTTACTTCCTTTATCTTATTCTTATCCTCTCCCCTCATAATCTCCAAAGCTTTAGCAAACCCCATAATTCCAGGAACATTCTCCGTTCCTCCTCGCAATCCCCTCTCTTGTAATCCATATATAATGGGCTCTATTTTAACCCCTTCCCTAACATATAAAATTCCAATGCCCTTGGGCCCGCCAATCTTATGTGCCCCAGCACTAAGCAAATCAATCCCCATTCCTTTAACATCAATCTTTAATTTGCCAAAACTCTGTGCACAATCAGTATGGAAATACGCTCCCCTCTCCCTGCAAATTCTCCCTATCTTCCCCAAATCCTGAATAGTTCCAATCTCATTATTCACATGCATAACGCTTACAAGCAAAGTATCCCCATCGACCTCTTCCCCTATTCTACCAATATCCACAATCCCCTCTCTATTTACAGGAATCTCCACAATTTTAAATCCCTCCTTCTTCAGAGCAGAGGATATCTCAAAAATAGAAGAATGTTCAATAGCACTCACAATTATCTTCCTCTTCTTTCTTCCCAATTCACTTTTTGCCACTCCAAGTAATGCCATATTATTACTCTCTGTCGTTCCAGATGTAAAAACAATCTCTCCTGTCCTAGCTCCAATCTCTCTAGCAATCTCTCCCCTGGCCCTATCAATCGCTTTCCTCGTTTCCTCTCCAAGTGCATGAATAGAGCTAGGATTTCCATACTCTTCAGAATAATACTTCCCCATCTCTGCAACAACTTCTTTCCCAACTCTAGTTGTTGCTGCATTATCAAGATAAATTATCTTCTTTTCCATAAGAAATATTTGTAAAAGTATCTTTTTAATTCTTACTTACTCGATCTTTGAGGCTCTGCCTCGGCCTTAAGGTCTCCTTCCAAATTATCGAGCTGATGCACCAACACGTATTTCTCAAATTTCAAATCCCCATTACCTTGAAGTCTAACCAAGTACCTATCTCCCTTATATTCTAAAATTGTTTGTCTTTTCCCATCTCCTCTAAGATTCTCACTCATTACATTAATTTTACTTGGATTAGGATATCCTTCTTCAACAAATTCCTTATTAATAGTATTATAAACAGTATATCCAAGTACACCAGTTATCGCAGTACAAACAACCAATTCAAGTTTAGTTACCATAATAACTCACAATATTTGGCCTATATAAATATTATAGGTCTTATCTCTCAAGCTCTTCATTTTCTCCAAGATCCCCTTCCAAATCACTAAGTTGTTCGGTAGAATCGTAGTTCAAAAATCTCAAGTTCCCCGACCTATCCGATTTAATCAAGTATTTACTTCCTTTATATTCTAAAATTGTCTGTTTCTTTCCATCCTCATCAAGGCGGCTCTTTATACAAATTTCACTTGGACAAGGACAATCTTCTTCAATAAAGTCGTGATGAGAACTGTTATAAGCAAAATAGCCAATCAAACCAACAGTTAGGGCACTAAGAGTCCCTTCAAGTTTGCTTGACATATTACCCTATAATTATTTCCATATTTAAAAGTTTCTGCAATCTCTCATCTATTATGCTCCTCAACTTTATTACCCAATGTCCGATTCCTTACCCCCGACTCATATCTTTCAATTTTAATCTCACCATATTCATCAAGAGTATAAGAGTAGTTACCCAGTCTTACAATCCTTTCCTTGCCTCCATTTATTAAAAGTTCCTTAACATTTCTCTCAAACTCCCTTACAAGGTCACTCTTTTGTTCTTGAAGATATGATTCATTATCCACAAGAATGCTATTGGCGGGCATAAAAGCTAATCCAAGAATAATTCCAAGTCTATAACTATTTTTCATTGAACATCTTCCTCAAGGGCTCCCAATAAAACTGCTCCCATCCTTTCTTCAAGCTCTCATAGTTTTTATCGGGAACATCCTTCTGAGTAAACACAATCTCCGTATTCTTACCCTTCTTCTTCAATTCAAAAGTAACCTCGGTATAATATCCTTCAGGAAAGTCGGTACAAGTCCACTTTTGAACTATCTTCTTATCCTTCTCCAATTTCAAATTAGTTCCAACAATGTAACAATCATAAATACAGAACTCTCCCCCAACTTTATTCTCAATTTTCGCACTACTTCCAATTAACTTAGCATGCTTTTTAGCATCCATAAGGGTATCATAGATTTCCTTAGGTGTTGCATTCAGAATCAAAGATGCTTTTATTGTCTTTACCATAATTATTAAACAAACAGAAAACTAATCTATAAATATCTTTTTATTCTTTATATTTAATTCCTTCAGGAGTAATGAATCCCTCGGTATGAATAACAAATCTATCATTTGTAGAATATCTTTTGCCAATAAAATTTCCAACGAACTTATCGCTGTCAATATAGTTTAAAGGCAAAGGAACATAACTTAAAGTTGCATCTCTTTCAAGAATTGCTCTAGAGTAAGGAAATATTAATGTGTGGGTCTTTTTATTTTGTTCTTCTAATACTACATAAATAAACTCGTGATTAGAGGACGTATCCTCATTCATACCTCTTTGATAAGAAACACTGCTAGGTTGAACTTTTATAATTTTGCCTTCTAATTTAGACAGTTTCTCGGATTTAGGCAGCTTATCTATTCTTCCTTCTGGCATTACTTCTATTGGTTGAGGTGGAGTAGTATAAGCTATCTGTGTTTCCGTTGGATCTTCACACCCAGTCAAGCCTAAAGCAACCAAACCTGCAAGTCCTAAATTTCTTAATTTTCTCATAAAAATAACCCTTTAATAAGCTATTTAAACATTTCTTCATTCCCATATCAATGATAGAGGTAGAAGCAAAGATCCATATAAATGGCCCAGAGGAATTTAGAGAAAAAGCATCAAAGTTAGGAAAATACATTGGGAAAGAAGATAAATTAGACGACTATTACACTTTAGAAAACATAAAAGAATTCCCCCAAAAAAGTCTAAGAGTAAGAAAGAGAAACAATATCTACGAAGTTAATTTCAAGAATAAAATTAATTACATAAAAGGAGTTCATGCAAAGAATGAAGAAGAATTCCAAGTAACAGATATCTCTCCTTTCTTAAATTTGATACACGAATTTGGATTCAAAAGATGGCTTAGAAAAGAAAAAACCTCGGAAATCTACGAAATAAAGAAAGATTTTCATATAGAAATTAACAATGTAAAAAATCTCGGCTGGTTCTTAGAAGTAGAGTATCTTGCAGATAAAAGACACATAGGGCAAGCAAGATCCTCCGTCCTAAAAATAATCAAAGAATTAGGAATCGATAAAAAGGATATCATTGAAGAAGGCTACACAAAGATGCTATGGGGCGAGAATAAACTCGGAATATAACAATCCTTATATACTCTTAATTAAATCTTAGAAAATGAGCAAAATGTCAAAACTTGCTAGTTGGATAGCAGTTCCGTTAGTTTTTGTGGGCACACCATTGATTATAGCTAAAGGATGTAGTATAATTTTATATAATGACACTATAAATAAACCTGGCTATCACGCAGAATCTTTTTCAACAGGCATAGTAGGCCATACTATATACACAAAATACTCTGATGGTTCGCAAGACGCCATAGTGGTTCCTGATCTCCCATGGTCTCGTGGAAGGTTTCATCAAGATTTAGATGGGGATGGTCTAGTTGATAGAATAAGGCCTGTTCGTGGAGGCTTTAAAGACATTCTAATACGTTCAACAGACTATCAATCTCATAAAGAAGAATTTGATGAAGCTGATAAACAACTTAAAGAACTAATACAGAAATACCCTTCAACTCCAGAAAAGAGTAATTAAGAATTTAATTGATGTATTCAATCTCTACCTGATAATAAGATTGATAATTCTTTCCATCAAGAGTGTACATAATGCGACTGCCTTTAATATTATTTCTAAAAACAATCCCATCAACCAGCACCGTGCCAACTTGCCCCTTAATTGCCTCACCTCTAGGTAAAACTTTAACTACAACCTTAAAATCTCTAAAAACTTTAAGAACCCCCAACGCATCACCGCACTTACCTATCTTATCTTCCAGGTCATAATTCTTTTGCTTATTACTATGTTCAATACTCATTTACTAAGCCTTCTTAACTTTAGAAGCCTTCCTCTCAAAAACAACTTTCTCTTTAGGAACACCAACCTTATCTTTTTTCTCAGCAACTCCTTTCCCATTCTTCAACATATCCTTCTTTATTCTTTCTTTTTCTTCCTTAATCTTAGTTTCTAAAAGATCAAGTTTCTTAATTTCCTCTTCTTCTTCCTCTTCACTTTCTTCCCCTCCATCTTCCATCTCCTCTGATTCTCCAGCACCAGCTCCTTCTATCGCTCCTGGTGCAGGCATTGTTTGCATCTTGCCCTTTGCTTGAAACTTATCCTTCATAGCTTGCATCTGCTCCATTGGAATTTTTTTCATTATATCCGAAATAGAGGTCTTCTCCATCTTCAAGATTGTCTGTGAAGAATCTTCTACATGTGCTTTCAATATCTCCATTCCAGAAAGAACAGAATTAATATTCCACACTTTCTTCCCCTTAATAGTCTGCAAAACCGCAATTATCTTCTTTATATCCTCAGTCATATTCCTATTTTTCATCTCGTCCTCAAGAATTCCCTGCAAAGCATCAAGATCAATATTGGTATTGATATCCAACTTCTCAGGAACACTATCGTTCATGGTATCTAGAATCTGAACACTAACTCCTCCATCAACAGTAAACGCAGCAAACTTTTTCTCCGAAGGTATATAGAAATCTATTTGATGAACATTCTTCCCAGCCTCAAAGTCAAGGACAAAGAAACCAGCAACTAAGAATGCATCCTTATACTTCTTCGCAAACTTCTTGTACTCAGGAGAAGCATTCAACTTGTCAACGTATGGTTGTATTTTCATCTTTTTATAATAATTAATGATTTATTGACTTTATAAGTTTTTAGTTTCTCTTCTCTATCTTTCCTCTAATCTCCTTAACAAACTCTCCCATTTTCACTCCAAACTTAGGCTTACTAGCTCCTCTTTCTCTAACGGCAAGCGTTCCCTTCTCTTCCTCTTTATCCCCAATAACAATCAAATAAGGAACCTTCAACATCTCAGAATCTCTTATTTTATCATTTACAGTAGTATTCCTAAAGTCGCTATCAATTCTTAATCCAGGAACTTCACCCTTCATCTCTTTTATTACTTTCTCAGCAGCCTTGATATTCCTATCAGTAAAAGAAATAATTCTTACTTGTGTAGGTGAAAGCCAGAAGGGAAGTTTGCCTTCAGTTTGTTCCAATAGGAAAGCAACAAATCTTTCATAACTTCCTAAAATTGCTCTATGTATTACAATTGGATTTTTCTTCTCGCCTTTTTCATCTACATATGTAATGCCCAGTCTCTTAGGGACTACAATATCAACTTGCACAGTAGCAAGAGTTTCTTCTTTTCCATTTGCATTCTTAATCTGAATATCTATCTTAGGCCCATAGAAGGAAGCTTCTCCCATTTCCTCAGTAAATTTCTTCTTAGATTCCTTCATAGCTCCCCTTATCTTCTCTGAAGCATGCTCCCATTCTTTCGGATCCCCTGTATATTTCTCAGGATTCTTTTTAAAATCTGGAAGTGAAAGCCTAAACCAATAATCTCCCATCTTCATGACTTTGTAGACCTCATCAAACATTTCAATAACTTTTAGAAATTCCTCTTTTAATTGATTAGGAGTGCAGTAAATATGCGCATCATTCTGCATTATGTGCCTTACTCTCATTAATCCATAAGTCACTCCAGACAACTCATTTCTATAAACTACGCCTGCTTCAGCAAGTCTTACTGGAAGATCTTTGTAACTCTTTATTATTTTCTGGAATATCATATGATGATGGGGGCAATTCATAGGTTTAAGATAATAATCAATTCCATCAATTGAAGTTGGAGGAAACATAGTATCCGCATAATAAGGAAGATGCCCCGTCTTCTCATACAAATGACCCTTTGTTATATGCGGTGTCGTAACATATTGATACCCATACTTTTCCTCAACCTCTCTCATATATTGCTCTAATTGATTCCTTAATATCTCTCCCCTAGGCAGCCATAAAGGTAAACCCGGACCTATATCATCAGAAAGATAAAATATTCCCAAGTCCTCTCCAATAATACGATGATCATTTTCCTTTAAGTTTCTTCTATCAAGAATTATCTTTCCAGATTCAGTAGCCTTCTTTTTTCCCCTCCCTCCCAAACTATCGGCACCAAACTCTTTACTCAACTCAGAAAGCGGATGCCCCTTGCATTTCAACTCAAACTCTTTGTAATATCCAAAAGGTGCACGAACAACTTCAAACTCTTTTCCTAACTCCTTCTCAGCCATTTTCAAATAACTTAAAGCAGTACTAGGATTTGCAAGATTAGAAGACAAATGTGCATACGGATAAAGAACAATTCTCTGAGCTTTCACATCTTTAGCAGTTTTCTTAACAGATTCAACAAGCTCCCCCACAGTCCCCTCCCCATCTCCTTTCTCAATAGCGCAGAGGACAACAAGAGGCTCCTTAACAATCTTTTCCCCCTTATCCTCAAGTTCCTCAGCATCCTTAACCGCCTTCTTAAGTGCCTTGAATTTTATATAATCGCAATGCAGTGTTATAATTCTCATAGCCTCAAAAGCAATAACTAATTTATAAATATACTGATTCCTCCCACAAATCCTTTTAAACTTAAAGAACCAACTAATAAAATGGATGAAGCTTATCCTTCAAGAAGAGAAGTCTATAAAGAGATATTTAGTAGAACTAAAGATAAATTATTAAATTTTGGCGAATCCGTTAAAGAAGCAGGTATCTCTACTGTTGCTGCAACATCCCTTATTGCTTTAATGCCCTATAGAATCCCAACAATAGTCAGGGATTTTCGTGAGTATGATGCAAGTGGCAGATTAGAAAATGGGATATGGAAGAAAGCTAGTTCAGAAAAGATAGGAGCCTCATTAGGCATTGTACTGGGATTGTCTTCATGGGCCCTTCAAGCAGCAGGATATCAATATTTATGTAATCATGGACACTCAGAGGCATTAGCCCTTCCTTTAGCAACAAACGTAATATCTGGAGTTTACGAATTAGGAAGAAGGCATTATAAAAAAGTAAGAAATCAATTAATTGAAGAGAGAAAAAGAACGCCTAATTCTTAAAGACCTAGAACAAAAACCAAGACAAATAATTCTTATTACATTTCTACCAAGTATCTTAATTCTACGGAGAAACCATATTCGCCCTTTACTCTATCAAATTCAGGTCTTAATAATTCTCTTAGCATATCAAGTTCATTCTCGTCAACTATCTCTTCCCCTCTCTGTGGATTGTAAATAGCTACTCCCACTCCACCAAAATCATCTCCAACACAAAACTCACTCAGCTCATAACCTTCAGGTAATTTTGACTTTATCCTATCAAATTCAGGTGAGAATAATTCTTTAATTCTGTCAAATAATGTATCTTTAGTACTATGATATTCTCGATGTAAAGAATTATAGTTTTCAATCTCCTGCTTTAAATCTTCATGACTCATTTATATCTTGCAGCAATATCATATTTAATTATTTGTGTAATGTAAACAAACTAGGAATTATCTAAAAAACAAATCTTTAAACTCTCAATCCCAATGTTCTATATGAAAAAGATAAAACTAGGAGCAAATTTCGCAATATTCATTCTATTCTTTGGCATATCTTTATTAGAAGCTATTCAAACAAGAAACTATCTTAAAGCAGGTTTTTAGCTCTTAATATCATTAGTCTTCCTCTTTGCAGACAACTTAAATAAGAAATAGTATGCAAAAAACTTAATAACCAAACTTTCCATAAACTATCATGGAAAAAGAGGTAAACGGATTCCCCTATCACTCTCTTAGTACAAAAGATGCTCTTTCCAAACTTTCAACAACTCAGCAGGGTCTGTCAGAAGAAGAGGTCTCCATTCGTATAAAAAAATACGGCCCAAATGTTATACAGGAAGAAAAGAAACTCTCCCCAGTTATCCTTCTATTAAAACAATTCAATGGGTTTTTTATCTACATCTTAATTATTGCTGCAGTAATCTCCTATTTCTTAGACCATTTAATAGACATGTATGTAATCTTGGCAGTTATTGCAATAGATGCATCAATTGGTTTTTTTCAGGAATATAAAGCAGAAAATGCAATCTCTGCTCTAAAAAAGTTAATAGTTCCTACAGCAAAAGTTTACAGAAATAATCAATTGTCAAGAGTCCCAGCCGAGAATCTTGTTCCAGGAGATATAATATTCTTAGAAGAAGGAGACAGGATACCCGCAGACGCGAGGATTATAGAATTAAAGAATTTAACAACAGTTGAAGCTTCTTTAACTGGAGAATCCTTGCCATCTCAGAAAGATTCGTCTTCCCTAAACGGAGACCTTGCCCTTGCAGACAGAAAGAATATGGTCTGGATGGGCACATTCATTGCCATAGGGTCAGCCAAAGCTCTAGTTGTTGGAACAGGAAATAATACGGCGATAGGCACAATTGCCAGAGATATAAAACAAATAAAAGAGCCTAAAAGTCATTTCCAGAAAAAATCAGACAGATTGGCACTGCAAATGGGCCTAATAGCGATAGCAAGTTCTATACTAATATTTCTAATAGGCTTTTTTATTAGAGGTTTTGAATTTGCAGAGATATTATTAGTTACGATGGCCTCATTAGTCTCAGCCATCCCAGAAGGTCTCCCAGCAATATTAGCCATCGTCTTAGCAGTAGGAGCATTTAGAATGGCAAAAAGGAACGCAATTATAAGAAGACTTCCAGCAACAGAGACTCTAGCCGTCGTAGATACAATAATAACTGACAAGACGGGCACTCTAACTCAAAACATAATGGCAGTTCAAAAGATATTCCTTCCAGGAGAAGAAGAAATAACTGTTGAAGGTAACGGATGGGAGCCGAAAGGGAATTTCTTGCAAAATAAGGATCAATTAGTCCCATTAGAAGACAGGCAGCTCTCCAAACTCTTGCACATAGCCTCAATCTGCAGTAATGCCCGCCTAGTTAAGGATGAAGGAGACGGGTATAAAGTAATTGGAGATCCAACCGAAGCAGCAATAGTAGTAGCTGCCCAAAAAGCAGGCCTAAATGAAGAATCTTTAGCATCAAAAGAGAAAAAGATAGACGACATGGCATTTAATACAAAATTAAGACTTCGTTCTTCCATTTCTTACATTATTAAAGAAAAAAAGAAACAATTATATGTTGTTGGTGCGCCAGAAGTAATTCTAAAAAACTCTTCAAAACTGCTTAAACTAAAAACAGAAAAGAAATTGACTAATCTTGAAAAATCTCTCATACTAAAACAAATAAACTCTTTAACCTTAAAAGCAATGAGGGTTATAGCTTTTGCATATAAAGAAATCCCGGATAATATTGAGTCAGTAGAAGAGAACTTATTTAATGATTTAACTTATGTTGGAGTTGTCGGAATAACTGATCCTCCTCGCCCGGAAGCAAAAGATTCGATAGAGAAAGCAAGAAAGTCTGGAATAAGGGTAATAATGGCAACTGGAGATCATAAAAACACTGCAATCGCAATCGCTAGGGACTTAGGATTTGCAATGAAGGAATCAAAAGAGTACCCTGTAGCTTACACGGGAGAAGAATTAGAAGTCCTTTCTTCTACAGATTTTGAAAGAGCAGTAAAGAATGTCAATATCTTTGCTCGTCTTAACCCTCATATGAAATTAAAATTGGCAGAGACTCTTCAAAAAAATGGAAGCATAGTTGCAATGACTGGAGATGGAGTGAACGACGCTCCAGCACTCAAGAAAGCAGACATAGGCATCTCAATGGGAATTATAGGGACCGATGTAGCTCGTGAATCCTCGGACATAGTTCTTGCAGATGATAATTTTGCTTCAATTATTAATGCAATTGAAGAAGGCCGTATAGTTCTAAAAAACACAAGAAACACAAGTTACTTCCTAGTCACTACCAATTTTGCAGAGGCCATTACAATAATCTCAACAATGGCAATTGGATTTCCCCTCCCTCTATTACCTACTCAAATTCTTTGGTTAAATCTAGTAACAGACACAGGTTCGGCCTTAGGTCTTGCCCTCGAGCCAGGACATGATGGTCTGGCAGAAGAACAGCCAAAAAATCCAAAAGAAGAGATACTAACAAAAGAGGTAATACCTTTAACCTTGTTAATGTCTTTAACAATGGTCTTCCTTACCATTTTTGCATTTGCCTTTTTCTTTTATTACGGCAGCCTTGAGAAAGCAAGAACAGCATCCTTTATCATCATGTCAACCACACAGTTATTCAACGCCCTCAACATGCGCGATTTAAAGAAATCACTATTCAGCATAGGCTTTTATTCAAATAAGAATTTAATTAAATTCCTTGCAATCTCATTCGTCTTAATATTATTGGTAATCTACATACCATTCACACAATCTCTATTTAGTTTCACCTATATTACTCCATCAGAACTATTAATCCTTTTATTCTTATCCTCCTCTATCCTTTGGCTTGGGGAAGGTTATAAGAAAATAAAAAATAGAAAGCACAAATAATTAATCTTCTTCGTCTTCTTTAAACTTAGGAGGATCTAAATATCTTTCTTCCGTTTCTGCATTAAAAGAATCATTAAATTCATTTCTTTCCCGTATGATGCTCTCTTTTTTAGTCATCTGCCCAGCCAAACCAACTAGACAACCAATAAGAGATAATGTTCCAACAAACATTCCCCTATTACAGCAATACTCTCCTTCCTTAATTTCTCTAAAGTCCTGAACGACTCTGCTATCTTCCATTAGTTTATCGTAAATTTTTTTATCTGACTCGTTATAAAAGAATCCAAATTTGCCACTGCCTATCACTCTAATAATTTGAGGATTGTATCTATCTATTAAAGCATCTTTATAGCCATTATTGTAAATGCCGCTTCCAAATCCAGCCATAGACCCGACCAAACCTCCCCATATAAGAATCCTATTTAACTTATCGCCTAAACTCATAAACAAGCCTAGATTTTAACTTTATATATTTTATCTTTCCAACAAATTATCTAAAGTCTTTTCATTTTCCTCTAACATACTTAAACCAGATGAAGGAAATTTTTTCTTTATTTCTTCAGAAACTCTATTTGACAAATATTTTTTAAGATAAGCTAGTCCATTATTACAGGTTTCGCAATCCAAAATATGCTTGCGTACTTGAAGAAACTTTTCTTTAGCAAAATCAGAAAAGGATTCATAAGGTTGAAGCGATAAGAAAGTTAAATAACGTGCAATTCTAGTTGCATTATCTTCATTACAACTAACACGATGGTTTGAATCATAAGATGCGGATATTTCCATAACTCTCCTCTCTATCCTCCATTTATAAATCTATTTCAAACAGCCAGAAAGCTCCCTCAAATGACTAAGGGTTTTAATACCATAATAAACTGTACCATTTATCTTCCACGCAGGCAACCCCTCAAGATCCCTGCAAGATCCCCCAGTACCGCAATCAGTATAATTCAAGTAACTTACAGCACTATTTCCAAACAAACTCTTTTGTATATCGCAGTCAGGACATGATTTTGAAACGTAAAGCATTACCCCGGTCCTCGTCAAGCATTTAGCTAAATAATTATCAGGATCCTCGCCAACAATATACCCAGTAGCCTTAGAAAACCAATCACTGAACAAATACAAGAAAGCAATTAAAAAGACAAGTATTCCAAAAGTAATTATCACCTTAATTCCCTTTTCCATAGCACACACAGGAAAATCTTATTTTTATTCCTTTCGCTTTCCATGATTTTCCAGATGTTTCTTAAAGTCGTTGCCTAAATTATAGAGACTATCTCCGATATTTTTTGTTCTTTCCTCCAAAGCCCCTAAGGATTTTCCCTGATTTATTAGAAATCCTACAATTACAAACATCCCGCCCAGAATTATACCGATTCCAGCAATGATAATGTTCTCACTAGCCCACGTTCCACCAATGATAGCTCTAAGAACTTGGTAAGCAATATAGACAATAATTAATATGTAAATAATTCTTAAAAGCTCTTTAATTACCTTTAAAACCATCCTAGTTTCCTGGCTAGCCACAAAAAGAACAATATGGATAAAACTAAAGTTGCCCATCTTAGAACTTCCAAGAACCAATCAACTTTTCTTTTGCTTGCCATTTCGCCTCTTTTTCATAGCCTATATATTGCTTGGTTTCTTTAAATCTTTCCTTTCCGTTTTAATCTTCCAATAGATTTATAAAATACAATTCCCAAATCTATCTATGGCATTATCACTACTCTTAATAGCCTTGATAGCAGTCATAGTGATAGTCTTACTTATGTTCATTTACTACTTTAACAAATTTGCAGTTCTAGGAAACAGAATTGACAACTCCTTGTCTCAAATAGACGTCCAGTTAAGGAAAAGAGGAGACCTTGTACCCAATTTAATTGAAACAGTAAAAGGCTATGCAAAACACGAAAAGAAAATAATGACGGAGGTTACAAATGCTCGTAAAGCTTTAATGTCTGCTCCGACCTTACCGCAAAGAATGAAAGCTGGTTCAGAACTACAATCTGCCTTAAAATCAATTTTTGCCATAGCCGAGAATTATCCTCAATTAAAAGCAAACGAGAATTTCTTGCAATTACAGCAGGAACTTGCAGCTATTGAAGACAAAGTAGCCTTTGCTCGACAGTACTACAATGATTCAATCCTTTCATTCAACAATTCAGTTGGGACATTCCCTGGAGCTTTCTTTGCAGGCCTATATGGAAAAAAGAAGCGCGAGTTCTTGCAAATGCCCGCAGAATTAAGGGCAGTTCCTAAAGTTCAATTTTAAATAAGACTTATATATCATCCCAACTTATTCTCAACATGGCAGAAAGACTCTCATTTTACGATGAAATAAGGAATAATAAGCTAAAATCTCTCGCACTAATTATAATCATATTCTTATTCTTCATCTTGTTGGCCTATGTTATCTCACTTGCCCTGAACTTTGATTTCTTCATAATCTCGATATTCGCAACAATTTTCTCTATCTTCTATATCTTAATAAGTTATTATAACGCGGATAAAATAGCCCTTGCTTCTGTTAGGGCTCGTCCGGCAGATCATATAGAGCACAAAATGCTTTTCAACACAGTAGAATCAATGTCAATAGCCTCTGGATTGCCAATGCCAAAAGTTTACGTTATGGACTCTGAGCAAATAAACGCCTTTGCCTCAGGTCGCGACCCCCAGCACTCAGTTATTTGCGTAACCTCTGGCGCCCTGCAGAAATTAACGAAACAAGAGTTAGAAGGAGTCATCGCCCACGAAATGTCTCACGTTGCCAATTACGATATCAGATTCATGACTTTAACAGCTGTCCTAGTTGGCATGATATCAATAATTGCTCAGGTCTTCCTGAGAAACTTATGGCTTTCAGGTGGAAGGGATTCAGACAGAAAAGGCAACGGCAACCTAATAATTTTAGTAATAGCAATCTTTGCAGCAATATTAGCGCCTTTAGCCGCTCAGCTCGTCTCTCTAGCTATCTCCCGAAAAAGAGAATTTGGTGCAGATGCAACAGGAGTCAAATTCACTCGTTCTCCAACCGGCCTTAAATCAGCACTAGAGAAGATAAAACATGAATCTGTCTCCCCGCAAGACCTAAAAAGATATTCAAAAGCAGTAGCTCCTTTGTTCATCTCTGACCCATTCAAGAAGAAGTTCCAAAACTTACTATCGACTCACCCAGACATTAATGATCGTATTTCCAAGCTTTCTAGGATGTAGGTCTCCACAACAATTCTTATAAATCCCCATTCCCCAAATAAAAAATGGAAAGAGTTTATTTCATTAATTCAGATGATAAGAAAGAAAACAACAATTTAATTGACAGACTTAAGACTTGTCTTCCAACAGACATAGACATTGTTAGATTAGAGCTAGTAGGAGAAAGTATGATAGATTCAACAGAAGAGACAGTTGCTGCAGTGCCTGCATTTTTAGAATTAGAGGAAATGCCATTACTTATGGCTGAAGATGCATACAAAACGCTAACAAGAGAAAGGAATCCCAAAGTATTAAAAAAAGATTTTTACAATCAACAAATTAGACTTTATGAAAGGATGCATAGAGAAGAAAGAATAATAGCAGGACACCAAGAAATATCAGACTTAATAAGAAACAAATTAAATGTATACTCCTACTCCTGGCCCCCTAAATAATTAATCGCTATTTAACCAATGTCCAGACCATTGACTATATTCTTCTGGTTTGAAAGAGTAATTTTGAGGATTACATGCATATTTATCTAACCATTCATTAGTCCTATTACCATTATCAAACTTTGCGATATTATAACTAAAATCGAGTATCCCATTAATTCCATATGGTATCTTAACTGCTTCAGGTTCTCCCTTAAAGACTCTTTCAGCAGCTCCAGGCGCTTTCATATTTTCAATAGTCTTTTGAGCCGTAATTAAAGGTATAAGACAGAAAACTTTGTAACCGCTTAGTTCATTAGGAATTGAAGTCAAATATCTAACAGAATCACCAAAATTTCTTTCAGCAAGATTCAGAATCTTTTCAAGCATTTTTCTGCGCGAATCCTGTGCAACAACACCCTTGCCTTCAACCATATAATTAAAGCTTACATCTCTTGTACGCCAGTCATTAGGCAGGAATTCTCTACCTTCCTTATAATCAGAATGAATGTTCTTTGATATATTGGTCAATTGTAGAAACTCTCCCAACTTTTCAGCCAATCCATCATCTAATTTAACTGGCAGCCCATTTTTGTCTACATCTCTGTACTCGACTAATTTATTCAACAAACCACTACCAATTCTTCCAGCCACTTGAAAACAATAGTTTTCCAATTGTTCTTCAGTTTGAATTGGACCTTTCTCAAGAAAGGTAGTCATACCAAAAGCCATGCTTCTAGTACAATCAGCAATAGCCTCTTGTATTTTTTTGCCATTTTCTTCTTTGCCTATTTCATATAAATCTCTCAGAACATGGCCTCTGCCAAATTGTTCAATGAATACTCTGGCCCTCTCATCGGCTGCCCCTGCGACCATCCTTTTAGTAACACTCTGAAAATCGTCGCCTCTTATTATATTTTCTATTCCTTTTTTATGACCATTCAGTCTAGCCACCTCTCCAATAACGAATGTAAATCTACCAATTGCCCATGTCTTATCCCCTATACTTACACTTCTAGAAGCATCTTCAAATTCATCCAACTCTCTTAAAATATTATAACCTGTTCTAACATAAACTTCCTTCGGATATTCATTTGACCCTTTAGCAATAGAGAGCATTCTAACGGGTGCGAAAAAGCTAGCAGACTTTTCTGCTAATAATTCTTCAGATGTAAGATCTCTCTCAGAAGCTATTTTAATAAGTTCTTCAGGTCTAGGCCACTTTAATTCTTCAAGTCCCATACAATTTACCAAATCCGACTATTTATTAATCTATCTATGCTGTCTTCTTATAGTAGTATAAGTAAAAAAGACAGCAAAAGGCATATTAACTCATGAAATTACCAATTATTAATGTCCAAAACTTCTCTTTCATCATCTTGCTACTCTCTTCTCCAACAAATACCCAAAGGCAAAGTAACAACCTACAAATCTCTCGCCCATGCCCTAAACACAAAAGCCTACAGAGCAATTGGCCAAATAATGAAACGCAATCCCTATCCTCAAGCTGTTCAATGCTACAAAGTCGTAAAATCCGACGGTTCGATAGGCGGTTATCTCGGCTCTGACATCCCAAACATAAAAAAGAAAATCCAACTCCTAAAAAAAGATGGAATAGAAGTAGAAGACAATAAGGTAGATTTAAATAAATATCTTCACGAGTTCAATAAAGTTTAAAATAAAATAGTTTAACTCAGCACAGTCTATACAAGATAGCTAATTAGTACGGTATTAATAAATAATTCTTAGTAAAACAATATCTCAAAATATGAATAAAGCTTAAATAGAACAGCTTATTTTATTACTTGCAATCCGAGTCCCAAGGGTTCTTCGGGCCCTTGGGCATTTACAATTTTAACAAATGAAATCCCAAACAGAATACTTAAAAATCCACACAAAAAACAAGAAAGAAATTCTTAACATTACTTCCTCAGTATCTGCTGCCCTCAAAAAATCTGGAATAAAAGAAGGTCTCTGTCTTGTAAACTCAATGCACATTACTTCCTCTGTCTTCATAAACGACGAAGAACCCGGACTAAAACAAGACTTCCTGAAATGGCTCGAACAACTTGCCCCCGATAAGCCAGACTACAAACATCATCAGACAGGAGAAGACAACGCAGACGCCCATCTTAAAAGAACAATAATGGGCCGTGAAGTAGTCATAGCAATCACAAAAGGAAAGCTAGACTTTGGCCCCTGGGAGCAAATCTTCTACGGAGAATTCGACGGTCAAAGAGATAAGCGTGTTCTAGTTAAGATAATTGGCGAATAAATTCTTTCAAATACCTAAATACTTAAATAATAATCAGATTCCTAGAATTTATGGGAGAATCAGATGGATTTGTAATTCCAGACAATTATTTCGTAAGAATAAGCGGCTTAGATACACGCTCTAACTTTGCTATTTATGATGGTCCTTGTATTGTTCAAGTTTACAAAAGTCTAGATGGCGAAAGAGTAGACTCTGAAGTTCAGCACACTATTAGAGTTGGTAATTTTTCTATACATAACCACCATGATTCTAAAGCTTACGATTTCTTTAACATGCTAAGAAAAGGTATAGAAAAGATAGTCGAATCAGAAGAATCTCGGTTAAATAAAGGTAATTAATTATCTATATACCCCACTTTCACAACATATTTATACTTCCTCTCCCTCATAATAACATCACGACTTCGGTTGTGTAAGGGGGCCTTAGAATTTCGGTTTTAAAAGCCCCCTTTAAAATTTAATTTCTACAAAGATTAATAAGCACAAATCAGCTACCTCTAACAATGCTTAAAAAAATTCCCAAGCTTCCTTTGTCAGCCCTTATATTTTACACTGCTATCTTTATCCTGTGGAAGTTAAAGTTCATTCCAAGTCCAAGCAATATTCTAATCTTCTTAGAAAGTCTTTACAACTCTTACGGTTTGCTAGGATTATTCATAGCTTCCTTTCTAGAGGGCATAGTTTATTTTGGTTTATATTTTCCTGGCTCTTTTATAGTTGCTCTAGCCGTTATTTTATCAGATGGAAGTTTTATCTCTTTATTTCTTATTAGTTTAATAGTCGCTTTTGCTCTGTCAGCAACCTCGATAATAAATTATACTCTAGGTAATAGAATTCTCTCAAATAAATTAGATAGAAAACTATTTCAAAAAGACAAGAAAATTCTGTCTAAGGGCATTCTAGTCTCTGCATTACATCCAAATGCCCTAGCATTTTATTTCTTTAATTCTGGAATAAAGAAACAAAATTTATTGAGAGTTCTTTTAGTTCCATTAATAATTATTCCATATGGGCTTATTCTAGGATACTTATTCTATTCTATTAAAGAACCACTAAAAAGAACAATTGAAAGTCCTTATCTTATGGTAACTGCAATTATTATATGGATATTAATTACATTCTTAATAAAAAATAAGAATAACAAAAGTTAAACTATAAGCAAAGCTCCTCTCTCAATCTCTCCTCATTCCCAACAATCTTCTTCAACTCAGTAAGTTCAATTACACCATACTCATTCCCTTGAGAATCAGTATATCTCTCAATCTTCCCACAATACCAATCTATACCATCATCCCCCAATTTAGAAACAATGCCGTGTGCGTCCTCATAACTCATCCCACTCTCACTAGGCGGGCTAAACTGAACATCTGAAGAAAAGAAAGCAAAATACAAAGCACTAACAAAAACCATTGCAAACACGGTCAAATAAGCTACAGCCATCACCTTCTTTCCATTTCCAGGCGTCACAACTCCACCATCTTCCTTCACTGTTCTTTCCATTATTTTCTTTTTCATTTCTTCTGTTGCCTATTCAAAAATCTTTTAAGAAAATCCTCATAATGTTCCCGATTGCTTATTCTCTTAAGCTGCCAGAAATTAGTTCCTTCCAACTTATCAACTTTAGCCTTCCCAAATGTTCTCCTATGCATTTGCTCAGAAAGCAAAACTCCTCCGCCCGAACTCTCAGCAGCTCTCTTTGCAATAGAAATTGTATTATCCAAAGATACAAACTTTATATTCCCATCACTAGACTCAACAGCCATCTGCCCATAATGCACTCCAATTCCCCAGCTAAACTTGCCGCCACTATCCCCACGTTTCAAAATATTTTCTATTTCCTTAGCAACATTCAAAGCAATCACTTCGTTTTCTTTAGACTTAGTTAAAGAAGGAACAAAAACCATTATTCTATAATCCTTATCCACATAAATCTTAGCTCTTGCCACCTTAGCCTTAATCAAAGCATGCTCAATCAAATCAGCATTACCTTCACCCTTTATCTTTAATGCAATCACAGCCGCTTCCTGTTTCTCTCCTTTGTCAGTCAAATTAGTTACACCAGAAATTACAGGACTCTCCTTTCTTGTATACATCCCTTGCCCCACCGTACCAATAGACCTAGGTATCTTCCCAAAATTATCCTTCTTCATTCTTTTTCTAATAAACACAAGAACAATAAATATCAATACAATAATAACCAAAGCAATAAGCCAAGTACTCAACTTCCCCAAACTAAAACTCCCATTATCTATCCCTATAACATTTCCCGTCAAAAATGTCCTCCCCAAAGCCTGCACAGATTTACCATCACTCACACTTACTTCATACTCTCCATCTGGGGCGCCAAGCTTAAAATCACTGCTTTCTCCCACCTCAAGACTAACTTGCGACACAGTAGTCTTATTTCCTATAGAAACTTCAATGGGGCCCTCAAACAAGACATTCCCAGTATTTGTCACAATTAAAACACCAGCACTTAAATTAGTAGATATTTGCCTTAATTCTTCAACACTGAACGTCTTTACTCTTTGATAATCCTCCATAGCAGCTTTCACTTCCCAAATTCCAGGAGTAGAGTTAAATTCCACAAAGAAATTGCTTGGCTGTCCCGCACTAGCCACTCTCTCAATTAAAACACTTTTATCAGGCTTACTTATAGTCAATGTTACTTCTCCCTGCCCTTCATTCCCTGCTTGATCATACAGCACGGGAGTATAACTAAAATCATTCCCAGGAGTCACAGATTCTTCATTAATCTTTAAATCCAAATCGGTTATAACCTGTTTAACCTTTATCATAATAAAGGCACTGCCATTATTCATCTGAACTCCATTAATATCTGTATCCAAAGCCGAAGCAGTTATTTTATAATCTCCAGGAGGAGCATTCTTTGGGATAGGGAAACTCGCAGAAAATTCCCCATCTATTACTTCAGCAGAAAAAGAACCTATAATAATCTGTCCACTTGCAGGCTGTTCAATCTCCCCATCTTCAGTCTGACCAGCTTGGTCAGCAAGTATACTATCTATTATATCCTGCACACTCTCCCCATTATCTTCTGTCGTTTCTGTTTCTCCCGTCGTCTCACTTTCATTTGTTGTGCTATCACTCGTAGTATCATTACCCTCATTGTCAGAAGTACTAGAATTGTCTTCTACAGAATTACTATCAACACTATTGCCGGAAATCTTTATAGGATTCTTAGGTGTCTGAACATTAATACCCTCGACTTGTACATTAACAACACCATTCAAAGGCTCTCTATTATCCTTTATTACCTTTCCAGTTATACTTACCCTTTCTTCAGGCAAATAAACCACATTGTCGCTCCCCAGTTCGATATTAATCAATCTACTTATAGCAAACTCCTGGCTCCTCGCTTCTCCACTCCCATAAAGTGCTCTTATATAACAACTATCTCCCAAACTTCCAATAACATCATTCCCGAGAATCGCATTGAAATTAACTTTCCTCTGTTCACCCGCAGGTATACTCTGCATACTCTTATAAGTCTCAACATCATTAGCCCCGCAAACCAAATAGGCCTGTAAAAAACCAGCAGTATTTGTACTATAACTCAAAGAAACATTCACCACAATCGTATCTCCAACATTATAAACAGACTTAAGTTCGTCAATAAATATCTCTGCGGAAACACCAGCAATTAACAAAACACTCAGCAAAATCAGACTTCCCCATATACTTCCTCTTTTCATATATCTTTACATACTTTTTTCATATATAAATCTTATGACAACTGAGTGCTAATATTAAAACAAAATCTTTCCCCTTGGTTCTATTATTAAACAAGCTCTCGGAGCAAAGTCTATCGGAATACCAATAATCGGCCCATATTTTTCTGGGTTAGAATAACTAACTTTACCTTTACCCCTATTAAAAAGAAAAACGCTCTCTTCTCTTCTTAATTCATATTCTTCTCTACGTTGAGTAGGTTCTGGAGCGTGTAAAGTGAAGACTCCTTGATTTCTATAAATAGTTTTAACTTCCCTTAAAGAATAATATTCCACTCGTGTACGCCCTTCAAATTGTACTTGACCACTAAAACCGTCATTTATCAAATCAGCTAATTGATTAGCATATATTTCATTCATAGCTTATTAATTATAAGTTTACTTTAAAAGATTTGTATATTCCAACGTATAACTCTTATTAGTTAATATCGTATGATTTATAAATCTCCAATCCCCTATACTCCCATGAACAAAGAGAATTTTAAAGTCACTCCTTGGGAAACTAAAGGATCTATAGACTACTCCAAATTGGTAAAAGAATTCGGGGTTTCTAATCTAGATGAAAAGCTTCTAAATAGGATAAAAAAACATACCAAAGAACTACACTTCATGTTGAAGAGAAACGTCTTCTTTGCTCATAGAGATTTAAACTGGCTTTTAGATGAATATGAAAAAGGAAACAAATTCTTCCTTTATACTGGAAGAGCCCCTTCAGGCCCAATACACATAGGGCACTTGCTTCCTTGGGTATTTGCAAAATGGCTGCAAGATAAATTTGATGTAGAAATGTGGTTTCAATTTCCAGACGAAGAGAAATTTTTATTTAAACAAGATCTTTCATGGGATGACGCTCAGAAATGGCTTAATGAAAATATGCTCGATGTAATTGCTTTAGGTTTTAATCCTAAAAAGACTCATTTTCTTATTGATACAAAACATGCTAATTTAATGTACAAAGAGGCATGTAAAGTGGCAAAGAAAATAACTTTCTCTACAGTAAAGGCCTCTTTCGGTATGAATGAAAGTACAAACATAGGATCAATTTTCTACACTGCCATGCAAGCTGTCCCTGCCTTCCTCCCCTCCATATTAAATAAAAAAATAATGCCTTGCCTTATCCCACTGGGAATCGACCAAGATGTTCATTTTCGAGTTTCCAGAGATGTAATTCCAAAACTTGGATTCCCTAAGCCTGCAATTATACACAATATATTTCTTCCCCCATTATCTGGAATGGAAGGAAAAATGAGCGCTTCAGCAAACAATACTCAGGCAATATTCACAACCGACTCTCCAAAAGAAGTAGAAACTAAAATAAAGAAATACGCCTTCTCAGGAGGCAAAGACACGTTAGAAGAACATCGTAAACAAGGAGGAAACCCAGACATTGACGTCTCATTCCAATACCTAAAAATGTTTTTCGAACCCGACGACAAGAAACTAGAACAAATTTACAAATCCTACAAATCAGGAAAAATGCTCACTTCAGAACTGAAAGACATTACAATAAAGAAAATCAACGATTTCCTAAAAGAACATCAGAAGAGAAGAGAATTAGCAAGAAAAGAGATCTCTAAATTTGTAAAAGATTAATTGAAAGGCAATATGAAGCTATACATGAGTTCTAGCTGTCCAAGATACCTTGTGTGTTCGTGATGGGCATCCTCAAGATTTTGCTATTTTCCAAAGTTGCTCAAAGAAATTTTTAAACGAAATAGCTGTATTTTTATCATAAATTAGAATGCAAGTAATTGGCTCTTCATAATTTAAGAGGAGGACAATTTCATCTCCAAAGATATCTACAGTAACTGGGGTTATGCCTTCCAAAACCCTATGTTCGGTATATGTGACTTTTTTGAATTCCTTAAAATATGTACCTCTTTCAGAATATATATGTCTTGCTTTAATCTTCTTTTCAACCCGATCTTTTGTAAATTTAAGCCAAAATTCATTTAGTTTATCAGACTTCTTTTCAGAAATTCCCATCGCAAGAATCTCTCCATTTTGATTAATATTATTGAGTCCTTCATAAGCAGCAGTTTTCAAGCCCCTAAATCCAGTGTAAATAACTGCTCTAGATTTATTCAATTTTAGATTTCTTAATCCCTCTAGCCGAGGCAACATAGATTTTACTAATTCTTCCTCTTTCTCGACTTCTCTCTTTTTTGCGCCAATATAATCAAGAAGTTCTTTAGGTGAAGAGGGGGTATAATGCTTTATGTTATTAATCACAGATTCACTTACTAGACCTTTCTTTTTTAAAGATTCGAGAATTTCATAAATCTTACCAGAATTAAGTCCAGAAGTGTTTAGGATTTTGGTAGTTTTTGAAGTTCCTAACTTTAACAATGTAAGATAAACTAATGATTCATTTCTTGTCAGTCCTATTTTTTCTAATATTTCTAATTCCATAAAATACCTAATAGTTGAAGCTATAAAAATCTTTCTATTACCCTCCACTAAGAGGGGGATTATATTTAAATTAGAAGTATCAGGGATATAATCATGACAACAAAAATGAATCTGAACACATCGTATGTAAGAAGGCATAAATTAACAGATTATAAGACAGAATCACAAGAAAAAGTTAGAATAGACGCCCGAATCTATCATTGGTTTCTTGTTGAAGAAGGCGTTGCACCCAGGGGAGCTAAAAAGGAAAGACAAGAGATGGGCGAGGTCCCAGAATCGGTTATAGTTTCATGTAGTGGGGACAATTTAGAGTTTCAATTTACTAATTCTGTTCGATTAACTGATTCTTTAGAACCTAGAATCTCGTTGGATTATTTAGCTGGATTGGCTAGACTTTGTAAGCGAAAACATTTAGATTATGAAGAAGCGTATGAGTATTTTCATGATCAAATCTATAAAAGAAATTCTAGAGAGGTAGGTTGGAATCAATATGAGATAGATGAGAGGAAAGATAAGGTCATTGATATTGGTTTACGTAGATTTAGGGAATAAGAAATATAGAAAAATATCAAGATTAAAAATTAAGTCATTTAACTTCTGTCATCTTTGCGTTGTCGCATGGTTTTTTAAAATAGTTCTGTCAATGAACTAATCAACCAAAACCCATACATACTAAACTTGGATACGCTGGGAAATCACATAATGAGCAAATGCGCTAGCCTTCTCGCGATTTCATTTCTCGACTATTAGTTTATTAACCAAAATGAAATCGCTCGGACAAGGCTCATCTGGCATCTTGGTGCGATATAACTATCAAAATCAAATAGGATAAATAGAAAGATTTATATAGTAACTAAAAGTTATCATATAGTAACTTAAAGGAACATGAGCGATTTACAATGGACTATAAAGGAAAAAAAAGCACTTCTTGTCTTATTCAAGGAATTCAATGTTTATTATAATGCAAATTCTCTGAGTAAGATATTAGGGATTAGCAGGATTGGAGCCATGAAAATCCTTAAGAAGCTTTTTAATAAAAATATTCTTATCTCAATGCAAATCGGAAAATCAATAATTTACAAGGTAAATCTTTCAGATGACTATGTCAGAAAACTCATAGCTTTTCTTCTGGCTGATGAGGCTCACGGATATGAAC
>Ga0209542_10002235_pt1 | contig 43780 bp, 41 predicted proteins | sample RifCSPhighO2_01_FD_184028 | JGI IMG/M metagenome (GOLD analysis project Ga0209542, IMG submission 184028) | Soil microbial communities from Rifle, Colorado - Rifle CSP2_plank highO2_0.1 (SPAdes) (version 2) | ecosystem: Environmental > Terrestrial > Deep subsurface > Rock core/Sediment ...
AGAGCGGCGGAGTATTCACCCCTTTTAGCTTCGCTCGCTAAAATAAACATGCGGATGTGGTGGAACTGGTATACACGTACGTTCGAGGGGCGTATGCCTCACGGCTTGAGGGTTCAAATCCCTCCATCCGCACCATTGATAAACGACGGGCGGTTAGCTCAGCTGGTAGAGCGTCTCGTTGACGTCGAGAAGGCCATAGGTTCGAGTCCTATACCGCCCACCACAATCATATATTTCCAAAATTGAGCGAGGAGAGCGACGAATTGACGTTGTAGAACTTAAGGCTTTTGCGCGACTTTATAAGAAATCATTAGATTACTTTGTATGAAGAAATTACTTATAGCCACTAGGTCTAAGGGGAAATTTCCTGAAATTGTATCCGAATTGAACGGACTGCCTTTTGAGTTTTTGAACCTGAATAATGTTTCCGAATTACCGTCAAATTTTGAAGTGGAAGAACCTGCGGCAACCCTTGAAGGGAACGCAATTATCAAAGCAATGATTCTTGGAAAAAAGACGGGTTTTCTAACTCTTGCAGAAGATGCTGGCCTAGAGGTTGACGCATTGGACGGAAGGCCTGGGGTATACACTGCACGATACGCGCCAGGCACTGACAAAGATAGATATCGAAAGTTACTCGGCGAACTTCAAGGAGTGCCGGAAGAAAAACGCACGGCGCGCTTCCGTGCAGTAATAGCAATCTACAACCCCGAAAACGACAAGATTAGGACATGCGAAGGTATTTACGATGGGAAAATCGCATTGGAACCGAAAGGGGAAAATGGTTTTGGGTATGATCCTGTTTTCTACAACGTTGAACTCGGTAAAACAAACGCTGAAATGACAATGGAGGAAAAGAATAAAGTCAGTCATCGAGGAAAAGCATTGAGAAAGACAAAAGAGATTTTAAAACAGAACTTTCTATGAAAAAACAGCAAACAAATTACAAGGGAATAGCGGTTTTTGGTGCACCAGGAAGCGGCAAGACGACCATAGCCAAATTATTTTGGGCATCTTTCCCTGCGGCGAAAAGTATCGAGGCATTTGACGCGATTATAAATCCCGCCACTTCCATTAAGGAAAAATTACCAGAAAGCGAAGCTGGCTTTGGAGGAAATTCATAATTATAATAAAAGTGTTAGACAGGTGTTGAAAGAAGCTGAAGTTATCTGATTTAGCGGCGAAAAAATTCTGGCCTCCCGCGAGGGCGCGGCGGAATTCCCCCCACACCCCCCTTCCGCCGCGCCCGAGCGGATTTGGGGAAGTTTCAAAATTGCGTCAGCAATTTTTCAGGAAATGGTTTCGAGCCGTACTGTAAAGATACACCAAGATTTAATATGACAAAAAACGAACAAGAGCAGCCAAATCAGCAAAAGTCTTTTGAATCCGTTTTGGCGGATATTAAGCAAAAATTAAATAATGTTTACAGGGGAAAGAACATAGAGGAAATGCATAATAGAATTGCTGAGTTTGGATATAAATTAATGGATAAATATTCCGATTGCCGAAATTATATCTTGTTTCATGTTTTAATCGGCAGCACTCCCCCGTCAAATGCAACAATTAAAGAAGATTTTCCGGGTGAAGATTCAATTATTAAATTTATAAAAAATTTATAAGATCGCGGGAAGGAATTATCTACAACTAAAATTTTTATTTATTCACCAATATAAAAATAATGCCAAATACAAAACATTGTTTTTACAAAGAAAATATGATAAAATTATGAGGGTTTTTTTAAGAGACGAGCTGTTTCAAAAAATAATCAATTCGCCGGGCTAGCTCATCGGTAGAGCGCGTCCCTGAAGAGGACGGCGTGCCCAGTTCGACTCTGGGGCCCGGCACATAAAATAAAAACAACCCGCCAGCTGGCGGGTTGTTTTTATTTTATCCACAACTTTATGCACAAAAACTGAACCCGTATGCTATAGTAAAGCTATATTACATAATTGAAGAACTTTAAATTATCAACAAATGCGAAAAGATAAGGAAAAAGCCATAGAATTACGCCGCCAGAACAAAAGCTATAAATTCATAAGCCGTGAGCTTAATATTCCCATGGGGACATTGGCTGGTTGGTTTAGAGACGAACCGTGGTCTCAAGAAATTAGAGATAGGCTTGGCAAAATCGAATCGCTGACCTATCCGGAAAAACTCAGTAAAATAATCGCTGCCAACAAAAAAAGATGGCATTCTTGGCATCAAGAATGCCAAGAAGAGGCAATACGAGAATTTCCAAAATTAAAATACGATCCGCTATTTATCTCAGGCATTATGCTCTATTGGGGTGAGGGGGACAAAAAACTTGAAAATGGTCAGGTTGCCCTTTCAAATAGCGATCCAGAAATGATAAAGATATTCTATTCATTTCTCACTCATGCAATGAGGGTTCCGATTGAAAAGATTGGCATACGACTTATTTTATATCCTGATCTTATTGAGTCAGTTCAAAAAAATCTTTGGTCAAAATTAACTAAAATTCCCATATCTAAATTTACCAAATCAACTTATATACAAGGTCGTCATCCAACAAAAAGAAATTCATACGGAGTTTGTCTTATTCGCGTCTGCAGTAGAAAACTAAAAGAAAAAATTCTTGTTTGGATTAATCTTTATCAAAAAGAATTTGCTTAAACATGTAAAATGCGGTAGGATATGAGAATAAAATTGCGGGTATGGTCTAGCGGTATGACGCGACCTTGCCAAGGTCGAAGTACGAGTCCGACTCTCGTTACCCGCTCCGGATGTTTATCATCGATATTTTTTCAAGAATGCGCCGGACTATCCATCAGAAGGTTCTTGACAAAGAACCCGGACTTTATGTTTCTCTTATTTTCCCCATCTCGGTCGCTTTTCTTTTAACCTTCGTCGGCGCTCGAATTTTCAGCCATCTTTATCCCGATTTCTATATTCCCTGGTCAAAAACTATCCGCATCCACCATTACGCTTACGGTTTTTTCGTTTTGGCCGCCTCCGGCTACCTCGCGCTTATTTTCAGCGGACCGAGAGCGAAATTTCTTATTTCCCTTCTCCATGGTTTCGGCCTCGGTCTTGCTTTTGATGAATTCGGCATCTGGCTTAAATTAAGCGACAGCAACCCCGCCCGCTGGAGCTATGATGGATTTTTGGTGATGTCCGGTTTGTTTCTGTTTGTGATTTCGGCCGGTCCGGGGCTTAAAATGCTCAAAATTTTATGGCCCTTCGGTCCCCGTTTGCGGACTTGACTTTTGGGTCTAATTTTGCTATCATTATAGCACAATAAGCTTAGTAAGTTTCTGTGATAAAAAGGCTTGATAAGGCCCTTTTTTATTACAAAAAGGCCTGTTTTTAAGGCATTTCGCCGAATAAGCCAGTTTTATTGGAAGGAACTTATTAGCTTAAATATTATGAATAAAATCATCAAAATGGCCGTTATTTTACCGATTGTTTTTGCTTTCGCTGTCGGTCAGGCCAAAGCTGGATTTTTTGACTGGCTTAACGGTAATAATCGGGACAACCCGGGAAAAAATGAGCCTATTGCCGAAGGTGGAATAAGCGCAGACAGCGCCTTGGGTTTAGTCGGTATTTTTCAGAATATTCAAACCGCAATCTCCGGCAAAAAAGTTCTGAAAATTGAAAATCCGATTCTTGAACCGGAGCCGAAAAAAGAATATCAGCCGATTAAAACGTTTACCGTCGTCGCGACCGGTTATTCCTCAACCCCCGACCAGACCGACAGCACGCCGTTTATAACCGCTTGGGGTACCCGGGTAAGAGACGGCATCATGGCGGCAAACTTTCTGCCTTTCGGCACGCTTGTCAGAATTCCTTCTCTTTTCGGAGAAAAAATATTCGTCATAGAAGACAGGATGAATAAAAGGTACAAATACAATATTGATGTTTGGTTTTCGGAAAGAGAATTGGCTAAAGTTTTCGGAGTAAAAAAAGTGACGATTGAGATAGTGGAAGAGTCCTAAATAATAACTCCCGCCATGGCGGGAGTTATTATTTAGGACTCTAAAAAATTGAATCTACCGGTTTTTTTTGATAAATTAACAATATCTAATCTTTGCCCTTGTGGTGAAACGGATATCACATCTGGCTTCGGACCAGAAATTCCGGGTTCAAATCCTGGCGAGGGCACCAAGACCTAATTTTGTTGTTTATCTCCTTGAGGCTGACATTGTTTCGTGAATCTCCGGCCATTTTTCAAGCGGTTCGTGTTTTAATATCCCCAGCAGTTCTTCGGCCGAATAGCCCTGCGAGCGGAGAGCGGAAGCCGCTTTCGCCGCATCTTGCACGATATTGTCGTATTCCTCCCGAAAAACTTTTTTGGCTGTTTCCTTAATCAATTTTCCTATCGCCATTTTATCTTCTATCGTTGGCTCTTTGCCAAGCGCTTTTATAACAGGCCACTCAACTGATGCCAAAAAACCTGTGTTTGTTAAGTCATAATCTTGGAAATAGTCGTAAAAATAATCATACATTCCGCCGTCTTGTTTTCTTTGTGTAAGCGACTTCAAAACATGATTGAGGTTATTTTGCGAATTCCCTTCACAATGAGCCAATATCTCATTCTTGGCCTGCTCTTCCCAAAACCGGCGCCAGACCTGCAAATATTTTATAAGCGGTTTGACCGCTTCTTGTTCCAAATTTTCCGGCTTAAGGCCACGCAAATTGTTTTCCAGCGTCCAGTAAGCCGCTTCCATATTAAAATTCACGACAATGAAATTTTGAATGGCATGCTGTTCTTCGTGTCTAAATGTCCCAACTTGTTCGGCCTTGCCCTTTATTGTGTTTCGTCCGGCTCCAAAAGAGAGCGCCTGTGTTTGATTGTCGTTTTCAATCGACAAAACATCGTGCACACCCCAAGCTTTCCTTGCAAGGTCTCCTATTGCTTTAATTTCTTCCGATTCCATATCGCTAAAATCGGATTTGCGAAAATATAAAACCTCGTAAATGCGGATAAAATCTTCATCATCGTCACATTCAAAATAAAACATAAAGGGGCTTTCGGTCGAATTTTTCACCGAGATATGTCCCTTCGGTTTTTGGCCGAAAATTTTCTCGTACAACGCGTTGGCGTCGGGATATTGTTCGCTCAAGACTTTCATTGCCTGCTGTTTTTCCTTGTAATTCAAAAAGACGGAATAAAAAATTTCCTTGTGCTCCTGTTTCAGTCCGAATTCTTTCTCAAAATTTTTCAGTATCTCATCCAGTTCAATCAGCTTAATGTCCGGATTGGCGCGAATGGCGCCGCCGAACCGCTTCTGCATAGCGGCAAGTTTTTCCAGCTCTTCGATTTTCTCATTTTTCCTTTTGGCTTCTTCCGTTGTTTCCTTGTTTTGCGTTGCCGGAACATTCGGCGGTATTTTTTCGGCCATATTAACATTATCCTACCAAAATCTTTAAATAATGAAAGTCCTGATTGAATTTTTAACCCAAAATGCTACCCTGTCCCCAATAAGACGTTCTTTCAAAAACAGGAGAAAATATGGCTTCTTCGAGCCAGCACGATAAAAACAGCATCGAAAAAATTCTCGCCGAGCTTAAAAGCGATTTCCGCATTATCCTGATAAAAAGGCGGCCATTGCTTTGGAGGTTTATGTTGTTCCTCGGAATTTTAGCGCTACTTTCCTTGCTAGGCTACTTGTTTTTCAGCACAAATGGCTTAACGGATTCGCACGGCCGTCCCTTAGATTTTGGAAAAATAGAAAAAGCAGACATGACCCGCACTTCATTCGTTGTTTCTTCCGACGGCCAAATAATCGGGAGGTTCTTTTACGAAACACGAGACCCGCTCAAATATGACGAGATTCCTCCGCTCCTCATCAAAGGATTTATCGCGGCTGAAGATAAAAGATTTTTTTATCACCCCGGCATAGATGTAGTGGCAATATCAAGAGCCTTCATTACCAATGCTTTTTACAAAATTGGATACGGACAAAGAAGCGGAGCCAGCACGATTACTCAACAATTAGCTCGCTTGCTTTATGCCAAGGAACTTCCCGAATTTAGAAACCAAGAACAAAGTTATTATAGAAAAATAAAAGAAGCGAGAGTGGCCATTCAACTTGACCGGAAATATCCCAAATCCAAAATTATGGAAGAATTCCTTAACCGTATCTATTTCGGACACGGAACTAACGGGATTTCCGAGGCCTGCCGATATTATTTCGGAAAAAATATCGTCAGAAAAGACGAACTCACCATCCCCGAAATAGCCATTTTGGCAAGCTTAAATAAATCTTCTTCTATTTATTCGCCGATTTTCAATCCTCCGCCAAAACCACTTCTGAATTCCGATGAAAATAAGGAAGAAGTTGAACGCGCCGAAAAAGATTATCAAAAGAAATTAGCTAAAGAGATCGCCCGCATTAATTTTGCCAAAAAACGATATAACTATGTTCTTCAAAAGATGCTCAAGTACGGCGACATTACCGAAAAACAATACACCGCTTCTCTTTTTAAAGAAGATGAGCCGTTTGAGCAAAACATCCTCCACATTACACCTCTTAAAAATCCGCAATTCGGTTATGGCAATCGGCTTGTAAAAGAAATGCTTTTTATGCAAGGATTCACGGATAACGAGCTCGCTTATTACGGCGGATTGAGAATAGAAACCAGCATTGACGCATCCATCCAAGCAATAGTGTCGGAAGAACTAAACAAGCATCTTGCTTTAATCAATAAAGGAAACGCCAACCAAAAAGAAAAAATAGAAGGCGCCGTTGTTGTGATAGAAAACAAAACAGGCCGAATTGTCGCCATGAGCGGCGGACACGATTTTTCAGAAACTAATTTCAATCGAGCGCTTTCCCTGCGCTCTCCGGGTTCCGCATTCAAACCATTTACCTACGCCGCGGCAATTGAATACCACGGAAAAGATTTTGACAGTATGGTCTGCAATTGTCCTTTCACAATGCCGGCAAAAGTGAGTTTCAACGGCACAGTCACTAAGTGGTGGACACCAAGAAATTTCGTGGAAAAAAATATGGTTCCTTACGGAAATATTACTCTGCTCACGGCTCTAACCAGGTCAGTCAATTTGGCCACGCTCAACTTAGCCAAAGAAATAGGAATAAAAACAGTCATCCTCACCGCCCACAATATGGGTGTGTGGGGAAATCAAGGCGTGGGCAGAGATTCAGAAAATCAAGTTTGGTTTAAGTCGCCTTACGCCGACGAAAATAGTCCCGGTCTGCAACCGTATCTTCCGACGGCTATCGGCGGCTCCGATGTGAGTTTGCTTGAACTTACCAATGCTTTCAGCGTTTTTGCGCGAAACGGCGCTTACATTAAACCAAGCATTATTATTCAAATTAAAGATTCGGAAGAGAAAATCCTGTATTCCGCAGAAAAATACCAAGAAAAAAGAGCCTTGTCTGAATCCACTTCGCGCAAAATGACCGTGTTGTTGCGAGCCGTAACAAAAATTGGCACCGGTAGAACCGCTCTAAAAACCCTAAAACAACCTGTAGCCGTTAAAACAGGCACTTCTAACGGGCCAAATGATTTGTTAATAATTGGCTATACTCCCGAATACAGCATCGGAGTAAGGTTGGGATATGATATGCCAAAGACAATAGAGATTCCTGAATATATGCAAAAAGTAAGCGGGAGCAGAAATTTGCAGGTCTCCGGCGGTTGGGTTGCCGGACCGCTATTCAAAAATATCGTTGAGGAGATGTATAGAAAAAGACCGGTTGTTGAATTTCCACCCGAGATTGAAAGCGATTTGGAAAACCTTATTGCAAAACACCATCACGCTCCCGCGCAAACGCAATTATCAGATTCCGCTCAAGACAAGCCAAACTCTCAAACTCAAAAATCCAATTAAACTCCGTACAAAAACATTTATGTGCGAGGTAAACGCCAAAACCGAGCAATGCTCGGTTTTATTATTCTAAAGTGTCCGCCCTGTAGGATTCGAACCTACGACCGTTTGCTTAAGAGGCAACTGCTCTACCAGCTGAGCTAAGGGCGGTCTGTACCGATATTTTATGTCCTTTTTGCCTTTTTTACAATCTTTTGCAATATTTTTAAAACATACTCGGTGTCTTTTTTGGTTGTCCGTCTGCCAAGGGAAAAACGCAACACACCGTTAATGTACGACTCTTTAACGCCAATGGCTTTCAAAACATGGGACGGCTCAACCGCGTGCGAAGCGCAGGCGGATCCGCTCCCCGCCCGAATCTCGTATTTATCCAATTCAAGCAGAAGTTTCTCGCTGTTTGTTCCGGGAATTGAAATATTTATATTGTTGGGCAACCGGCCGCCGCCAAGCGCGCCGTTTATTTTTATCTCCGGCATTTTCTCAATTATCTTTTTCAAAAAATAATCTCTTAATACCGCGACTTTCCGGCTTTCTTTGGGATTTATCAATCCCGTACGAGACAGAGACGCGCTACGCGCCTTCGCGGCCTCGTTCGGGATCAACTCAACCGCTTTTGCCAAACCGACAATAGCCGGCAAGTTTTCGGTTCCCGCCCGCAATCCTCTTTCATGCTCCCCGCCAAAAATCAATGGCGCAATGAGTGTCCCCTTTCTTACATACAAAACACCTATTCCCCGCGGACCATAAATTTTTGAACCATTAAAGGTTAGGAGATCCGCGCCAAGATTGTTTACATTAACATCTAAATATTCCGCCGCCTGGCAAGCGTCGGTATGGAATAACGGGTAAATTTCCGAACCGATTTCTTTTTTAAAATCTCTGATAACTTTGGCGATTTTTTTAATCGGTTCTATCGTTCCGATCTCATTATTGGCATACATTATGGAAATTAAAAATGTTTTTAGCGATAATTTTTGTTTAAGGTCATGAAGGTCAACCACCCCTTCATTGTTAACTTTTAAAAAAACTGCTCTGAATTTTGGCGCTAATGATTTTATTGGCTCCAGTACGGAAAGATGTTCAATGGGGGTTGTTAAAATTTCCCATTCCCCCTTTCCCGGTATTTTAGCGGTACCCGCAATAGCCGTGTTATTCGCTTCAGAAGCCGAACCCATAAAAAATATTTCCTCCGGATGCGCGCCTAAAAAGCGCCCCACTTTAACACGCGCGGTGTTTATTTCTTTTCTGGCGCGCCGTCCGGCATCGTTAAAAGAAGACGGATTGGCATAAATATTAAAAACCCGCGCCATCTCTTTTTTAACTCTGCCATCAATGGGCGTCGCCGCCGCATTGTCTAAATATATTTCTTTTGCCATTAAAAAACGGCCATTGGCCGTTTTTTAATTTAACACATTTATTTACTTATCGCAACCCGCCCGTTCTTCTGTTGCGCGGCCAAAAAAAGACAGAAACAAGACCGCCAAAAAGTCCTATGTCTCTTATTAAAACCTCATTCATGCCATGAAAAATCATAATGCCGACAAGATAAAGAGAGGCTAAAAATGAAAAAATACCTATGAAAATATTGGTAAGCAAACTTATTGCAGCCAATATTTCAAAAATTCCGCTTATAAAAATAAGGTCGCTTCCTTGCATTTGAAAAATAGCGATAAAATTGATTATTTTTTCCGGCACCCAGGCGTTTAACCAATAGTTCGGATGAATGAATTTATCAATTCCAAACCAAAAAAATACAAATGATAATCCGAGCCGCAGAAAAATATTTGAATATTTCAGAGAATAAAACATAGGGATTGACAAAAAATAAGAATTGGTGTATAATGATACTATCTTGGAACTGCCGGTTGCGTTGCATTTTGCGGCATATCATTCTTAATCGGAATTTCCTGATTAAGACATAAACACTTTAATAATTATACAAATAGCTATTATCGGCTGCAATAGGCAATCGGACCATTGGTTTCATAAAAACACTTCCCCGCGTAAAGCGGGGAAGTGTTTTTATGAACCGCGGGTCGTTTAAGCCACGCAGTTGGTTTCCAAAAAAGCAAATGCTTTTTCGTTAATAATTTTACTTGCAATGTTGCTTCTCATCCTTTCTATATCCAAATCTTTCGGTTTTTCTATCCCACCCCGCAACATAGCCGATTGGATCGTTAAATTCAAAGTTTGCTCCAACTCATCGGCAGAAACTGTAAATTTTTTATCTTTTATTATTTTGTGGAGAATAAGAGTCATTTTTACCTGCTTCTCGGCATCGTTCCGCCAACCCTTCTTTAATTCCTCCTGGGTTTTTCCGATATGCGCCAAGTACGGACCTAATTCCATGCCGCTATTGTGCAAATCATTATCCAATCCGCTCATCATTTCTTCAAGCTGCCGTTCTGTCATTATCTCCGGAGTTTTAATATCAGACATTTTAATAATGTTGCTTAATATCTCCAGTCGGACTCTTTGCTGTTCCTTCATTTCTTTTTCTTGGCGTATCCCTTCTTTTATATTGGCGGAAAGTTCTTCTAAATTTTTGAACTTCCCCAAATTTAAAACGAAATTGTCATTAAGTTCCGGCAATTGAACACTTTTTATGTCAATAACCCTAATCGTGAAATCAAGTTCTTTGCCGGCTATGGATTTTTGAAAATAATCCGCAGGGGCTTTAAGAGAAAAAAATTTCTCTTCGTTTTTTTTCATTCCAACCAATTGTTCCTCAAAACCGGGCATAAAGTTTTTCCCGCCGATAATTAAAGGGTGGTTTTTGCTTATCCCGCCTTCAATAACCGCACCGTTCAGCTTTACTTCAAAATCAACTTCAATCCTGTCCCCTGTTTGAGCCGGCTCATCTTTATCAATCAGCTTGGCTCTTGATGCTCTGACGGCTTCAATAGTATCATCTATTTCTTTTTGCTCCACGCTTATCTTATTTTTTTCTGTTTTTATTTTTGAGAATTCAGGCATTGTAAAATCGGGGAAAAGCACAAGTTGGACTTTATAAATCAAGTTATTGGCGTTATTTTCTTTTATCTCCAAATTACCGACATCCAGTGTGTCTAATTTTTCTTTGGCTATCGTCTCATCCAAGCTTTCCCGAAGAGCCAGTTGAAGCGCCAATTCACGAATATTATTTGGGTCAGTGTGTTTTTTTAATAAATCTTTGGGAACTTTGCCTTTTCTAAATCCGTCTATCTTTAAATCTTTGCCGATCTCGCCTTCGGCCTCGTTGAAATATTTCTGCAAATCATTTTTATCCATTTCCACGGTTAATTCCGCCTGGCCATTTTGTATTTTTTTTAATTCTGATTTCATATCGTTTGTTACATGTTACATGATATTTGTTATTATTCCTCTTTCTCTGTTTCTTCCGCTTTCGTTTCAGCATCTTCTTTTGCCGCCGCTTTTTTAAATTCCAAATTTTCTTTTGGCGAACGGACATCAATTCTCCAACCGGTAAGTTTTGCGGCCAATCTCACATTTTGCCCCTTTTTGCCTATGGCGAGAGAAAATTGGTCATCGGCAACTTCAACAAGCGCGTGTTTTCTTGTTTCATCTATCACATTAACGCTTAAAACTTTTGCCGGAGAGAAAGAATTCGCTATGAATTCTTTCGGCTTTTCGCTCCATAAAATAATGTCTATCTTTTCCCCCGAAAGTTCATTGATGACGGTCTGTACCCTTACGCCTTTCTGCCCCACCAAAGAACCAATGGGATCCACCGCTTCTTCCTTGGAAGCGACGGCTATTTTGGTTCTTGAACCCGCCTCGCGGGCAGTTGCTTTTACCTCTACCGTTCCGCTGTCTATTTCGGGTACTTCTACCCGGAATAATTCCAAGACCAACTTAGGATGCGCCCTGGAAAGCAAGACCACCGGACCGCGGGGAGTTTCTTCCACCTTTAAAATCATAAACCTGAATCTTTGGTTGATTTTATAATTATCAGTCATAATTTGTTCAGCCGGAGTGAGCAATCCGTTAGTTTTGCCCAAATCAACAAAAACCAAAGCGCCCTCTTTTCTCTGCACCACGCCACTTATGAGTTCTCCTTCTCTTCCTTTAAATTCCAAAAATATCGCATCGCGTTCCGCCTCTCTTAATCTTTGGATAATTACTTGCTTAGCCGTTTGAGCGGCAATGCGTCCAAAATCGGTATGCGGTTCAAGTTGCGTTACCATCTCATCACCCACTTTTAATTTTTTATTTACTTTCTTGGCGTCTTCAAGAGAAATATGTTTTTCGGGATTAAATTTTATTTTGATTTCTCCGTCTTCCATTTTTTCCACTTCAGCATCTTCCTGTTTTCTTCTGTCTCTTGTTCGGTCAAAATCCTGAAAATCCGGCTTATCTTCAATTATTCTCGTCGGCAGAGTACCGGTAATATATCCTTCTTCATCAACACCCTCCACAACAAAGTGAGTTTGGTTTATATCCATTTTGCCGGTTTCAAGATCAAGTTTTGCTTTTATGATCTGCCCTTTTTTGCCATAGTCCCTTTTATAGGCGGCGGCAATCGCCGCCTCTATTGTCTCAAGGACGCTTTGCTCGGGAATTCCTTTTTCTTCGGAAATTTGTTTGATAGCCGATAAAAATTGTTTTGTATCCATGCTTATTTTTTATTGATTTATAAACAATAAGCCCGCGAGGCGCGGACTTATCATAGAGTAAAATCAATCTGATGTTTCAATGATATCAAAAGACAAAAAGAAAGTCAAGCGGTCGTTGTTCTAAGCTCTCCCCGCCAGAAAGATTTATATTTGAAGCTGGTATAGGAATAAAAAGGTTCAAAGGAATAATACAAAGGTGAGCTTTATATTCGTATTAATTATACCATAGTTTATTCCTTTGAACTTTCCTCGGCAGAGTGTCAGCCATCTAATAGATCTGATAAATTTAAACATTTTGTTTAAATTTATCAGATTGTCTAAGTAGCGCAGGTCGGGCTTTTTTCTGAATCAGCAGACCGAAGAAAAAGGCCCGACGGAGCACTCGTTAAATTATTAGGTACAATCGGAGTAAATATTATTCAAACAGGCGGGGTTATCCACAAATTTTCTCTTTACAAAGAGTTTACATCCGATAGATTGATCCCGTACGAGGCAGAGGCGCGCTGTGTGCCCTCGCGGGATTGAGACATCGGGCAACAAATGTTAAAATGAATTCTCCTCGCGGCTTGCCGCGAGGTATCAAGAGGAGGCTTCGCCTCTTGATACCGCCGCAGAGTGGCGGAGTATTCACCCTTTTAGCTTCGCTCGGGCAAAATGTAAATAAGAATTTCCATTTTGCCCCTCGCTCGCTAAAATAAATTATGAAGTTTCGGTTTTGAGATATAAGTTTGGAGTTATAAATTTCTAATGTCTCAACAAACAATAAACAAAAAGGAGGAAGAGCTTGAAAAAAAATTGCTTGAGATTGAGCAAAGTAGAGAAGATGACAAATACAAAAACTTGGCTCAAGGTCTGAATTTGCCTTTTTCCGATTTAAAAGCGGTGCCCATAAACACCGAGGCGCTTCTTCTTCTCACAAAAGAAGCGTCTCAATCGTCTAAATTGGCCGTCATCTCCCGTTCCGGCATTAAGATTGCCGTAGTCGCCACGGACCCCAATTTACCGGAAACCAAAAAAACCATGGATTCCTTAACTGCCCAAGGTTTTAAATTAACTATTATTATCGTTACGCCAAAAACCTTAAGCGAAGTTTGGAAAAGATACGAAACGGCAATAACCAAAGAACTTTTTGAAGTCGGGTCGGTTGATATTAAAGAATCCGAACTTAATCAATTTCAAGACCAAATTCAAAGCGTTGCCGATCTTAGAAACAAAGTAACGCAGATATCGGCGACAAAATTGTTGGAAATCCTTATTGCCGGCGCTTTAAAAATAGGCGCGTCAGATATTCACTTTGAACCGGAAAAATCCAACACCCGCCTTCGCTACCGCTTGGACGGCATATTGAGCGACATTGTCGCATTGGACAGCGCTCCTTATGAAAAAATTATTAGCCGCGTTAAGATTGTTTCCGGATTAAAATTAAATATTCACAATTCTCCTCAAGACGGCAGATTCACCATTCACCAGCAGGATGTGGACATTGAAGTCAGGGTATCCATTCTTCCCAGTGAATTCGGAGAAACCATCGTCATGCGTTTGCTTGATCCCCGCACCATAAAAGAAGGTCTTGATGAATTGGGAATTCGCGAAGATTTATTAACTGTCATAAAAGAACAATTAAACAAGCCAACCGGAGCAATTTTAACCACCGGCCCTACCGGTTCCGGAAAAACAACTACCCTGTACGCTTTTATTCGCCACTTAAACAGTTCGGAAACAAAAATTATTACAATTGAAGATCCTATTGAATATCACATTGAGGGCATATCGCAGACGCAGGTAGATGTGGCAAGAGAATACAATTTCGCAAATGGCCTCAGGGCAATTGTAAGACAAGATCCCGACATTATCCTTGTCGGAGAAATTAGAGACGCCGAAACGGCCGATATAGCCCTTCAGGCGGCATTAACCGGCCACCTGGTCCTTTCTACCATTCATACCAACGACTCGGCCGGCACCATCCCCCGCTTGATTGATTTAGGCATTAAACCGCCCATTATCGCCCCCGCAATAAATATGGCAATGGCTCAACGGCTTGTCAGGAAATTATGTCCAAATTGCAAAACAAAAGGCAGTTTACCCCCCGAATCCTTGAAAAAATTAAAAGAGGCCATGGAACCGCTGAAAAACAGATTTAAATTTCCCGCCATAAACGACTCCTTGCAAATATATTTCCCGGGGAAATGCAAAGAATGCAATGATTTGGGATACAAAGGAAGAGTTGGCGTCTATGAAGCCTTCATTGTATCCGACGCTATTGAAAAATTAATTCTCAAATCACCGGCAATTTCAGAAATTAAAGAATTAGTGGCATCAGAAGGAATGGTTTCCATGCTCCAAGACGCTTATCTAAAAATGTTAGACGGAATAACTTCAGCGGAAGAAATAGAAAGAATTATCGGCTAAGCGCGCACAAACGCAAAAGCTCTTTTAACCTGTAGACAAAAGCCCGAATTTACAAAACGCGGGGCAGGATACTTCCGAGGAGTAGACCAGTCGAAACCGAACTATCCAAGCTAAGATGGTATCCCGATTGGATCTGCGTATGAATACTTTGATCCATTTGCCTACAGGCTAAAAGAGCCTTTCAAACCAATTAAAACTCACTAAGAATCTTCATATTTTAATCTAAAATACTATGAGTGTCAACCCCCCAACATTACTTCCAAAATCCAATATTGACGATAAAGTATTGGATCAGACCTTGCGGCCAAGCAGGTTTGATGAATATATCGGACAAGAAAGAATAAAGGAAAATCTAAAAGTCATTATCGGGGCGGCCCAAAAAAGAAAAGAACCGATTGAACATCTTTTATTGCACGGGCCGTCCGGATTGGGCAAAACCACCTTGGCCTATCTTGTCGCCAAAGAACTCGGAGCAAATATAAAAATCACTTCGGGAACAGCGCTTGAAAAAGCCGGGGATGTCGGATCAATATTAACCGGTCTAAGCGACGGCGATGTTCTTTTTATAGATGAAGTTCACCGCCTTAACAAAACCATTGAGGAGGTTATATATCCCGCCATGGAGAATTTTAAGTTGGACATTATTATCGGCAAGGGCAATTCGGCAAAAACCCTCCAAATAGATCTGCCTAAATTTACTTTAATAGCCGCTACCACCAAAATTTCTCTTCTCTCCGCGCCTTTCCGGTCAAGATTCGGCGTTAATTTGAAATTGGATTTTTATAAGGATTCCGAAATTGAAAAAATCATAGCGAGATCCGCTTCATTATTAAAAATTCCCATAGATTCCCATGCGGCCGCAATTATCGCAAAATCTTCTCGGGCAACGCCAAGAGTGGCCAATCGTCTCCTAAAAAGAGTGCGCGATTATGCTCAAATGAAAGATTTGCCCGAGATAAATGCCACTCTTGCAAGTGAAGGTCTTAAAATGCTGGAAATAGATCACTGCGGACTGGAGGAAACTGACCGAAAAATTTTACTTACGATTGCCGATAAATTCAGCGGCGGTCCGGTGGGTTTAAAATCCATCGCCGCCGCAATATCAGAAGAAGAAGGGACAATTGAAGATGTTTACGAACCATATCTTATGCAGCTTGGTTTTTTGGATAGAACACCAAAAGGAAGAATTGTCACTCCAAACGGATTAAAACACTTAGGACTGCCGTCTAAGCGCGAGAGTTTAAACATTTAATATTAACCATGTCCGGACATTCAAAATGGAGTCAAATAAAACATAAAAAAGGCATAACTGACAAGAAAAAGAGTCAGATTTTTTCTAAACTTTCAAGATTAATTACTTTGGCCGCGCGGAAAGGAACAGACCCAAAAATTAATTCAGAACTTGCCCGAGCCATAGAGCATGCTCGTTCTTTTAATATGCCCGGCGATAACATTGAGCGGGCAATTAAGAAGGTCGCTGACAAAAACCAAGCTCAGCTTGAAGAACTATCTGTGGAAGCTTTGGGACCAGGCGGAATTGCCCTGCAAATTAAGGCCATCACCGATAACCGCAATCGCACGCTTTCTGAAATTAGAAAGATATTATCTGATTTTGAAGCTAAAATGGTTCAGCCGGGAAGTATTCAGTGGCTGTTTGATCAACCCCCGGTTTCCATAGAAAATGCTGAACTGCAAAATCGGATTGATAAGCTTTTTGAAGCCCTTGACGATCAGGATGAAGTTGAAGATATTGTCTCAAATCTATCAGAATAAATAATAATCCAAAGAGTTTACCTGTCAGCCGGTTGATTGGTCTTATGATTATATTAGGAATTGATCCTGGAACAACTCAAATAGGTTTCGGCATTATAGAAAAGAAGAACAATAAGCTTGCTTGTGTTGTTTATGGAATCATAAAAAATACGGGAAAAGATAAGCCCCGCGATTATCAAAATACCGCCGAAAGATTATCTGACTTAATAAAGAAATATTCCCCCGACCTAACTTCGGTGGAAAGATTATTTATGTTCAAAAATCAAAAAACCGTTATGACGGTAAGCGAAATGCGGGGAGTGATTATGCTCACTCTTGCCAATCATGGCTTGCCGATTTATGAGTTTACTCCCCTTCAGGTGAAACAGGCGGTTTCAAGTTATGGACGCGCCGATAAAAAACAAGTGGAAAACATGGTTCGCTTAATCCTCGGATTAAAAGAAAAGATACGGCCCGATGATGCCGCCGATGCTTTGGCTATTGCAATTTGTTGCGCAAATTCATACAATTGGCAACAAGGATAAAATATAAATTAAGTTTAATTTAGGATTTTTTATGTCCGCCAGATACCCACAAGGAAGCTGGTCGCTACAAAAAATCTATACAAGTCGCTATGGAAATTAACGACCTGGACAACAGCTTATTGAGTCTATTGGCCGAAGAAACCGACAGCACAGAAGCTGAAGAGCCGCTCAAGAATGACGAAGAAAAGGAAGAAGAAGAAGACGAGGATGATGAAGATGAAAAAGAAGATGATGAGGAGGAAAAAGAAGAAAATAACGAAGAAGACAGCAATTACTAATATAAAACCCCCGATGAGTTTGTCGGGGGTTTTATATTAGCGAGCGAGGGGCAAAATGGAAATTCTTATTTTATCTAACGAAGATCAAGATAGGAATTTATTCATATCTTGTCTGAGTGCTGATAAAAGCTCATTTACATTTTGCCCGAGCGAAGCTAAAAGGGGTGAATACTCCGCCGCTCTGCGGCGGAGTATTCATATTTAAAAAAGATATTTAAACAATTTTTACAAATCTCCTGGAGCCGACTTTTATGATATCGCCTTTTTTAACTTCGTAATGCCAGTCGCTGACGGCTTCTCCGTTTACGCTAATCGCTTTCTCGTTGATCAATCTTTTTATTTCAGAATTTGAGACATTAAACACGCCGGCAATGACTGTCGTTACCGTCCCGCTTGCTTTAGCTTCTTCCATCTCGCTCGGCAATTCTTTATTGGAAAAAACTTTTTCCCATTCATCAGAAGCCTCGCGAGCAACTTTGACGCTATAATAAAGAGAAACAATTTCTTCAGCCAATCGTTTTTTTATGTCACGGGGATTTGCCCCGGTTTTTAGTTCTTGTTCCAATTTCCTCACTTCTTCCATGGACATCATGGTCGCTCGTTCCAGATACCTTCTGATCACAATACCGTCTTCGCCGTCATAAATTCTCATCACTTTGCCAAACATATCGTTTGGTTCGTCGGTAATATTAATAACATTGCCCCATGATGATGACATTTTTCGTTTATCGGTGCCCTCCAGCAAATGAGTGGTCAAAATATCCTGCGGCTGTTGCCCATAAAGCGGTTGAATGCTTCTACCCGCCAACAAATTGAACCATTGGTCACTGCCCCCCAACTCCACATCAGCGCTTACTTTTACCGAATCGTACCCTTGGAATAAAGGGTAAAGCACCTCCCGAAGCGAAACTCGCTTCCCCTCTTTTATCCGTCTTGAAATCACTTCTCTGGCTTCAAACTCATGCAAACCAAAAGCATCCGCCATTTTACTGATATCTATCGCGCATAGTTTTTTTAACCATTCCGAATTATAGAATGTTTCCGTTTTGTCTTTATCCAGAATCTTAAAGGCCTGGTCAAAATAAGTTTTCATATTGGTTTTTACTTGCTCTTCGGAAAGCATGGGGCGCTCGGAGCTTTTGTCCGATGTGTCGCCAATCTGAGCAGTAAAATCGCCAATAATTAAAATCGCCTGATGGCCCAATTCTTGAAATGCTCGTAATTTCCAAAGCGCAACCGCGCGACCGATATGAATATTCTGACTGGTGGGATCAATGCCTAATTTCACGCGAAGCTTTTTCCCCTCTCTTAATCTTTTTTCCAGATGTTCCCTTTTTTCAACTCTATCTACTCCTCTTGAAAGAATTTCGTTTATCTTGTTTTCGTCTGTTTTTATTTTAGATCCAAACATATATTTTATATTATCGTTAATTTTTATCCTTGTAAATACTGCATTTTTGTGGCAATATACATAAATTGAATGCAAAATTTTTATCTAAAAACCGCTAAAACCTACTTTTTCTATTTTTTTAAAAAAACGCCCATTATTCTTGTTTGGGTGATTGTTTTAGGTTCTATCGTTTCGTTGTCCGCTTTTTTATTTTTGGAAAGAACTTTGCCTGATCCTGAAACAATTGCTACAAGAAAAATAGGAGAATCAACCAAGATTTTTGATAAAACCGGAAAAATTTTGCTTTATGATATTCATGGCGAGCAAAAACGAACAATCATCCCTTGGGATCAAATTCCGACAAGCATCAAAAACGCGACTTTAGCTTCCGAAGACATTAATTTTTATAACCATAAAGGTTTTGACATAAAAGGCATCTCCCGTGCATTTTTTAACAACTTAAAACATTTCCGATTGTCCCAAGGCGGCTCAACCATCACTCAACAATTGGTAAAAAACGCTCTGCTCGGACAAGAAAAAACCTTCTCAAGAAAGATAAAAGAAATCATTCTCTCCATTGAAATTGAAAGGCGTTTTTCAAAAGACCAAATATTTTGGATGTATCTTAATCAAATTCCTTACGGCTCCAACGCCTATGGTATTGAAGCGGCAAGCGAAACATTTTTTAACAAGGATGCTTCCGAACTTACAACGGGAGAAGCCGCGACTTTAGCCGCTTTAATACGAGCAACAACCTACTATTCTCCTTATGGTAATCATCTTGATGAACTTTTTGTCCGAAAAGACTCCATTCTTCTCAAAATGAAAAACCTCGGCTTTATCATCGAGGAAGAATACTTATCTGCATTAAAAGAAGAGATCGTTTTCACCCCGCCGTTAGAGAAGATACCGGCGCCTCATTTTGTAATTATGGTAAAGGAATATTTAATAAAAAAATACGGGGAAACTACGATTGAGAACGGAGGTCTTACCATTATCACCACCCTTGATGTTAATTTTCAATCAATTGCGGAAGAATCAGTTTCAAAATATGCCGCAATCAATAAAGAAAAATATAAAGCGGGAAATGCCGCTTTAGTTGCCATAGATCCCAAAACAGGCGATGTTTTAGCGTTGGTGGGCTCTAAAGATTATTACAACATCGCAGAAGAAGGAAATTTTAATGTCATTACCGCAAACCGCCAGCCCGGTTCAGCTTTTAAGCCGTTTGCTTACGCTGTCGCTCTTTCTAAGGGATATCCGGACTCAACCGTTATTTTTGACTTAAAAACAGAATTCAATCCCAATTGTTCTCCCGATGGTCTTCAGTTAAAAGATCAGTATGGACTGGACTGTTACCATCCCCAAAACTATGACGAACAATTTAGAGGTCCGGTAACCTTCAGACAAGGGCTTGCTCAATCTTTAAATGTTCCTTCGGTTAAAACTCTTTATTTAGGCGGGGTAAGCGACACTATTGATTTGGCGGAAAAAATGGGCATTACCTCGTTAGCGGATCGTTCCCGATTTGGTTTATCACTGGTTTTGGGAGGCGCGGAAGTTCGCCCGATAGACATTGCTTCCGCTTACGGCGTTTTTGCCAATGATGGAATCAGAAACCCGTGGTCTATTATTAAAAAAATACAATCGTCAGACGGACAAATTCTTGAAGAAAAAAAAGAAGAAAAAACCAGGGTTTTGGATTCTTGGGTAGCAAGAATCATTAATGATATTCTTTCTGATAATTCCGCGCGTTCTCCCGTATTCGGTTACTCAAGCTCTTTATATATACCAGGATACAATGTGGCGGCAAAAACAGGAACTACGCAAGAGAATAGAGACGCTTGGGTAGTCGGTTACAGTCCGGCGCTGGTAACAAGCATTTGGACAGGCAATAACGGCAACGAGTCAATGACCAAACAAGGAGCCGGTATCAGCGCTTCCGGACCAATGTGGAATTATTTTATGTCACGGGTTTTACCGTTGTTGCCTAATGAAAATTTTGAAAATCCCGCTCCTGTGAGCGTACGAAAGCCTATGTTAGACGGCAATTATTTTTATAAAAAAGATGAGAATTCCAATCAGGAAATCCATAATATACTTTTTTATATTGACAGAAACAATCCTCTCGGACCGTTTCCCGATAACCCCGCCAAAGATTCCCAATTTAATAATTGGGAATGGCCCGTCCTTCAAAATTATCATTCTCAATCTCAATAGCCCACTATCGTCTTAGTAAACGAGTGTTTATTTTAGCGAGCGAGGAGTAAAATGGAAATTCTTATTTTATCTAACGAAGAGCAAGATAGGAATTTATTCATATCTTGTCTGAGTGCTGATAAAAGCTCATTTACATTTTGCCCGAGCGAAGCTAAAAGGGGTGAATACTCCGCCGCTCTGCGGCGGTATCAAGAGGCGAAGCCTCCTCTTGATACCTCGCGGCTTGCCGCGAGGAGGATTCATTTGATTATAACTCTGTCAAATAATAGGTTTTTATTTTTAAAAATCATTGTCAATTCCCCGATTCGCATAACCATTTCATTCGCAACAATCTTATTAGGCGCGCTAATAATTAAATTATTTCCGGAAATAATAACGGTTATTTTATTTTTGAACAATTTTTTTTCTTTTATAAAAAAGCTGTTCAAAAATTCTTCCATGGCGTCCTTTACTGAATTATCCTTTGTTATTCTATTTTTAAAGAAATTTTTTCTTTTATTGGTTATTATTCCTATTGATTTAAACATATGTTTAGAACTTGCGCGCTTGAACCGTGGAGCTCGAAATCCTAAGAGCTCATCACGGTTCAAGCCCGAAGGGTTTGACCAATTTCTTCGTTAAAATCTCCGTTTGGTTCTCACCGTAGATTACTATGGCTCGACCCAATACTCAATTTTGCCTTGAACTTGGTCAAACGCTAAAGTTCAAACGCTAAAGTTCTAAAATCAACTCCTAAGAGGCATAATTAAATAAACAATATTTTTTGATCCGTCTCCTTGTCTTAAAACTAAAGGACTGTTTTGACCGGTAAATTCCACAACAACCTTGTCGGTGTTTATTACCTTCAAACCATCAAGAAGATAATGATAGTTTAATGAAATTTCAAAAGGATCATTTTTTAATACCCCTTCCGTTTCCGCTTCTATTTCTCCTTTGTCTGAATTTTTTGATATAAGTTTTATCTTGTCTTCCATACATTTTATTTTAATATCGGATATATTTGACGAAAATATTCCCGTTAATTTTACATTTTTTTCTAAATCCGATTTATTCACCAAAACTCTTGATATAAATTTTTCCGGAATTACTTTTTTATAATCAGGATAATTTCCGTCTATAACTCTAGAAATAATTTCTATATCATCATTTGCAAAAGCTATCTGATTGTCATTCATGTAAAGACGAATATCTCCGTCCAAATCGTTGGATATTCTTATTAATTCAGCGGCTGTGTTTCTTGGTAAAATTATTGATTGTTCCTTATTATTTTTTAAATCAACTATTTTTTCAGTTAATCTAAAACTGTCAGTAGAAGCAAAAACAGTATTGTTCTTGTTAAAATTAACGGCTACTCCCGCCAATTCCGGCCTTGTTTCGGATAAAGCGACTGAATCAAAAACCGCAGTTAAAGATTCTCTTAGTGTTTTTGCTGAAATACTGCCGAAAGAGTTGTCTTTTATTTTTGGTATTATTGGAAAATCCTTGGCGTCAAAACTTAAAATTTGAGTTTTATACTTATCGGAATCAATACTAAGAATATTGTTTTTTGTCGTAATGGCAACTTTTTCATCGGTAACATTACCTATAAAATCGGAGAATATTCTTGCTGGAACCGCTATTTGTCCCACTTCCTCTATTTTAGAACCAATAAAACAGTTTATTCCTATCTCAAGATTTGTAGCAGAAACTTTTAAACGGCCATTCTCGGTTTTTAATAAAATATTATTTAGAATAGGAAGAGAATTATTCTTTGATACTACTCTCTCAACTATATTGAGAGCTCTTTTTAAATTTTTTTGATTTGTCAGTAACTTCATAATAATTAATTATATAGTTTTAAATTTATTATTACTATTAAGGAGGTTGTTTCTGTGGAGAAATATTTATTAAGATAAAGATGTTTAATATTTAAAATAAAATTCTTTCTGAATTTGATTTACTCGCTTGTTAATAAGGAGATGAATATTTGGGGATAATTACTTGATAAAACGAGATAATAATTTAATTTGGAAAAATATTGCAAACTTATCCTCATATTTATCAACTTATTAACCACAAATTTTTAACAATTATTCACTTCTCAAAAGAATTATAAACTCTCTCTTTGATCATAACCAATTCTTGCTTAAGAGGATCATCAACCGATGATTCTTCTTTTATTTTTACACAAGCATGAATTACTGTAGAATGATCGCGGCCGCCCAATTTTTGTCCTATTTCAGGAAAAGAAAGCTTGGTTTCCTCCCTTAATAAAAACATTGCAACTTGTCTTGGTTTAACCACTTCTTTTTTCCTGCTCCTTTTCAAAAGGTCATTTATTGAAATATTATAAAAATCAGCAACCGATTTTAGTATTGTTTGAGGTGAAGTTTTTCTGTAAGGAGTGCTTAGATAAGCGTTAAGAATGTTTTTTACTTCTTTTAAATCAGGCATTTTGTTGTAAATTTGGCTAAACGCGATGATTCTGTTCAGCGCTCCTTCCAATTCTCGGACATTTTTTTGAATATGCGTGGCTATATAAGACAAAACATCATTATCCAAAGCATAATTTTTGTCCGTTATTTTTACTTTTAAAATAGCCAATCTTGTTTCAAAATCAGGCAAACCGACATCAGCGATCATGCCGCCTTCAAATCGGGATCTAAGGCGTTCTTCCAACGCAGGAATTGCTTTGGGCGGTCTGTCTGACGAAAGCACGATTTGTTTGTTTTTTCCATACAATTCATTGAAAGTTGAAAAGAAAATATCCTGCGTTTTCTCTTTACCGGCAATAAATTGAACATCATCCACAATAAGCAGATCAAGCTGCGAATAATTATTTTTCAACTCTTCTATTGTTCTATTTCTTATCGCTTCAACAATATTAGCGGTAAATTTTTCTGCCGGAACATAAAGAATTTTCCTATTCTTGTTTTCTCTTAACAGTTCATTTCCAACAGCCTGGAGAAGATGGGTTTTGCCAAGACCGACTCCCCCGTAAAGAAACAGCGGGTTGTAAAGTTTGCCTAAGTTTTTGGTAATTGCTGTCGCGGCGGCATGAGCAAGGGCATTATTTGAACCGATAACAAAAGAATCAAAAGAATAACGCTTGTTCAAATGTGTTACTCTGTCCACATCTTTGTCTGCAGAATTTTCGGCGTCCTTTTCTTCAAAGTCGTTTTCAAGAACCATTTTGGATAAATCCTGCCGAGTCAGTTCTATTTTAGGGCGACCGACGATATATTTAACATCTCGGATCTCCGGAGTGAGGTTTCTTACGGATTGAAGAATTTTTTTGTTGAATTTATTTTCCAGCCATTCCTTTATAAAACCGTTGGGAACACTAACAACGATAGCGTCGCCGTCTTTGGAAACAATGGAAGTGTTTTTAAACCAAGTGGTAAAGTTTGCCCTTGGAAGCGTCAGTTCCATCTCCCCCAGCACGGCTTTCCAGATTTCATCATTAGTCATAGGTGTAAATAATTAATTTTACGGCTAAAAAATATTAAACTTAAGTATAGAATAATTCACAGACAAAAAAAGTTAACAAAAGTGCATACACTGTTTATAACAAGTGGAAAAAGATTAGCAATATTGACTTGAATTTTATTAGAGTGTAAAGTATAAAAAAAGGAAAAGAATCCCGTTAGAAGTAGCCCTAACGGGTTCAGCGAATTAAGTATTAAGTAATAACAATAGCTGTTTTGCGCTCATAATTGGTCGTTATATAACTGCACAACAGCTACTTCTAACGGGATGAAAAGTACTTTATTTAGGCCAAAAAAGAAAAAGAGAAAATCAAAGCACGGTTTTTTGGGCAGAATGAGAACGAAATCAGGCAGAGCCGTTCTTGCGAGAAGAAGGAAAAAAGGCCGCAAAAAGCTGACAGTTTAATTTATCGGCATGATTTTACCGGTATTTTTTTTCAAGTGGCCCTAAATACAAAAAACAGAATTAAGAAAAAGAAAGAGTTTGATGGGGTGTTTAAAAACGGAAAAACTGTCAACGGCAGTTTTTTGTTTATTAAGTTTAAAAAAAACAATCTGAAGACATCCAGGTTTGGATTTGCAGTCGGCTTAAAAGTATCAAAAAAAGCCGTTGAGAGAAACAGAATAAGAAGGTTATTGTCAGAAACCGTTAAAATTTATTTGAAACAGGTTAAAAATAATTATGATATAATAGTCGTAATTAAATCTAAACCGGCCGAGGAAGCGATTGAAACCAGTCCGGTAGCGGAAGATTTTGTTAAAACAATGAAAAGGGCGGGAATTATATGAAAAACTTTATCATTGCCTCAATAATTTTTTATAGAAAAGTCCACGATTTTTTTTATTTGCAAAGAATCCCGTTTTTAATTTATTCTGATTGCAAATTCTACCCAACCTGTTCCGAATATGGCATACAAGCAATTAGCCGAGACGGCGCGGCTAAGGGCATTTTAAGGGCTATCTGGCGCGTTTTAAGGTGCAATCCTTGGTCTAAAGGAGGCATAGACGAAATATAATGATGACTCTTTATAACGAATTTTTATATAAACCTCTTTTTAATATCGCTGTTTTCCTGTACAACATTATTCCCGGTCATGATTTTGGCATGGCGATAATAGTTCTTACGGTGTTGGTTAGAATTGCCTTTTTTCCGCTTACCCGCAAAACCTTAAGATCGCAGAAAGCAATGAGCGAGTTGGCGCCTAAAATTCAAGAAATAAAAGAAAAATTCAAAGACGACAAGAGCGCTCAATCCGCGGCGACAATGCGTCTTTATAAAGAAAACAACATCAATCCCCTTGCCGGCTGTCTTCCTTTAATTATTCAAATTCCCATTCTTATCGCTTTGTATAAAGTATTTATGAGCATTTCCTTGTTTAAACCGGAGAGCGTCGGCCTCCTTTATGGATTTATTGAAAATCCCGGCATAATAAACAAGATGTTCCTTGGCTTTTTGGATATAACGGTGAAGAATCCTGTTTTGGCGATATTGTCCGGAGCGCTTCAGTTTTTACAGGCGCGAGAAACCGCTATTCAAAACAAAACCGCCTCCGGCAACAAGCAAATGGCCGCCTTAAACAGCCAAATGTTGTATTTTTTCCCGGTTATGATTATAATTATTGGTTGGAACTTGCCTGCCGGCCTTATGTTATATTGGACAACGGCGACGGCATTTTCCATAGCGGAGCAAAAATATATTAAATATAAAAAATGAACATAACGCTAAATGTCTGAATTTTTAGAAAAAAACAAAGAAAAAATTATTCAATCCATAAAAACTGTGGGCGGTTTTATGAATTTAGATTGTCAGATTGAGATCAAAGAAGAAGTTGATTTTGCCGATTCCTTAAAAAATACTTTGGCAATTTCAGTTTATACGCCGGAAAATGCCAGATTTTTAATAGGAAAAAACGGGGAAAATCTCAAATCATTGGAGCATATTATGAGAGCGATAATTCTTAAACAAAATAAAGAAATTGCGGGGGTGGTGATAGATGTTAACGATTATAAAAAAACCAGGGCATCGTTCGTGGTTGATTTGGCCAAAGAAACGGCGTATAGGGTTCGCAATACCAAAAAAGCGGAAGCGCTTTGTCCGATGACCGCTTATGAAAGAAGAGTTGTGCATACGGAACTGGCCTCTTATCCGGATTTAACCACAGAAAGCATTGGTGATGATCCCCAAAGAAGAGTTGTCATAAAACCCCTAAATTTTTAAAAAATAGAGCTTCTCGTCGTAAGAATTTAAAAATATCGCATAATCTCCGATATTCGTGAGCAATATTTCCCGCACCCGCATATTTTGGCTTAGAGGAGTTATCAGTTGTTTTACGCCGTCTGCGATACTTATTTTATAAAGCTCCTCGTTTTCTTCAGCCGTTAAAGATGCCGCGCAAATGACTGTTTTGTTATCAATTGACCAGGCGCACTTGGAAGCTGAAGTTGAAACCGACAAAAGCAATGGTTCTTTCCCCCCAATGCTCTTATAAAATAATTCAGGACGGCCGATCTCGCCTGTCGCCGAAAATAAGAACGATTGCCCGTCTTGCGACCATTTAATTTCTAAATTTTTTGCGTCTCCCGCGATTTCTTTAAGCGCTCCCTCTTTGGTAAGAGAAAAGACCTTGGCGTATCCTCTGTTGTCGGTAACCTTGAAAGCCAAAAGGTCGTCTTGCGGCCAGTAAATTTCGGCATCAGGTATCCGGGTGCTGAATATTTTTTTTGAAGCAACGCCGGCCGGCTCGGAAATTACGATATTGTAAACATTCTCCGTTTCGGAAAAAATAAATTTGGCAATCTGTCTGCCGTCCGGAGAAAAAACCGCCGATTTGGTGTTATTTTTCAATAACGCGGATTCTTTTGTCTGAAAATTATAATACTTATACTGCGCGCCAAGCGGAGAAGAAACTTGGCTGATAACTTCTTTTTTATTCGGCGACCAAATTGCGCCGATAAAATTTACAATGCCAGCGGCCAAAATGGGCTTTTCTTCTTTAGTAAGCGGATCAACGCTAAAAACTTTTCCGGTTCCTTTTTCATGGTATGAAATGCCGGAACCGTTGCTTGAGACGGTGAAAGAAGCAACCCTGTTTTTGCCTAACAGAGACGGTTGTTGAAAAGAATTTTCTTTGGAAATGACAAACTCGTTATCAAATTTATCTAAAATATTCCCGGTTTTATAATCGGAAACTTCCGCTTCTTTTTGAAAACTGTTGCCGCTTAAAAGATAACCGCTTAGAAAAGCCGCCAAAAAAGAAAAAACAACCAATAAAAAAATTAAAATCTTGCGGTTCATCCCAATTTTGCCCATTCTTCTTTCGCTTTTTCTATTTCTAAAAGCTGTCTTGGGTCGGAAGTGATGATTTGATCTTCGGCGTAAGAGGCCACCACTCTTATGCCGACATGGTTTTGTCCCAAAAAGAATAATCCGAATCCAACCCTTGCTTCCAAAAGATAATATTTTTCAGCATCCGTAAGCTTAAATGTTTCCTGAATGACATCAATGGATGAAGTGGATTGTTTCATCAGTATCTGCATGGAAGAATTGCTTACTATCGCTCTGCCTTGAGGCGTATTCATAAGATCGGGAATATCTTGGGAAATCATTGTCAGTCCCAAATAATATTTTCTTCCCCTTTTGGCCATGCCGAATAAAAATTCCGCTCCGATGGGATATTTCATCAGCCACCAGGCCTCATCAACCATCAAAAGTCTTTTCTTCAGTTTTCTTCGGATTCTTGTCCAGATGTGGTTTAAGATAAGATACATCGCAATCGGCCGCAATTCGTCTTCCATATCTCTGATGCCGAATACTATCAGCTGATTATCTAATGAAACATTGGTTGGATTGCTTAAAAAACCGGCGAAGGTTCCTTGGGTGTATTTTTTTAATCTGATGGCCATTGATTCGGCGCCGGCAAGGCCGTTAAGAATGCTTTGAAGATCGGATAATAACGGAGGCGCCATATTGGAAAAGTCGGAATCGGGAGTAATATCTTTTAGCGCGTAGGTTTGAATAAGAGCTTCATCCAAAATCGCCACCTCTTCAGGAGTCATATCTCCGAGCAGAAGCCGCAGAAAACCGGTGAGATCAAGAATATGCGACTTAAACACATCTGACGGACTCTCATCCGATCTCGGCGTCGGCAGATCAAGAGGATTGATGTGCTGGTTGGAATTGATGGAAATTTTAATTGAAGAACCTCCAACCGTGTCGGAAAGGTATTTGTATTCATTTTCAGGATCAATAACCAGGATTTGGGTTCCGAAGATCAAACTTCTCAATATCTCAAGTTTTACCGTGTAGCTTTTTCCTCCGCCGGCTTTTCCGAACACGACCGTGTTGGCGTTTTCCATGCTGTATCGGTCAAAAAGAACAAGCGAGTTGTTGTGAGTGTTTATTCCATAGAGAATTCCGGAATTGGAAGTAAGGTCAAAAGAAACGAACGGGAACAGCGACGAAAGGGGCTCGGTGTTTAAAGAAGAATGAACGCTCAAGCGGTCATCATTGATGGGGAGAGTGGAAATAAAACCCTCATTCATCCGAAAGGTCGCAGGTTTTGAAAAGACCAGTTGATATTCAAGAATGCCTTTTATTTTCCCTTCCGTATCGTCCAGCTCCTTAATGCCGTCTTCATAAAAAGTGATATAAACTCCAAGTTCAAAGAACTTGTCGGTCCCCTGTTGAAGCTTGTCTCTCAACAATTCAATGTCGGCTGTCGCCGTTTCTAAAATCGGGTCCCTGACTTTTCCTTTTGACGCTTCTTCCATTGCTTGAGATTCCAAGCGGGCCAATTGATCGCGAAGCTGTTTTAAAACCGTTGCGGTGTTTTTGGGCAGGACAAAAACGGACACATCAAAAACCTTGTCAAGGTTGATAATCGGAGAAAACCAGCTGGTGTGCAGATATCTCGGATAAGTCGCCAAAAAGATGGTTCGGCCGTATTTATTTCCTATCTGAAAGTAGTTTGCGGAAACGCTGAAAGCCGACGGGGCAAAGAGCTCGTCCAACAGTTTTTTGTTTTGGTCAGTCATATTCCCGTATTTAAATTTTCTTGCGTAAATTTACTGGTTGGATTGTATATTTCATAATAAATTTTCATCAGTTCATCTTTCTCAAGAACTTTTGCTTTGACTCCGACCCCGATTAAACTGTCAAGAGTAAGCTCCACTCTTTGCAACAACTGACCTTGATAGGTCTTAAATTGTTCGTCGGATATCTGCTTTACCGCCGTTGACGGTTTTATTATGCTCGTTAAGCTTTTTAAAAGCCCTGTTTTGCCGGGCGCTTCAAATACATAAAAAGGCACCACGATGTAGAATTTTTTGGTCATAATGTTGGCAAGTTCCGCAAGCTCTTTGACAAATTTTGCGTATTCTCCCGCCTGGATTTTTAACAATTCATTGGTAAGCTCATTTGTTGCGGTGTCAACCAGTTTTAGATAATCGCCGATATCAAGTTTTCGTGAATTGATCACTATCTGCAAAGAAAAATCAATGGAATTTAAAAAATTCTGAAAATTTTGAAGTATCGCCGTTTGCTCGGCTTCTGATTTTAATTCAAAATTTGTGGCAGAGACCTCAATAACCGCCCGCAAAGATCCGTTTTTAAGAAAAACGACATTATCGCGGATATCCGCCACTTCCACTAATTGTTTTGTTGATTGGATGGACATGGGGTTTAAATTTGTTAGCTTGTTATCTTGGTAGATTGCTATCTTGTTTTTAATTATAACAATTCTTAATTAGCAAGATAATAATTAGCAATATAGCAATCTTCTTATTTCATCTGTTGTATTTGTTCTATCTGTTGAGCGCTGTTCGCCTCTTCTTTTTTAAATAAATATTTTTTGGGGGTTAAAAGATAAGACAAGCCGTAAGAAACATAATTTAGCAAAGGGATGTCGTTTATCTTGAAAAAAGCGAGGGCGAGGAAAATGCCGCCGACGGGAATCGCCAAGATGAAAAATACCGCTCCGCCGGTGGTCATATAGACCAATGTAAGAATAGCCGCCCCTCCGGCGAGCCAAAGAAACTGCTTCAAAGTAAAAGGCCCGACTATCTTTACTTCTGTCTCTATAAATTGTGGCAACTGGAAACGCATTTGACAAGTAAAAAATATTAGTATATAGTATTGAACAAGCGAGTTCTCTAATAATTATAGCAGGAAATAAACAAAAAGGAGTGTTTATATGTCTAGCAACAAATGGCTTGAAGGTTATAATATTGGATTAGCTGGAGGTTCTTTGTACGGAACGGGGATTTTTGAAAATTATGATTCCCGAGAAGGATGGTCAGCTGGTTTTGATGAGCGTCGTCGCCAGAAAGAAGAACATGAAGTCCAAAAGCAAAAACAGATTTGTGAGGAACAGGAATATCAAAATGAAGAGGATGAGGAGGAATGCTTTCGCGATAATTATAACAGCGAAAACCGAAAGTGTAATACCACCTCATCCAGCATTGGGTTTAAAATTGAGTATTTTATAGAAGATAAACTTGGTCCTAAATTTGGTCTTTCTGTTGATCAAAAAAGAATAATAACTAGGAGTTTGAAGGATCATTTTTTAGGCGACATCAACGCAAAAGAGGTAAGATTTAAAATTATTAAACAGCTTGGTGTAAATTCGGGGATTGCTAGAAAAATCATTGAAAATATCTCTTGGGGACTTATAGATATCAGAAATTAATTTTTAAAAGGCGTCGAAAGGCGCCTTTATTTTTGCGAGCGAGGAGTAATCATTTATTTCTTAAGTCAACTGTATTGTTTTGATTTGTGTTTGGTATGGTTGTAGAGAGGCGTGGCGCTTGAGAAGGCACGGATTGATTTTGACTGGGTACTATTGGTGATGCAGACAATCGATCAGGAAATTTTGCTTGCTGTATCTTTTTTAGATCATTAGTTATCGGTACAAATAATTCATTAAGCACCCTCTTGTTTATGGCTGTAGCTTGATCTGGACTTAGATTAAGGGCAGAGACTAATAAATTTGGTAGATCTTTTATGAATATTTCGCCCATCAAAACATGCCTTATCATTTTAGCCAAATATTCTGTCGTAACATCTTCTAATCCATTTTCTTGACCAATAGAAAACATAATTTGAGTCGTACTTGTGGATGTCAGTAGTTGTTTTATTGGCAATGGTAGTTTAGAGAATTGTTCTATAAACCCACTTCTTATATCGGAACTTTCGGTGTTCATTCCGGCGAAATAAGGAGAAAACGATAAATATTGTTCTAATTCATTATCCATATATTAATTATTTAAAATTAATTTTATCTTAATTTATGGTGTTGTAGGCGGGGTGTCACCTGATGAAGAATGGGCCGTTCTTAGCGCTTTAACTATCGCATCAGCAAGAATTGCCGATTTCGCAGCTTCTTTCTCAGCATCTTTGCTCTCAAATTCAGTTTTTCGTGTAGCCATTATTGGTTCCCACGTTGCAAGTTGTTCCGGGGTAGCTTTTTCTACCATGGCTTTTATTTTTTGAGGAGTTAGGGTTTTTTCTACTATTTTTTGGACTTCTGGGTCTTTGGCAAATGATTTTGTCGATTCAAGAAGCATATCGGGGGTCATCTTGGCAATATCATTTTCCAATGCTTTGTTAATGTTTGTTTCGTTATTGACCATCGTTTGACCTTTTTCATCTTTAAGTAAGCCCAGCTCTAGTAAAGTTTGATTAGCAAACATGAGATTGCCCTTTTTGGTTTTATTAATTAAATCTTTTTTCTGTCCTTCCAAGGTAAATAATCCTGCGGCTTTCTTTATGGCATCGACATCTTTTAATTCTCCCTTGTCTGCCATAATAGTCGCTATTTTTTGCTTAGTTTCAATATCTTCAGTCTTGTTGAGCCAGCTTGCTCTTTCTATTGTGCTTAATTTATCAAAATCAATGCTTCGGGCGAATTGTTTCCCAGCCAAAGATTTATTGCCCCCATAGAGCTCGTGCGTTTCTATTAATTCCTGACCGCTCAAAAGATTCTTTTCTTTCATAATTTCTCTTATTGCCAATTGTTCACTCTTACTTCCCCCATTCATTAACCCTCTTAATTGTACTGCGTCGGTAATATTTGCAAACCTCTTTTTGTTAGCTCCAATATCCTTTGCCAATTGTTGTTCTCCCGCTCCCATAACCCCAAATCTCTCTGCCCAAACAGCGGTGCGTCGTTCTTGGCCCGCTTCTCCGCCATAGAGCTTCTGACCGAATCTGCCCGGCAGACCCTCCTTTTGGATTTGTTCCCTTTTCATTTGAGCCGCTTTGCCCATTGCCGCAATACCGGTGTATCTTCCTAAGGTGTTCATGGTCGTCCCCTTTGCCCAGCCGGCCGCTTTTATCGCGCTTGTGCCGGACAGGAATGAAACCTTAAATGCCATGATCACTCCGCCAATCAGGAATATGGCCGCCAAAACATATGTAAAGATATCTTGAAAGGTGGCGTTGATCAATCCTAAGTTTGTTTCTGCATAGCCCTGGCTTATTTTACCGATAACGCCGCCGATGTTAGTCATAAAATAAAGACCAAAATAAAGGAAAAAAAGAAACACCGGCAGAAATAAATTCCAGCCGATAAACTGTTTCCACCAATTTTTAAAATAGCCGTCGCCTTGAGGAAAAACGCCGGCAATCCATGCCAAAGGAGAAACTATCAACAAGAACCAAACCATCGGAATTCTGATGAGCGCGAAAATTGTGGCGATAAGCATACTGACAAAAAAAACACCGAAGAGGATCAACCCCATTATTAAATTCAATGGCAGATTTGCGGTAGCCAATGCTCCGGCAATTTCAGATTCACCTCCCGGCATTAATTTGGCTGGATTGATAGTTTGACCCAAGCGAAGCGCGGAATCGCCTATTGCGGTAAGGAAAGTGTTATTAAGAATTTGCGCCCCGTCTATGACTAATCCGCCAAGCGTTAAACTGAAATTTATCAGAAGAGCGGCAATCAGAAATTTGCCGATTAAAGCCTTGGCGCTGTATTTGGCGATGTCAAAAATAGTGGCGAATGCCATCACTATCAAAGCGATAATAAAGAACATATTGGCGAAGTCCCTCATTATTGTCCAGCTTTGATAAACAACGGGAGCGTTAACGCTGTCCGAATAAATTGCCATGTGAAGGACAAAATTAAGCAATTTAGCTAAAATCGCAATTCCGTTGCCGATGAGGTCAAAGAGCATAGAGGTAAAACCGGTAAAGATGTTTTTTCCTATTTCGCCTGTTAACCAATCACCGGTACCAGCTTTTGCAAAGCGCGCCGGCGCCAAAAACAAAACCGCGGCCGCAACCGATAAAAAGATGAGATTTTTTATTTTAAATTTTTTATCAGCCATTTTGGGAAATTTTATAATTAAGGCTGGGGCGCGACGATTTGAGAAGCGCATTTGGCGAGCGGGTCATCGGCTGTGGCGCTGAACAATTCTATTGTTCCTCCTCCTATATAACCGTTTGCGAGGGGATTTAAGGCGCTGCAAGAAGTTGTATCAGTCGGTAAATTTCGTTGGTTATCAAAACCAAACCATGAGAGATTTTTTGAGCAAAAATCGCCGACGGTTGCGGATGAAAATTCAAAAGGATAAGCATTTCGTCCCCCATCCATCCAGCCCCACCATTGCGATTGCAGTTGCGTGTGAGCGCAGAAAGAAACCCGGCATATTTTTTGCATAGCTTGGCGGTCTGTTTTGCTCACTCCTTGCGTCAATACTTTTTTGGCGGTAGGACAGAAATACGGACCAAGAGGATCGTCTTCCGGCGACAGAGTACAACTTGGACCGAAAGCGGAAACAAACGGTTCAGGTTTCTCATTGTTGGTAAGATTGCTTTTTGTATTTTGGCAGACGGCCATTTCAAGCGAGGTCGGCGGACCCGAGTCCCTCGGGTCAAGTGGAGGGGCACTGGCGCCAACCGCTCTAAGACAATTTATGGTGCAGCGTTGCGTGGGATAAGGATTGAAGTTATCTTGTAAAGTTGAACAATAAGAAGCGAGAATCCACTTACCACCTATGGGGCCGTCTTTTTCATTATCCAAAGTTGGGGGGAATTGTTCATATGCGTCGGGATAATTTTCTTTTATAAAATTAAAAGCTTCTGTTGACGGACCCCTTGCTGTACAAAACTCTTCCCGATAAGAACGATTTGGGGAAATATCAGAATCATTGCTGCCGTCTCCGTTTTCATCTATCAGCGCCGACTCAGCTAAATTCCCAAGCCGGTCAATAACGGCATTTAATATGCCTACGGCGATATCGGCTATCTGTTGTGAACTTATAAGCCAGCCCATTTCCGCGTCAATGGTTGCCGCGGCTGATTTTCCCAATAAATCAGCGGGAGTAAACACCTTGCCCATAAAAGTGCAGCGAGCGTTTGATGGAGGAGGGGTTGCTACGGGTGTACCCTCGCATTTATAATGTTGTCCATCGGTAGTCTGACATTGTTGACCTGCAGGACAGGTGCCGCTTGATTCGCCGCCGCAAGTATAAAGTGTCGTATCTATCGGCGGTAGGTCTTCACAGCCGTCTCTTATGGATGTATAACCGCTTCCGGAAGTTGCTTCCGCCAAATCAGCTGACTGGGAAAGATCTCTTTGCTTTTTTAATTCATCCAACGCTTCAAACAGTAACCCGTAATAATTATTTTGCGGTTCCATAAGGCGCGACCAGGCGTCCCAGCCTCCGTTTCCGGCAAAGTCCCTCCGATACGCCGCCATATCAAAACCGGAGGGCAGGGTGCAAGCCTCCCGGAGATCAAACGGGTCAAGGTCGCTTACCCGGACATTGTTTCCCCTAAACGGTATTTTTTGGCTTCCGTCTATTCTGAACGCGTCTTTAATGCTTTTGTCCAAATAATTGCACACCGGAGTGGATGCGAGAACAGTTTTAAAAATATCTTCTCCTCTGTATTGTCCTTCAGTGATAAAGTTTCTCCAGTTTCTTACAAATGCCGGACCGCCGTCTCTCCCGCTTCCGCGAATTTTACTAATTAATTTATTGGAAAACATGGTTAGCATTTTTCTTGCAAGCGTTCTTACTATGACTGTTTTTATCCATGCTATTGTGCGAGGAATATCTACAGAGACAACGCCGGCAAAACCGGCGGCTATAGCCGGTTTGGCCGGTTGAACATAAAAACCGCCAAATACTATGAAAAAAAATAAAAACATGACGACGATTTTTTTTCTAAAGTTCATTTGCGATACCGCCGATTAAATCCAAAAATTTGCTGTTTTGTATCTGAAGATTATTTGTTTTTGCTTTTTGGGCGATTTTTGCCAATAATTTGGGAGCGTTTGAATAAATATCTTCTATGTTTCTGATTGCGACAATCGCTTTCATTGGGTCTTGGTCAAAATAACTCATCGCCTGAAAACTAAGCGCCAATGACCGGATACTGCCCAACAATTCCAAGTGGATTTCTTTCCAGGAAGCGGGAACGGAAATTTTTTTCATTATCTCGGCATTATTTTGGAAATTCATCGCTTCCGACAAAAGCTCAACACTTATTGCTTTTACCTTTTGTGGGTCGGAAGAAATTAATTTTTGAGAAAAAACGCTTAATTTATAGGGCGCGAACAAAAAGCTGTTCATCAGTTTATTTTCCAAAATATCAATAACTTCGGAAAGATATTTTTCCTGATTTTCTTTGGAGTCGGAAACGGTTGCTGTATTTTCCAGCGAAGGATTTAAGGCGGCATAACCGTTGTCAATGACGGATAAGCCCAGATTGTTAATTGCCGATTCATAAGTTTTAGTCGGCGCGGTTTTTTGAAGGTCTCCGGCGTAAAGCCCGGCCGTGATTAAAGAACTCAACTTTTCTGTGAGATTTTCATCGCTGCCGGATTTTATAAATCCGTTGGTTTTGGCAAGCAAATCGTCCGGTCCGGGAACTCTCGGGTCGTGGCCGGACAAAACTTCTTCTCCGTCTAAAAAGCCGTCGCCGTCGGTATCCGAATTTTGCCATTCGGTTGCCCAGTATGATTCAGCGGTGTTTGATAAACCGTCATGGTCGGCGTCTTCTTCAAGAGCGGAAGGCAAATTAACGGAAAGCGCCCTGGGTATGGTTGCGTTAATGTTTGATTTTAAAGAATTGGTCAGCGAATAAACCGAAAATAACGCGCCAAGCGCCAAAAGAGTCGCGAAAACTTTAAATTTAATCGGCATTCGTTTTTTGAGACCGGCTCCAAAAGTTCTTTAAAATTGCCGACAATATCAACAGAAAAGATAAAACTAAAACAGGCCAGTCTCCAAATTTATTATACCATGTCTGGCCGGTAAGCGGCACAATCTCCCCTGTTAACATCTCATAGCCGGTATCATCAGCCATTTTTATAACTTTTCCTGACGAATTTATTAAATAAGAGCGTCCAAAATTTGAGGCAAAAATTAAATCTTTGGAATTTTCTACGGCTCTTGCCTTGGCCATGGCCATCATTTGATTAGCTAATTGCCGGCTTCCGCCCAAAACTCCAAATCCATTCTGGACAATAATGAAATCAAAATTACCCTTTCTGGCTAAATTTGGAGAAAGCGTATCGGAACAAATTAGGATTTTTGCCCAGAGATTGCCGTATCTTAAAATATTTGAGCCATCTCCTTTTGCGAATTCCCGATAGATTGCCAGTTTTTGTTTTAGTGCAAAAAGAGGCCATTTAATTAAATAAGGCAAAAATTCAGTGCCGGGCATCAAAAGTGTTTTGTCATAAGAACCGATTACTCCCTTTTTAGAGTTAATAAAAATGGTTTTGAGTTTTGAGTTGTCCGATTCCTGCAATTTATCGCTGTCTATGATAAGAAGTTCCTTTTTTGAAAGACCGGTGAAAAAGTTTTTAACTGAAACCGGATCCAGAAAAAAAGATAATGATTTTGAAAAATCCGCCCCTTCGGCAAAAATAATTATTCCGTCCTTTTCAGCCATATTTTTAGCCGCTTCTTTAAGCATTATCAATTCTTGTCTAAAATGGTCTAATGTTTCTTCGGTTTCGGGAAATAATTTCGTAAGATACTTGGTTTGGATTATTGAGACGGGTATCCTTGGCGTTGATTTGTTTAGTTCTTCTTTTTGAATAAGATTAAGCGCCGGGATAATCGCCAGCGCAATAGCCAGCTCTGCTAAAAATATTTTCCTTCTCAGTAATAAAAAAAGAAGCAGCGTCGTAGCGGTAAGAACAACCCAAAAATCTAATCCGTAGATTCCCCAAACAGACAATGTTTTGTAAATTGGCCTTAGGCCGCTAAATAAATAAGCCGGATTACCAAATGTCCAATGCGGACCGAACAAACTGCCGCTGCCCCACCATAGAATCCCCAAAAAATAAGATCTAAGATATTCAATTACCGCAAAAAGTCCGCCGGCTAAAAAAGGAATAAAATAAGCGTGCCGGTTATTTTTTATTTTTTGAATTAACCATAGAAAACCGCCCCAAAAACAGGCAAAACCAAGTGTTGTTAAGGCAAACGGAAAAAAGATTAATAAAATTTTCCAAAGCCAAAACATCGGGGCGAGAAAATTAAGAGGATAGGCGCTCCACATCCAGAACAAGCCATATCCGAAATAAATAACGCCCATTGCAAAACCAAGCCAAAACCACTGCGGCTTTTTTGTTTGGAAGTTGAACTTCCAAACAAGGCGAGCTAATTTGTTAACAATTCCGCTAATTTTTCCCATTCTTGAAGAGATAAATTTTCCGCCCGGGCTTTTTCTTTTATGCCGGCGGAGGAGAAAATATTTTTAATTTTTTCTTTGGTGGTGTCAAAATTTTTGGCAAGGTTATTGAGTAATTGTTTTCTTTTTTCAGAAAACCCCGCCCGAATTACTTTGAAAAAATGACCATTGTCTATCGTCAATAATCTATTGTTGTTCTTTGGCGTCAGTTTGATTATCGCCGAATCAACTTTTGGCATCGGCTGAAAACTGCCGCGGCTGACCGAACTGATAATCTGCGGATTTGCAAAAAACTGAACGGACAAGGCGAGTAAATTCATATCCGGCGGTTTGGCCATAATTCTCTGCGCCACCTCTTTTTGAATCATTAAAACTATAAGTTTCGGCTGCAGCCACTTTGTGAAAACCGTTTTTAAAAAATGCGAGGTAATATAATACGGGATGTTGGCGACGATTTTATATCCCCCGTTTTTCAAGGAGTATTGCTCGGGATTAAATTTCAGAATATCTTTTTCAATTATTTCAATATTCCCGTTTTTCTCAAATTTAATTTTTAATTGACCAATCAGCCGCCTGTCTTTTTCAACAGCAATAACTTTTTTTGCAACGGAAGCAAGTTTTTCGGTTAGATTGCCGGTGCCAGGCCCCACTTCTAAAATTATATCATCTTTTTGGATTTCCGCGGCGGCAACAATTTTATCCAAAACACCGCGATTGACGAGAAAATTTTGACCAAGGGATTTTTTAGGAGCAACGCTCAATTTACATTTTACAATTTTCAACATTTTATTTGTATTGATTTGTAAATTAGTAGTAAATTTTTTCTTCATAGTCATCATCAATGCCGGTGGCGGCGTATTTTATAGTGTTTTGGGGGATTTCTCCTATAAATCGGGAGGGCAGGTTCATTTGAGTTGAGCCGAAAATATTTCTTCGTTGGGCGTAGCTTAAAATCAGTTTCTCTTTGGCCCTGGTTACGGCCACATAGCAAAGACGTCTTTCCTCCTCAAGTTCTTGAGGGTCAAGGACAGAACGGCTGTGCGGGAATAACCCCTCCTCCATTCCGGCGATAAAAACAACGGGAAATTCGAGACCCTTGGAGGAATGAATGGTCATCAAAGTCACTTTTTTATTTGCACCATTTTGACTTTTTACGCCCGTTTTGAGGGTGTCGGTGTTTTGCATCAACGCTATCTCGGCCAAGAAATTTTCCACTCCCCCGCCTCCTTCAATATTGTCATATTTTTTAGCCACCGTCAGCAGTTCTTTTAAGTTTTCCATTCTTTCTTCAAAATTGGCGTAAGCATCGTTTTTGGAGGCGCTCAATCCTTTCAGATACTCTTCGTATCCGGTGGTTTTTATGATGTTTTGGATTAATGAGGCTATTCCGGCATTGATTTGTTTTTTCAAACCGCGCAGGGTCTTATAAAACTTTCTTAATGATTGTCCTTGTTTTGATTTTTCGTCTTTGTCAGCCAGAGTACCGACGGCTTCAATGAGGTCCTTTTCTCCGGAGTTTAATATTTTTTCAAAGACGGTCTTGCCTAAACCGCGGGCGGGAATATTGTATATTCTTTCAAAACTTACCATATCGCTTGGATTAACCAGGACTTTTATGTAAGCCAAAATATCTTTTATCTCTTTTCTTTCGTAAAATTTTATTCCGCCGACTATCTGGTAAGGCAAACTGTGAATTATAAAAAATTCTTCTATCGCTCTTGATTGGGCGTGGGTTCGGTATAATACGGCGAAATCGTTAAAATCATATCCCCTTCCGGCGAATTCACTTATTTTCTCGGCAATAAAACCGGCCTCGGCGCGCTCATTTAAGGCCTCTTTGATAAAAATTTCCTCTCCCTTCTCGTTGTCGGTCCAAAGCGTTTTTGGCACCTGGTTCTGGTTGTTGGAAATAATATTTTGAGCGGCAGCCAGAATATTTTTTGTTGAACGGTAATTTTGTTCAAGAAAAATAACTTTCGTTTCGGGATAATCCTTCTGAAAATTTAATATATTGCGAATATCCGCTTCCCGGAAAGCGTAAATTGACTGAGCGTCGTCGCCGATGGCAAAAATATTCTTATATTTTTGGGACAGCAGTTTGGTCAAACTGTATTGGTCGAAACTCGTGTCCTGGTACTCGTCTATCAGGACGTATTTCCAACGGTCTTGATAGTGGTCTAAAACCTCGGGATGATTCTTGAATATTCTTACGGTTAAAGCGATAAGGTCATCAAAATCAAGAGCATTGGCCGTTCTCAAGTCCTGCTGATAGGCGGCATAAATTTTGGCCAAAAGGCGGGTAAAAAAATCGTTTGGTTTGTAATTTTCCGGGTAAATGAGCTCGGTTTTTAATTTTGATATTCTTCTGACGAATATTTGGGGGTTGTATCTTTTGGCATCTACCTCAAGCCTTGCCATCACTTTTTTTATTAAAGAAAGGCGGTCGTCCTCGTCAAAAACGGTAAAACTTGATTTATATCCCAACAAAGGCGCTTCTCTCCGTAAAATTCTTAAACAAATGGAGTGAAAGGTGCCTATTGTCGGCGAAGCCGACTGAATTTTCAGTTTATAATTTTCAATTTTTAATAATTGTTGAATGCGTTCTTTTATTTCGTCGGCGGCTTTATTGGTGAAGGTGACCGCCAAAATATCATTCGGGTCTATTCCGGAAGATATTAAATAAGCAACTCTGTGGGTGAGGCATCTTGTTTTGCCGGAACCCGGTCCGGAAATAACAAGCACCGGCCCGTTGATTATTTTAACGGCTTCAACTTGTTTCGGGTTTAAGTTTTTGAATATGTCGCTCATAAAGTACGACCCCGCTTTGGCGGGGCCGCGTTGTTTGCTGTAAGTTTAGAACATTATTTTTCAAGTTCGCCGTCTATCGCTTGCGCGAATGTGCCTATTGGTTGGGCCCCCACAATAAGCTGTTTTCCGATTACAAATCCGGGAGTACCGTTTATGCCGAATTTTTCGGCCTCGGCTTTATCGGCTTCCATTTCTTGCTGGTATTCGGTCTTTTTCTCTTCCATCAATCGAGAAACATTTTCTGCGTCTATTCCGGGAATTGTTTTGGTTAAGGCGATAATGTCTTTTTTAGTTCCCCATCCCCCGTTCTCGGCATCTTGTTTTTCAAACATTACTTGATGCCATTTGAAATAGTTTTCGGGGGAGGTCTCCCAGACTGCGTGGGCGGCCAATCCGGCGCTTATTGAATCCGGCCCCAAAAATTGAAAATCCTTGAAAACAACTTTTAATTTGCCGGTTTTTATATATTGTTCGTTAAGGGCGGAGAGAGTGTTTAAATCAAATCTTTGGCAGAACGGACACTGGAAATCAAACCAATAGGCCAATGCCACGGGCGCATCTTTTGCGCCAAGATACGGCTCATTTTTTGTGTCTACCTTTTTAATGTCAACGGCAACCTGTTTTTCTTCGCCGCCTGGGGCCGCTTTCTGGGAGCTAAAACCGCCATTGGAATAAATTACGGCGACGGATATTAAAATGCCGGCGATAATAATTGCCAAAGGCACGGCAAATTGGTTTAACTTTGATTTAATATTCTCACTGAACATATTTATTTTTGTTGAGTTTTGCCTTGGGTCTTTTTATCGGTCGGCCTCAAATCCTTCTCGCTGCCATATATTTTTTCCCAAACGTTTGGTCTGATTTCTTTATATTCTACTTCAACTTTTCTTTTTCCGCCATTACCCACGGGATTGGATATTGATATTTCCTTTTTATATGTCGGTTGAAAATTTTTATCCTCTTCTTTTGGACTGAAATCGCGGCTCATAATTAAGGTTTTAAAGTTTTTTGGCCGGGTGTCCATTCTACCGGACAAAGTCCGCCAGTTTGCAACGCTTTAAGCGCCCGCAGGATTTCTTTGACGGAACGGCCGACTGAATTGTCCGAGACAGCCATCCAGCGCAGAATACCCTCCGGGTCAACGATAAATGTTCCTCTCTGCGCGGCTCCGTCGCTTCCAAGAACGTTATAGGCCGATGATATTTCGTGGGTCGTATCGGCCAAAACGGGGTATTTAACCTCCGCTAAATCTTTTTCAAACCAATTTTTATGAGACCACTCGCTGTCGGTGGAGCAAGCCAATATCGCGCATTTGCAAGTTTCAAATTCTTTTTCCAATTTTGCGAATTCTCTAATTTCGGTCGGGCAGACAAACGTGAAATCTCTGGGGTAGAAAAATAAAACCAGCCATTTGTCTTGATAATCCTTGAGCGATATTTTTACAAAATTGTTTTTATGGTATGCCGTCGCGCCGTAAAATTCCGGCGCCTTTTCCGCTACTTTTATCATAATATTTTAAATTATCCCGTTAACTTGAGAGAATAAATAATCTTACACGGTAAGCCAACTGCCGTCAACATAGAATGTTGCGCCGGTAATTAGTGCAACTTTATTTTTTATAAATTAATTATGGTTTAATTTTTTTCAAGCGCAAAGAATTTAGAACTACCGAAACCGAGCTGAAAGCCATGGCGGCGCCGGCCAATATCGGATTTAGAAGTATGCCGAATGGCGGCCAAAGCGCGCCGGCGGCAACAGGAATTAAAATTAAATTATAAATGGATGCCCAGAAAAGATTTTGTTTGATGTTGGATAATGTTTTGCGGCTTATTTTTATCGCCTCATAAATTCCAAAGGGGTCGCCGGAGATTAAAGTGATATCACCTGATTCTATGGCAATATCCGTACCCGTTCCTATGGCAATGCCGATATCGGCCTGGGTCAGGGCCGGCGCATCGTTTATTCCGTCCCCTACCATTGCCACTCTTTTGCCTTGTGATTGGAGCTCTTTGATTTTTTTAGATTTTTGTTCGGGCAGAACTCTCGCCATGATATTTTTGATGCCGACTTTTTCTCCGATTGCTTGAGCGGTGCGTTCATTGTCTCCGGTGAGCATCCAGATTTCCAGTCCAAGTTTTTTTAATAATTTGATTGCCTGCGGCGCGCTTTCTTTTAAAGTGTCGGCAACGGCGACAATGCCTAATATTTTTTCAGGGTCCGCCAAAAAGAGAAGGGTTTTGCCTTCTGATTCAAGAGTTATCGCCTGATTTTCTATTTTTTGCGAGAGGACGGTCCCCATTTCTTCAAGCAGAGAACGGTTGCCGAGAAAAACCTTTTGTTCATTGCCGTCTATTTGAATAATACCCTCAATTCCCTTGCCGAGGTGAGCGAGAAAATTTTTGAGCCGGTATAATTCCACGCCAAATTTTTCAGCTTCTTTTTTTACGGCGGTATCTAACGGATGGGAAGAATGCTGGCCCAAACTGGCCGCTTTTATAAGGATTGCTTTGGCGATGGGATGTTCCGATAGTTTTTCAAGACTTGCGGCAATATGCAGGATTTCGTCTTCGTTGGTAAGCCCGGTATCGGCAACGAGAATGTCGGTTACTGCCGGCTCGCCCTTGGTAAGAGTGCCGGTTTTGTCCAGCACGACAGCGGTTATTCTTCCGGCAAGTTCCAGCGCTTCAGCGTCGCGCATAATAATACCTCGTTCTGCCGCTTTGCCCGTGCCGACCATGATTGCCGTTGGCGTGGCAAGGCCCAAAGCGCAGGGGCAGGCGACAACAAGAACGGCAACGGCATTAATTAAAGCAAAAACGAAA